>CEUV01028857.1_pt1 | contig 52173 bp, 80 predicted proteins | sample 356401 | NCBI WGS metagenome assembly CEUV01 (sample SAMEA2622710, study PRJEB7988) | marine metagenome | isolation source: saline water (ENVO:00002010), including
AACACACTTACAGCCATTCCTAATAGTGCATTGGTAAACAGTGGTATAACTTTTGAAAGGGTTGGCGGTAACTCTACAGTTGCTAGTTTAGGTGACACGGTTGGTTTTCAGGGTACAGCAGGTGAAGTAACTGTTGGTGAGAGTTCAGGTGTGTTTACAATTGGCTTGCCAAGCACCGTATCAATAACGACAGCACTCACAGTAAACAGTGATACAGCAACTACGAATACTGCAACACAAACACTTACAAACAAAACATTAACAAGTCCAGTTCTTAATACTGGCATAAGCGGTACAGCATTCAAAGACGAAGATGACATGACCAGTGATAGTGATACTGCTGTGGCATCACAACAATCTATCAAGGCATACGCAGATACTAAACTTGCGTTGGCAGGTGGAACAATGACAGGTACTCTTGAACTTTTAGACACAACCGCAGGTACAGTATATGGTCCAACAATAGAATTATTTAGAAGTAAAGCAAGTCCAGCCGATGGTGATAATTTAGGCCAAATTAAATTCAAAGGAAAAGACAGTGGTGGAAACGAGTCAAATTTTGCAACTATAAGAGCATCAGCGGTTAGTGTAACTGCCGGTAGTGAAGATGGTCAATTGGACTTTGTGGTTGTTAGAAATAATGACCAAGACGAAGTTAGGTTATCTATACCATCATTTGCACCTACATCATTTTCTAGAGAGAATGTCAAACTTATGGCAGGTGTTGATTTGGTATTTGCAGGTGCAACGGACAATGCTAATGAAACAACACTTACAGTAACAGATCCAACTGGAGCCAGAACAATTACATTGCCAGATGCAGGTGGTACGGTGGCCGTCAGTGCAACATCACCGTTGTCATTGTCGGCGACAGGTGATATCAGTCTAGGTATAGTTCCAGTATCAAAAGGTGGAACAGGTGGCTCAACTGCCTCAAATGCCAGATTTGGGTTAGGACTTGAGATTGGCACAGACGTACAGGCCTATGACGCAGACTTGGCCGCAATAGCAGGATTAACTTCCGCGGCTGACACAGGAATATATTTTACGGGTTCAGGTACTGCTGGTACATTTTCACTAGGAGCAATAGGAAGAACATTCCTTGGTGCCACAAACATTGGTAATGCCGCAGGTTCACAACGTAAACTGTTGGAATTGGATAATAGTAGTAACGTAGAATTCAACAGTCTTGGTGTGGGAACAGCAGGATCAGGAACCACTGGGGAAATCAGAGCAACTGATAACATCACAGGTTACTATTCATCAGACAGCAGACTCAAAGAAAATATTCAAAACATTGATGGAGCATTGGAAAAGGTTGCCATGCTTAAAGGTGTAACGTTTGATTGGTGTGAAGAGTACATCAAGGAACGTGGTGGAGAAGATGGATACTTCATCAAGAAACATGACACTGGTTTGATTGCACAAGATGTTCAACAGGTGTTGCCAGAGATTGTACGCAAAAAGAAAGATGGATATCTTGGTGTACAATATGACAAGATGGTAGGACTATTGGTAGAAGCAATCAAAGAACTGAGAACAGAAATCAACGAATTGAAATCCAAGAGGTAAACAATGGCACTACCTAGCAGTGGACAGATAAGTTTTGCAGACCTCCAAGCAGAATACGGAGGCACCAATCCTATATCATTGTCAGAATTTAGAGGATCAAATTACAATCCTACCAAAACCAGTAGCGGACCTGCCTACAGAATAGCTGATGTTAGTTTTAATTCTAGCAATAACAAATTACAACTTGGTGGTGTTGACGTAGACTTTATTAACATAAACACTGATTCCAAGTTAGTATTAGTTTTAAAATCAGGAACTTGGAATCCATCTGATGGCAGTTTGTATTTTAGTTCAACCACAACACCAGGCCCCAACAATTTGTTAACAACTGGAGTCAATGCTCCTGTCAGAGGTACTGGACAAATAATGGTAATAGATGGTACAGATGCAGGATTTACATCTAGCACGACGGGAAGTTTAGCAGGATATTTAAAATCAAGCAACACAACAAACGCAACGGCAGTGGAAATACAAATTGTAACTGACCCAGGAAATACAACAACGTCAGTTGATTACCTTTATGGTAAGGCAAGATTTAGTTTTTCAGACGCAGGATCATTTGTAGGAGGCAGTAGGTTTAACTTATATCCATTCGTACGTCCGATAGAAGATGTAGAGAATGGTGTTATCCTGGAAAACAACAGAACGTTTAGTTGGAATCAAGACATGACAGCTTTACCTACCATATGGGCTGGAGGTACATGGCATTACATTTATTTTCAGTTGTATGATGCAACATGGAACAATAGTACAAAGTCATACAGTTTTGATAATTATAGAGCCATAGCATGGACCAACAACACTGGATACAGCAATGGATCAGGCACCTATCTAGGTGGCAGTGGACAGGCCAACAATGCAACCAACGTGGCCAATGTGTTGGCCAGCACGGCAGGTTACAACACAGCCCGTACTCCTAACTATGCAGGCACCAGTGAAAGCATTAACCTTACCATGTCAAACAGTGGAACAAGACTTGACGGCACCATGACCAATACCACTGGTGGTGCTGTATTGCTTTACAAATACACCATGTCTAACTCAAGTGGTTTTCCAGCAGGATCAAAAAACAGATTAATGAGCTTGGCTTGGGCAGACTCAGGCAACAACTTTACCAATTCACACACAGTAAACAGCACAGGTTGTTTCAACACATTCAGAAGAACACACTATGGATATCCAACATGGCTTAGAATAACATTTTATTTTACAAGTTATCTAGGTGGATCAGAAGTAGAAATAGGCTATTACAACTATGTCTTTGAAGATGGCATAAGCCAAAGTGATGCATTGAACAAGATAAAGACTGACACAGAAGCATACTTTCATGATCCTTTAGACACAGGAGAAGATTATCCATATCTGCGTTGTGATGTAAATGCTGACTCAGTTGACTTTCGTTACTACATTCCAGGAGTATTAAGAATAGTACCAGAGTATTATAGATTCGGATATAATCAAGGTGGCACAGGTGGAACTGCATATCCATCAACTGCTGATAGTGCCTTACAGGCCCATTCAAATTACAACTTTGCAAATTTTAAATCAAATGAATTGACCAGTGTTGCCAATGCTAATGGGAACGTAAAACGACAAACAATGAATATGAGCTTGGCAGATTATTATGGCGGAAGGGCGGGTATAACACTTGGATCAGGATAAAATCAAACAACCAGACAATTCAATTCCTACAGGATCGCCAGATCCTATGCGTGTGCCTAACAACACTCAACCTTTGCCTAAACCTGATAATAAAATGAATGAGTTTATTCGTCGTCTTGACGATAGTTCAGTTCCTTCTCAAAAGGAATAATATTATCACTATCACGAACGATCTTGTTTCTACGACCTTTGTTGATTTCTCTTTTCAAATCACCTATCTCTGTGATGATGGTCATGAAATCATCTCTGCTTTTAGATAGCATTTCCGTTAAATGTTTCACAGCAAATATTACCCACCACCACCATGCAAATGCAATGGTTCCAAAGGATACTGCAATAATGATTATGATGTAGTCAGTCCAATTTGCTGGATTAAAATATAATGTCAATGCAATGGCTAATAATCCCGTGAGCGGTGCTAATCTTCCCAGCCATTGCCAGAACTTAACCTGGTAACGCATTTTAGGCTCCTATTTGGCCAAATGGTTTCCATTCTCCTGGCGTACCATCCTGTATACATATCCAACCAACATAACCAGTTGGTGCAGGATTTGTGTTCCAAACAATATCACCTTTTTTATAATTGCCGCTGTTAGGCACTTCTGAACCTACTTCCATCTTTTTGTTTTCAAATTTAATAGGTCCACTTGCACTAAAGCACACGTCAGGATTGTTTACGTTTATTCCTAACTTACCTTTGAGTGTGGTAATGGATTCTGAGTCAGTACCAAGTTCGATTCTATTGTTGGCTTTTAATTTGATTCTTGTTTGATCATCGGTAATTAATTCAACATCGCTGGTAGTGAATGCTCCAACCTTAACTGTGTCATATCCTGGATCTACAATAAATTCAACTTCATTTCCAGCAACACTTAATTGTCCGTTAGGTGCATCTATGCCAACACCTAAACGCATTCCATCGCCATCGTAAAAAATAAACTGATCCAGTATAAAATTACCTTCAGCTCTTAAATTTTTTACAGTTCCTAGTTCTGTTAAACTGGACTTGTTAATGTCTGGTCCAAGTTCATTAGAAGAAAGCACAGTGACGTTGTTAATTCTGTATTCCTTGAGAGTGTCTACTATTTCTGTAGACATTATTCTATCTGGATTACCTTGCATCACTAATTGTTTAGTGTGTCCTGATCCAGTCCACATAACTCCCATGCCATATGGATCTTTGTTAGAACAATCAAAGTGTAACGGACTTGTTCTTTCGTTTCTTACGTCAGCTTTAATCTCGTTTACTTCTAGTTTGGCCGCTTTGATTGTGCCAACAACATCAAGATTTTCTTCTACCTTAACACTATTTTTAAGCAATCCAACTTTAAGTGAATCAACTGTAACAAGATCATTTTCAACCACAAGCTCTAGCTTGGTTGCTCTGTCCTGTATGCCCATTGATGAAAATTGTGTAATAGTTCCACCATGGATCTTGTCGCCACTCAATTCATTGTTGCGGAATTCTTGTCTTGGTATTTCTCTCTTAGCAATAGTTTCTATAGACTCGCCTAGCTTAACTAAACCGTCTTTAACTGCTTGTAATTCAGAATCTTTGATATCATTTGTGCTCATGTAAGTATTTATCTTATGAGCTTGCCTTATACTTTAGGCACATTAACTACACATATATTAATCTATTGTTTTTAACAATATAGTGTCTGGATTGATCCTGCCATTGAGCTTGATGTCAACTGCATTGATATCTTCTAAGAATTTTTTGATCTTTATTTTGCCAGCTTCTTTGAATTCCTTCAATTTTTCATCTGGTTTGCGAAGTGTTTTTTGTATGGATTCATCTTCGTTGAAACTTTGTATAGTTGTGCCTTTGACGTTCAAGCCACTGCCTTCTCTACGTTGATGCAAAGGATCAATTGTTTTTGCAACATATCTGCCCAGCTTTCTTGTTTTGATGTTAAACACCCAAAGCTCTGATGCACCAATAATTTCTTGTGGATTAATACTTGCCAATTGAAACTTTTCATCGTTGATCTTGAACTTCAACTTGGATACCATCTTTTCTTTATCTCTTCTTCGCTTACGTGGTTTCCTGTTTGCTTTTGCAGTATCGATAATAACATCAAGGGCACCTATGATATGTGTGAGTGCTTCATAATACTTCTTGAGATCCTCTTTTGTGCTGTTTGAATATCCTTCTATCAACTGTTCTGCCCAATCACGTTGAGTCTCTTCCATCTTTTCGAGCTGTGATTTAGTGGGAGGATTAAGTGCTTCTGTAAGCTCATCTATTTCAGGCTGATACATCTCCTTCATCTTACGAGCATGAGCCTGTGTGCATTTCATGTCATTAAGATGCTTGGATATTCTAAATCCTTTTGGATCGAACTTCTTGGCATTGGTTTGCCAACCATCAAGCCAGTCTTCCAATCCACCTCTCATGAAAAAGGTTTGTGTCAGGATACGTTCTTGTATGCTTGGTTTTCCTGCTTCTTTAACTTTCTTTTCTTGTTTCTCTTTCTCTTTAACTTCTTCAATCACCTTGTTTCCTGTTACAACTAGATCTGCTAGTTGTTTGTTTACAAATCCTGATATTGGTTTTGCTTCACCCATCGTGCCTGGCAATGAGTCCCAATACTCTGAATAAGCCTTATGTGTGTCTGGAAAGCCTTTGTTTAATAGTTTACAACTGGTGCCTAATGTTGATCCGAATCTCCATTCCGGATTCTTTTGTATTGCTTTTAATTCTTTTTTCCATTCGCTATTGTTCTTGCAATACTCTATAACGAACTTCTTGTAGTCGCTAGACTTACACTCAAACCTATAATAATCATAGCATCTATCCTTAAGTCTGCTATAACCTAACCCGTCTAGCTCATTAGCATTTGATATGTCTGGCTCGACTAACTTTGTGCTAACTCTCCTGGCAGGCTTTTTTCTTTTTCTACCTGACAGCAAAAGTGATTTGGCCATCTACAACTCCTCAAATCTATATGGTGTACAGTTACTATATATACAATTTTTAAAAAGTCAACTAAAAAAGACTCTTACAAATTATATTTTATCGCCATTTGCTAGGTTTCGAAAAGTTTTAAATCTAGGAAATCTTAGACTGTAAGTGTCTGAGTCTTGTGATTTTGTCCTTGCATCTGCTCTTATTTCTACTAAAGAACCAACGAGGTTATCACGGTTAGTCCAGAACTGATCACGTTGATCGTCAGTGAAACCACTTCCACAGTTAAGGTGATAAGTGTATCCATCATCTTCTCCTTCTACAATTATGGCACCAAGTCTGCCTTCGTTACGTCCTGTTCCTTCTTCAACGGCTACTACTTTTAGAGTAACTTCAATAAATGGTTTAGCCTTTAACCATGAATGAGATCTTTTACATTCATATGGTGCTTGTTGATCTTTTATCATAACCCCCTCATAACCACCGTCTACAGCCGCTTTATTAAGCTCTACAAAGCGTCTTTGCCCTTCATCGCTACTTAGGTCTACACTTTCCCACTCAAGGGCTTGTACGTGCTTTAAAATAGCTTTATGAGAGTCTACCCAATGCCATATAAGTTCGGATCTTGCAGACTGTTCTTTGTCATAGAATCCTTCCAAAAACTTGTCTAATGGAATCATATCAAACAAATGCAATACTGCATCGTCATTTTGTACATTGTCTTTCCTGTGTACCTGTTTCATTAGGTCTTGGAAGTTTGCACTCATGACTTCACCATCAAGCACTATGTCATAAGGTGCAGGGTTATCTTTTAATACTTCTTCAATCTCTTTTATGATGTGTCCAAAGTTATGAAACTGCTTACCATTCCTGCTAAACATTTCTACCTTGCCATCTTTTACAACTGTCAACACTCTAACACCATCAAGTTTAATCTCAATGTTCTTAGGTCCTGTCATTTTCTTTTCATGCTTGGCTGAGTCATGTGCTAGTTGACAAGTGAACACAGGTACCATGTATTTGTCAAAGCCATTCTTCTTGGCAACATTGTTGACTGTCTTTTCACTAACACCACAACGTAGATCCTTTATTAAGATACGTCTATAAAATCCATTCCATTGTTCTGCTGTCGCTGAACTCATCACAAGATTTATTGCATCTCTGGCCGCATGACCAGTTAACTCTCTTTTGTTTAATTTTTCTGCCAGTTCCTTGAATACATTCCAAGCACAACCTTGTGCTGATATAACCGTGTCTTTGGTTGGAACTTGCTTTACGCCAAATGTGTATAATGGATCAAGTGCCATCTTTACACCCTCAAAGAACTCATCAAGTCCTTCTTTCATTGCCGCTTGTAATATTGATTCTTTTGCAAGACGTGAATTGTCTGCTTCTAACTTTTCTATGATTGCCTGTGGTTGTGTTCTCATTTGTGCCTCTTTTTTATATTATACATATTACTATATACTCATTTTATTCAAATGTCAACCTCTTTTGGCGGACCCAAAGAGATTCGAACTCCTGACCTCCAGTTCCGCAAACTGGCGCTCTATCCAACTGAGCTATGGGTCCGTAGTTTTATTATAGTTGATTATTTTGGAATTGTCAAGGTAAAAAAAAGGGCGACATAAAGCCGCCCTTAATTCCAATCAGTGTAGAATTACACTAAATTTTTTGCCATTGCTTTGTAACCAGCGGCAACAACTGCTCTAGAGGCAGAACCTAATCTGTACTTTCTAGCACCAGTTTTTGTAGTGTTTAAGTATACAGGGTATCCTGCAAATCTTAAACTTTGAATAACTGCCTGCGGATTACCAGCTTTAAATTTTGTGGCAATCTGAGCTGAAGTTAATTCAGAACCATTTTTTAGTGCGGTTAAAACACTATCTTGAATTGTATTTTTCATAACATCTCCTTATATTTTAAAATCTAAGTTGTCAAATACAGTTACTAATATAACAAAAATATTAAAGAAAGTCAAGTACTTGTTTGCCAATTAAACAAAATCGGGCCCATGCACCCAACCAACGAGTGATATTCTGGTGCCTTTGGTCACAGGAACAACCTTGTGAGGCATCCAACTTGGGAAGAAACATATCTCATACTGCTTTAATTTGATTGGATATCCAATTGAGTCAGGCATCAATGTTAGATCTCCTCCTTCAAACTCGCTTGGATCATTTAGTAAACAACTAAATGAAATCTTTCTGCTGTCGTTGTTTACGCCTTTGAACCCTGCATCAGAGTGCATGGAGTAATGACCTTTCTTGTCTGCATCATAAACACTATATTGAAGTGTTTCCAAATACGTGATAGAATATTTAAAATGAAAATCGTTTGCATGATGTATGACTCCGCCCAATAAGTTATAAAGTTGAGGATTGGTATTTGTGTCAATCCAACTTATGTCCGTTGAACGTAGTGTATCATCATGTTCGTTTGTACCTTCTTGCACATACCCGGCCTTTTGTAAAGGATTCTGTTCCTTAACCCATTTGTGTAAGTCGTTTACTATCTCGTCAGTCAATCCCCAGTTCTCTACACGATACTCTGGTAATGGATTGTTTCTGTGTTGCGGTGGTGTTAGTATGTACATTATTTGATCCTCACTTGTACTGTGACTCTTGTTTGTTTTGCCCAAGGAGTGATTGCAGTTACACTATGTAATGTAGGACTTTGCCTATTATCATTTAAGATCAATCTATTGAACTTAGGTTCTTCTGCTCGAATGGTATCACCGTCCTTCCATAAAAACAAACCACCATCACTTGCGTCCCAATGTTGATTAAGATATATTGTACCACTAGCAATATAACCTGAGTCATCATGCCAGTCTAACATACTGTTTCTATTCCATAGATAGATGTATGCTTCAAACTTTAGATCACTGTAAAATGGATTAAGATTTACAAATGCTTTCTTAATATCAATAACACCATTGCGTAGTATACTCATGTTAGCACTATTAGAACCTTCTACAACGATACCTTCCCAACTATGGCTAGTTGACCAACAAGCCTCTGTTGACTGTATCTTTTCTTTGATCTCAGTTGCAATAGTATCTATTGTATCCTGTGCTAGAAAGTTATCTTTAATTGTAATCATGTTAACCAGTTCCAAATACCTCTTACAGCAAGTAACAAATAAAACAGTTCCATCAATGCCCGAGGTAAATCCTTATCTTTTAATCCCATGTAAATCCAAATACTGCAACTGAAACAAGCAACTGCCCAACCCATCCATTGTACACTTGGGTCACCACCACTTAAAATAAATGCACCTACCATGGCAAGAACAAAGCCTAGCCAACGCCAGCCATCTATCTTATGGTAGTAACGTATTTTCATGCGACTCCTTTAACCACAATGATCTAATGTAACTTCTTGTAACTAGATCACTGAATCTTAAAAATTCATTTCCTACTTCAACAGTTCCCCACATTCTCACACTAGGAGTACTGCCTGTGTTTACCATACACAATTTTTTCCTTGGATTCAAGAAATAAATCTTGCCCATTTGTACAGGAATTGTGCCACAATCTTCTATCACTGTATGGCAATCTGCACCTGGCTCTATCAATGAAACCATATACATCCATGGATAGCTCATGACATCCATACTTTCTATTGTATCTTTTGTAGGAGCCATGTTCCAATTTAATGGCTTTACATATCCTTGCGGATCAATCTTCCAGTAATTTAATTTTTTAAGTTTTTCTACTGCGGTGCAATTGAACCACCAATCAGCTGTCACTGGAATATCAACTCCATCTATGTTTAACCATTTTTGATTATACATTGTGAGTCCACTTACCTTTTCTCCCAAAGGCAAAGTCTTCATCTTGTGTGTGACTGTGTCTGTTTCTAGTCTGCCCTTGTAATGTAATCCTATGTTTTCATACTGAGCAGGATTGACACTGGCAAGATCAAGTTCTAACCAACCAACGTTTTCATCTATCATCTTTTGTAGAAACCATTTGCTGGTTACTATGCCGTCCTTTTCATCAACGTCATTAGGCTTTATTGGAAAAGTAGGTTCTAAGTCTTTGTGCTTTTTATAAAATAATTCTGTATCTTTATCCATTACATTTCCTAGTGGTGCCGCTTCACGGACTCGAACCGCGGACCTACTGATTACAAATCAGTTGCTCTACCAACTGAGCTAAAGCGGCCAACATCAATGTGTAGGCATATCTGTTCTAAAACATAGTAGTTCAAATATGTCTATTGAGAATAGATATCCAAGATAAAAAGTTCCAATGTATGTTAAAGCTAGAAACAATCCAATTATAAAGTATTTCATTATCATTAATCAAACTCCGATCTAACAATGTGTTTTCTTAATGCTCGAACAAGTTCTTCAATCTTGTCAATCATTGCAATCAAACTTTTGTCTGTTATATAAGATTGTCTTTCACGTAGCTTATCGTATTCCCTTAATGGAATACTTACAGTACCGCCTTCATTTTCGTAGCTATGGTCTTCTGATCTTGAATTTTCATCAGTCTCTGTCATAAATCCCCTTTAGTTCGTTGACTCTGTCTTCCATCCAACCAATGGCAGTATGTATATGGCCCGTGTCTTCAGGTAGCAAACAACTTTTGGCATACTCGATTTCTTGTTCGAGTATATTAACCTTTATCAGGTTGCCCGGGAAGTCCTTGTGCTTCTTCTTCACTGCCTCTTGTTTGGTCTTCTGCTTCGTCATCGTTATTACTTACCTCTGGCATTGTGCCGTTGACCGCTCTTTCGAGTAAACCATCAACGTCAATATCGTGATGCTCTAACATTTGTAATCCTTCAACAGGAGTCTTGCACAATTTTTCTTTGACCATTTGCCTTACGACATAAATGATATTATATTTTGATAAATTTTCAAACTTTTGATATAAATCTTGACTAAAAACTCTACCCATTATTCCTCAACTTTCTGCACTCTGTCATAAACAAATGATCTCCAGCCCTTCGCATTAAGGTCCCAGACAGTTATGTTTGTGTCGTGTGCTTTTGGATTTGTTTTTGGGTGGTTCTCTTTTGGAATTATACTTAATGATTTAGTACAAGTCATCACCCGTTGATCTCCATTTAATTTTGTAAATGTGACCACTGCTTGTTTTTCTTTAAGTAATTTTAGTAAGTTGTCTTTGGTAGGTATGCCTTTTAGTTCTGCTATTTGATCTAAACTCATACGCCACGTCCTTGCTTTATGTCATATATAGCCGGACCTTTGGTTGTAAATTCTAATCCTGATTTGTTTCCTACATACACGGAACCGTTCCATAGTAGTTTCAATTTGTTTTGTGCAATAAACACTTCAACAAATTGCTTTTCTTCAAATCTGTCTACTTCTGCTTCGTTGGTTATGTCGTTATCGGTACAAGTGATAACACATTTATTGTCATAGTCTTTCATTATTCACCCCACATATTGTTTATTTTTATTTTATAACTTCTATATATGAAATAGTCAACCAGTAAATAATTCATACCCAATCCTACCACTGTTAAGGACAATCCAAACAATGCAGGAAGTAAAAATAAAAACAATAAAATTTTTACTACATAATCGACAACCAGAAAGCCAGGCACAATAAAAAACGGCCAATCTCCTAGCTCTGGTTTCTTGGGCGGTTTTCTAAAGTCTTCAACTTCGTATTGCATATTCAAAATTCTGTGTTGTGTCGTTTATGCTGATTTGTTTTGCACCATTACGTATATGGAAGTGTGTTGCCATTGGAGTAAGGGGAGAAAGTGTAACAACTCTCTCAATGCCTGCGTCCTTGGCATGGTCCAACACCTTTTGTATGATCTCTCTACCTGCTCCACGTTTACGTGACCAAACTGTATATGCAATAGCAATCTTTGGTTGTTCCTTTTTCATATGAACAAGTTCACTCATCATATCAAGTTCTTTCACACTATGCGGTACTTCATTGGTATATGCAATACAAATGATGCCTTCTATTTCGTCTTGGTATTTAAGCCCGTAGATTTTACGGCCTTTTGTGATACGCCAGCCCAGTGTTAATTCTGGCCTAACTGGATCCTCAGATACGTCAATGTCATCAAGTTCTACTAGTTCTGTCCCTTTGACCCATCTGAAAAAATCGTCTGTTTTATTTTTAAAAAATTTCACAGAAACCTCTTATAGTTAATTTTTTCTATCTCTGTCTCTTTGTGCCTTTAATGCTCTTTTAATACCACGTTTTTTAGCCAAACGTTTTTTCTCACTTGGCTTTTGATAGTATTGTCTTTCTTTTAATTCAATTAGCAATCCAGATTTTTTAATCTTTCTTTTTAATTGTCTTAATGCCTTTTCAACATTATTGTTTCGTACTATGATTTCCATTTGCCTCCTAGTGTAATGTACGATTTTCTAAATCGTCTTTAAATACATCGTCATCATTAAAGTCAACTCCAAAGTATTTCTTGCAAATTTGATACAAGCTCTCTGGCACAACTGACTCTTCTGATCCTCTAGGTATATAAAGACCTTTTAGATCACCTTTTTTATCAAAAATCAACGCCCAATCATCATCGTCAAGGGCTTCGTTTATTGTAATATACTTGCCTTTTGCCATTTTCAAACCTCCAACAAGTTTACAATAAGTTGACATTGTTTAATAATACATTAGTCTTTGATATTTGTCAACCTATTCTTACGTAGTTTAATATAGTTTCAGGGAATTTGGTAATAAAGTTTTCACCATGTCTTTTGATCTTTCCCTTTATTTTGAAAGTAGTTCCTTCTTTTGGTAAGTCTTTGGTTTGATCAAAGTTTTTGAAAAAACTAACAAGGTTACCTTCAACCGATCCATTTAATACGTGACAAGTATATCTCTCAACAAACCTAATTTCATTAAGAGTAAACTGTCCAGAAAAATTACTTCCAACTGTACTTATGTGTTTTGAGCCTCTGTACTTTTCTTTAAGGTCTGTTTTCAATGCCTTTTTTCTTTTGCCTTCAAAGTATATTCTTGGCAATGGTGCAACGATACCAAACTCATTAATGGAAAGTTCTTTTGAATTGATACATTCCATAAGTTGTTTCATGTAGTCTGACAAGGTATCACTGATGACCTGCAAAGCAAAAGCCTTGTTGATCCATTCTACAGATGCAATACTGTTCTTTGTATCCTCTTCTGTGATCTTCATAGGTTGCCAGTCATTTGGAATCTTATAATCTTCTTCTGCAAATTGCAAACCAATACATTCTTTGTTGGAAAATTGTGTAGGAACGTCTTCACTGAATCTTCTTGTGTCCCTGTAATAGTCGCCGTTGATTCTGTGTGCGGCGAATGATGCCTCTAATATTTGTATCAAACTGTATTTTTTCATTGTAGCCCCGTATGCCTAATTATGTTTATAATATAGCATCACAAAATGGTTTTGTCAACCATTAATTATAGTATGTGATCTGCTATTTTTAAATCAATTAATTGCTTGGCTGTAAAGTATTGATCAGAGGGATTGTTGAATTTCTTACGTACATCTGATAAACTATACCCAGTTGCGTCTCTAAGGATTTGCATACATCTCTGTTCACAGTTTGTATTCTCTTTCATCTGTGCTTTCATGTCATGCATCTTAGATTCCATAGTGTCAGAATGTTGGTGGTTCATAATACCTGTGTTTTTACCAACATATCTTTCTCCATGTTTACCACTTGCTAAAATTAAAAATCCTGCACTCATCACTGCACCAATACCTATTGTGCTGATATGATGGTAGCTGGATTTCATTACATCAATGAGTGCGAATGTTTCATACAAATCTCCGCCCACTGTGTTTAGATAAAGTTTGAGAGTCTTCTTTGGCTTCTTGGATAAGTTTGCCGAAAGGATCCATTTGATACATTTACTAATATTTTCCTCAGATAACTCTCCATTCAAGTAATGAATATCGTTGTCCTGTAGACTTACATCTACTCTGTCATCTGCGGTATATTGTTCGTATTTTTTCATATTAGGTAATTATGTATGTATTTATCCACGTTCGTTTTCTTGCGTCCATTTTAAGTGTCCTAGCTTATTTGCCTCAGCCCAACGTACAAATAGGCCTAATTCACGGCCATGAGCTTCAATTTCCCATGGTCTATCGAAGTAATCTTCCTTGACTAGATTGTACCTTTTGCCATTGTAGCTGACTCTCTCAGCACCAGCTAGATCTCGCATTTCGCCCTTGGCAAACTGCTTGACGTGTACCATCTCGTGGCATACACTTTGTAGCACCCTGCGAAGAGTCAAATTAGGATCTATCTCTAATAGGAATTCTCTGGGTCTCACGTTGTCATCTTCCCACACACAATTACCAGCTTGATTGTACTCTGACAAAAGCCCTTTTACAAATTGCACTCTAATGGTTAGATTGTTTGCTAATCTTTTAGACATCAGCTTGTCTGCACAAAATCTAATGATATCTTTTGTGTATTTCTTCTGACTTTTTGATCCGCCTCTAACAGAGATTTCCATAGTTTTGTCCTCGTTTGATTGTTATTATATTATATAGAAATTTACACGAAAAGTCAACCAAATAGGCTCAGATAAAACCTTGCAATTTCAATGGTTTAAAAAACTATATTACCAATTACTTTTTTTCGTATGGTTGTCTATCAGCACCAATCAGTCGACACATATATTGGATGTCTTCTTTAAGACTTTTAATCTCATCTTCATGACGTAGTTGTTTGGGAGTATTGTACTTCAATTGACGTAATTCATCAGATTTTTTCTTGATTACATCTATTCGATCACAAAGCTCTGATATCTTATGTAACATTTTTTTACCTATGTAACTTTTACTATATTATAAATATAACAACAAACAAGGTAATTGTCAAGTGGAAATTTTTCTCTTTTTAATGATTAAACACGCCTTAATTGATTTGGGTTTACAACCTTTCAACATAGGCCAAAACAAACTCCAATATTTTGGTAGGATAGCACACCTCCAACATTATGCACCACACGGGGTCTTAACTGCTTTCGTAATGGGCTTTTATTCAAGCATAGAGGTCTGTATACTGCTTGGTTTACTGGATTACGTACTACACTGGCATACCGACTATATCAAGACGCATACACGCAGTTATTTCGGTTTAGTGCCAAAACAAAGAGCTTATTGGTTGCTCAATACCGCAGACCAAATCTGCCATTTCTTAGGTTATTATCTGATTATTATTTTAGGAACTTAAACGCAAACTTGCCGCCAATTCGCGAACTGTAATAGTTTTTACTTCCATCAAGAGCAATCTGTCCTTGGAAGTTTGGTGGATACACCGCATCGTATCCTGTGACAACTGCATCATCTCCTTTACGTCCTACTTTGGTGTAAAGCTGAATGATACTTGCAGTATTAAGAAGTGCTATTGCACCCTTAGAAAATTCTGGATTTTTGTTAACATGGTTGGCAACCTTTTTGGCAACCGCACTTGTAATTGCGTAACCTGTATTGAAACCTTGTACATTTGTATCAAAGTTAATGTCTTTCATAATATCTTTTGCTTCATCACTGATGTCAGTTAATTCTTGTTTGCCTGCCCTTGCATAAGCATCAGCTTCTTTTTTAAGTTCAGGAGTAATCAAACCGTATTCTTCTCCTAGAATAAAAGGAGCATCTTTGGAAGTATTTTCTGCAATGGTTGTAACAACCTTTCTAGTGTAGGCAACGTTCTTCATAAGCTCTTCGTTGTCTTTGTTTTTTTGCACGGAATCGTATAAGTTCTTTGCACTAGCAGAAGCACCGCCGCCACCTTTTGAACTGATACCTATTTGTTTGCCATCTGGTGCAACAAAGATACTATCCATCAAGTTGTAGTTCATAGACTGTGGCCAAAATATATTAAGGTCTTTCCATTCAGCACCGCCAGCCAATTCACGTCTAGCATCTTCCGCCTGTCCTTTGACTGCTCCACCCATCATTGCAACAGGTCCCATTATCTCACCAAAGTAATCTCTTATTGCAGATAGCACTTGTATTTGTCCTGGGAACACAGCCATCTTGCCTTCTGCAGAGTCTTGAAGTGCTTTTACTAAAATATCTTTTGTATCACCCTTTGCATTTGCTTCTACTGTTTTAATAATTTGATCAGTACCTTTCATGTACTTAGGTGATGCGATCAATGTTTGTGGATCAAGTCCTGAATCTAATTTTGTAGCACCCTTGGTTCCAAGTTTCCATCCTGCTGGTATTTCCTTGTTACCCCAGGTACCCATCATGTCAGGCTTTACTTGGCGTAGATATCTGCCCCAATATATGTCTTTGCCATCTGATGTTCTAATTTGTGCAACACCAAATGCTAACATACCAGCATTTGCTGAGTTGGTCCATTCTATTTGTGCGTTTTGATTCTTTTCAAAGTCTGCTATTGCTTCGTCTCTTTGGTCTGGTGTTTCAAACTTACCACCTTGTGAGATATCAGGTATCGCAACCACTTGAACAAATTCAGCAGTTTCACCACTGTCGCTCATGTAAGGCTCACCTGGCTTACGACCAAATATACCTTTAGATTCTACTATTTTAAATTCAAAGAAACGCATAACACTATTATTTATGCTATTTTAGGGAACAGGGCATTAGTGCAAAACTCATCTACATCAGCTTCATTAAGTCCTAAAGACTTCATTACACGTGGTGTATGTGGGTTTTGTTGCTGGTTATGGCAGTAATAGTCTTGCGATCCAGCAGTAAAATCAACAGGTTGCTCTCCAGCATACTCAGGCACACTTTCAAACCATACCTTCAAATTATCCACTGCAAGTTTGCAGATAGCAACTGCTTCTTCTTCAGTGGCCACATTACCAGCGGCAATCATTCCTTCACTAAAGATATTCTTTGCCCACTCAGGCAGTTCACGTTTTTTAGTAGGAATAAAATCTTTCACTGCATCTAAATACCATTCACACAACGGATGATCTTCTCCTCCACTAGATGCTGAAAAGTCGTGAAAGGCACCTGTCATCTTACGTTTGCCTGCTATAACATCAAAGCCGTAAATAGGTGATCCGTTGTCTAATGTTGGAAAACAACAAACGTGCATCATCCATAGTCCTTTGGATTCACGCACATCAACAACATCAATATGAGCCCTGCGTACATTGTTGTTAGCCCAAACTCTATTAATCCAACCGTTCTCAGGTTGATTAAACTTGTTAAGGCCTTTCTCTTCTATTTCTTCAGCATACTGATTAAAGATATCAAGTATATCATCTTGACATTTTATCAAAGTATCCCATATGATTGATTCGCTCATCTATTTCCCCATTGTCTATTACCCATTCCTGGATATGAAATCTTTTTGTTATCAGCTCTCATTTTACTTAAGATATCTATTGCTTCTTTGCTATCTAATTTGGCTGTTGCAGTTTTAATGCCTACAGAGTTTAGCCATAGTTTCCAATTGATGTCTTGGAATATTTCTGTATTGCGTGGAAAGAACTGTTCATCAACTGTTGGTGTGTAATTTCTTGCATAGTTTGTTGCAATAGTTTCTAGCTTTTCAGTTTCAGTAAAATGTTTGTCAACGTGTTTCCAAAACTTGCTTTGTCTTTTGTTATTAAAGTAGTGTAATGCAACAAAGTTCATGCTGTCTTCATATACGTTGCTCATGTCAAAGTTAAATGTATCAGCATCTTCCTGTGTGTATCCACCCTTCTTAAGATATTTTAGTCCTGTTGATCCTATTACTAATAGTGCAAGTCCAGTTGACTCTAGTGGTTCAATAAATCCACTTGCAAGTCCTACACTAAAACAATTACTTCTCCAGTTGTTTTTGTTATATTCAGGTTTGAATGGCACATGATTAAACACTCCAGTTCTTAATCTATGTTCTCCCCAATGTTGTACAAAATAATCTTCTGCTTCTTGTTTGCTTGTAATATCACTGTTGTAACATAAGCCACTGCCTATCCTATCTTTGACAGGAGTTTTCCATATCCAACCATGGTCACAAGCCTGTGCAGTTACATAAGGTACCTGTGCTTCGTCCTGTGTTTCATAATTAATTTGACTAGCCACTGCGGCATTTGTAAACAACATATGATCTCTATTGATCCATTCACTGTTGCCTAATGCATTTGATAATAATCTTTTGAATCCTGTACAGTCAACAAAAAAGTCTCCTGTAACCATATCACCGTTTTCTAATTGCACATGATCTATCTTGCCATCAACCACAACAGGTGTGTCTATGTGTGCTTTGATGTGTCTTAATCTTGGATACTTCTTGTTACAATATTCACTCAAGAAGTTTGCCAACTTAATTGCATCTAAATGATATCCTACATGAGCATCACCGCCTAGTGCAGTTGTATTAGCGGCAACCTTTTTATCTACAACACTTACATCATACCAGGCTGTCCATTGTTCAAAGTCTTTGTTATCTATGTTTCCATCTCTACATAAGTCTACAAAGTCTGCAAAGTTATCTTTTGAAGTTTTTTCAATTGGAAAATAAAAAGGTTGCCATATGTTGACACCATCATCTCTCCAATTAGGAAAATATGTTCCTAACTTAATTGTTGCATCACATGACTTTGTCCATAGTTCTTTGCTGATACCACATTCATCTAAGAAATGATCAAAGCCTAATATGGTTGCTTCTCCTACACCAACTGTTGGAACGTTAGGACTTTCTATTAAGGTAATTTGTGTGTTGGGTAAATTGTATAAGGCATAGGCGGCTGTGAGCCAACCTGCACTACCTCCTCCAACTATAACAATCTTATTGACTGTCGACAACATCCATCATCTCCTGAAAGGTCCTAGTAGCAAAGTCAAAACATATCTTGGCTTCGTCAGCCATGCTGTCATCTAGCTTTGATCTAATAGCAGTTTTAAGAGTATCTGGATCTTCAAACTGATACAGTCTACCTTCGCCAGGTACACGTTTACGTATCATTTGTCCGCCACTTAGGTCGCCCATGTGTCTTGTGTAAATGTGTGCGAACAATTTATTTTCATCATCACTAATTTTCATAATGTGATCTGTGTATTCTTTTGTAACGTTGAGCAGTTTAGGTGGGTTGTCTTTGTCCTCCCACAGTTCTTCATAGTCTGCAAATATTGCCGGAGCTCTTCTGATGTCTCCTAGTTCACCTAGCAAACCTTTTGCCATTGCGTGGACTTCTAAAATATTATATTGCGGATGTTGATTGTACAGAAAGGTTGCATATATTTCAGGAGATATCTTTCCTCCTAATAATACCTTAACAAATTTTTGTCTTTCTGCGTTTCTGTGATGTTCCCAAGTAAGTTCTTTTAGTTTGCTCATTCCTTTTCCAATTCGACTTTCAATGGAAATCCATTTGATCGAGCCAAATTGGTAGTTTCTAAGCCTTTTTGTTCTGCTATCTCAAAGGTGTAGACTCCAACTATTGCGGAACCTTCGTTATGTATACTGGTTGTCAAATCTCTAGCAGTTTCGGTGCTGTGTTTGAAAATTGATACAAGAACATCGATCACGAAATCCATAGGTGTTAGGTCGTCATTAAGCATAATGACTTTATAAAGATCGGGTTCAGCGATCTTCTGCTTTATTTTTTCGTCTATTTGAACGTCCATAACATTACTTATCATCTACTTCTCCGTGACCGATGTTAAAAGGTTGATTAGTCTTTCTTAACTTCTTCAAATTCAGCATCTACTACATTGTCGTCTTTTGGTTTAGACTCCTGTGCAGTATCCTTTTGCTCTGATTCTTGTTGTTGCTTATAGATAGCTTCTCCAAGTTTCATTGCACTTTGAGTCAATGCTTCGGTTTTTGTTTTCATATCCTCTACATTCGACCCTTTCAATGCTTCTTTCAAATCATTAATACTAGATTCTACTTTGGTTTTATCCTCTGCTGATAACTTGTCTCCGTGTTCTTTAAGTTGTTTTTCTACATTGTGAACCATTGCATCTGCATTGTTTCTTGTATCAACACCTTCACGTTTCTTTTGATCAGCTTCTTTGTTTGCTTCAGCTTCTTTGACCATTTTGTCAATTTCACTTTCAGATAAACCACCTGATGCTTGTATTGTAATCTTTTGTTCTTTGCCTGTGCCTTTGTCTTTTGCACTTACATTTACAATACCATTTGCATCAATATCAAATGTTACTTCAATCTGTGGCATACCTCTTGGTGCTGGAGCAATACCGTCAAGCATAAAGTTACCTAGTGGCTTATTGTCTGCCGCCATTTCTCTTTCACCCTGCACGACTACAATGTTCACGCCTGGTTGATTATCTTCAGCAGTTGAAAACACTTGACTTTTCTTTGTAGGAATAGTTGTGTTCTTTTCAATAAGTTTTGTAGCAACTCCACCCAGTGTTTCAATACCAAGTGATAAAGGTGTTACATCTAACAACAAGACATCCTTGACATCTCCTTGCAATACACCACCTTGAATTGCGGCACCTATTGCTACCACTTCATCTGGGTTAACACCTTTGTGTGGCTCCTTGCCAAAGAAACTTTGTACAGTTTTTTGTACTAGAGGCATTCTTGTCATACCACCCACTAATATCACTTCACTGATATCACCAGCAGTAAGGTCTGCATCTTTCAACGCAGTTTTACAAGGCTCCAATGTTCTTTCAACAAGTTCTTCTACAAGTGATTCAAACTTTGCTCTTGTTAATTTAAGATTCAAGTGCTTTGGTCCACTTGCATCAGCAGTTATAAATGGCAAACTGATATCAGTTTGTGTTGCTGACGAAAGTTCACACTTGGCCTTTTCAGCTGATTCTCTAACACGTTGTAGTGCTAAATTATCTTTGGTTAGATCCACTCCTTGTTCTTTCTTGAACTCGTCACAGATGTAAGTAACCAATGTGTTATCAAAGTCCTCACCACCTAGTGATGTGTCACCATTGGTTGACTTTACTTCAAACACACCGTCACCTATTTCCAAGATAGAAATATCAAATGTACCTCCACCTAAGTCATATACTGCTACTGTGCCTGTTTTCTTTTTATCAAGTCCATATGCAAGTGCGGCCGCAGTTGGTTCGTTTACAATACGTTCAACTTCTAGTCCTGCAATCTTACCTGCGTCCTTGGTTGCTTGTCTTTGTGAATCATTAAAGTATGCTGGTACTGTGATTACTGCTTTCTTTACTTCACTGCCTAAATATTTTTCAGCAGTTTCTTTCATCTTCTGTAAAGTGAATGCAGATATCTGACTAGGAGAATATTCCTCGTCTTTCGCTTTTACCCAAGCATCTCCGTTTGATGATTTGATTATTTTATAAGGGCTTGTCTTTATATCTTTTTGTACAGACTTGTCCTCATATTTTTTTCCTATTAGTCTTTTGACTGCGAAGATTGTATTTTCTGGATTAGTCACTGCTTGTCTTTTAGCAGGAACACCCACTAGCCTTTCATCGCCGAAAGCTACTATTGATGGTGTCGTTCTTGCACCTTCTGTATTTTCTATTACCTTGGCACCGCCGCCTTCCATTACTGATACGCAAGAATTGGTAGTACCTAAGTCAATACCGATTATTTTGCTCATAGTTTTCTCCTCCTTATTAAGCAAAGAGTAGGGTGGGTTTCCCCACCCTATCATTTGTTATTTGATTTCGATAGTTCTTGGTTTTTTAGACTCTGGAATAATTCTTTCCAAAGAAATTGTCAATAAACCATCTTTCAACTCAGCACCCTTGACTTCAACGTCATCAGCGATGCTGAAAGATTTAGTAAACATTCTCTTACTAATTCCTTTGTGCAATACGCCGGCTTGTTCTCCGTCTTGTTTTGCTTCTTGAATTGATTTAACAGTAATTACACCGTCCTCATAACTTACGTCGATGTCTTTCTTACTGAAACCAGCTAGTGCGATTTCAATGTTGTAAGTGTAGTCACCAGTTTTCATAATGTTATATGGTGGGTAGTTCTGATGTGTTTGATGAGCAAAAAAGTCATCATTAAACATCGATTCGAATCTATCAAAGATAGGATCGAAACCTACTGTTACGGGTCTTAGTTGATTAAAAATTGATAGGTGTGATTTAGTCATTGTCTTGTCCTCCTTTATTAAGCAAGTTAAAGTCAAAGAACCCTATCAGGCATTCTTTAACATATTAGTATTTATCATACTACTTATAATATAGTGTAAAAGAGGCGATTTTGCAAGTATAGACCCAACCAATCCTATCTAATTTGGACAAAAAAGAACTGATTCAAGCTAAAACGACCCTTGCCTTTGATGTGCTTAACTTCGTGTTGTTCGAAGCTGGGAAACAATATGGTTGTGTTGTTATCCATTTTAGGTGTATAGCCATAGTCACTAAAACAAAGCTCTCCTCCTGTGAACTGCTTTGGTTCTTTGTACAACAATGTCACTGCTGACATCACTGCAAGGTCTGGGTGTGAAGCATAACTACCATCGCCATTATAACAGTTTAATTGTGTAACATCAAGATTGCACATCTTAATATAGTTGCCAAACACATTGTCCTGTAAATCTATGTCAAATATCTTTCTATTGTATCTAAGAATACTGCTTACGTGTCTATCTTGTTTGTAGTGCTTGTCTAAATGCACGGCAGTCATATTACTGCTTTTAGGATCACCATTGTTTTGTGTGTCCTGGCTATGTTTATTAAGATAGTCTATTTCAGAAAATACACTTGGAAGTTCTGATTCTTCAAAGTAATTGTTGATTATGGTATGTACAAACGGAACTTTGTATGTATTAATCTGCATTGTACTGATTGAACACTTGGTTCACCTGTTGTGTACATCTTACAAAGGTTGTACACTTAGGCATATCCTTTAGACGTCTTGCACCAATGTAAGTACAAGCTGATCTAACACCGCCAAGTATCTCAGTAATTGTTGCTTCTACAGGTCCTTTGTGCGGAAGTTCTACTACCTTGCCTTCAGCACCACGATATCCATCTTTCCTACGACCATGTTTGGCCATTGCCGCATCTGAGCTCATTCCGTAGAACTGTATCTTACCATCAACAACTTCTCCTTCTGACTCATCATGACCTGCTAACATACCTCCAAGCATCACCATATGAGCACCTGCTCCAAATGCCTTGGCAACATCTCCTGGATACACACAGCCACCATCTGCAATCACGTGTCCGCCAATACCGTTTGCGGCATCAACACATTCTATTACACCTGATAGTTGCGGAACTCCTACGCCTGTTTGTAATCTAGTTGTGCATACTGAACCTGGACCAATGCCTACTTTTACAATGTCAGCACCACGAATGATAAGTTCTTCTGTCATCTCTCCAGTCACAACATTACCAGCAATTATAGTTTTGTCAGGATATGAATCTCTCATTCTTCCAATAAACTCTCCAAAGTTTTCATGATAAGCATTTGCTACATCAACTGTGATAAACTTAATGTCTGGAAATGCTTTTAATACCTGTTGCATTGTGTTATAATCTTTTGCGTTCTCGTCCCAAATATAACCTGTGCCTGTGCAAACACTAATGTATTTCATTTTGATACCAGAACCTATTGCAGTTTTCCAATCATCAAAGTCGTTGTGTTTACCAATGACTGTTAGCATTTTGTGATCTTGTAAAACTTTTGCCATACTAAATGTTCCAACTCCATCCATGTTGCTTGATAGAATAGGAACTCCAGTCCATGTGTTTCCACTACTGTGGAAGTTAAATGTTCTCATTAGATCAACATCTCTACGACTTTCAAGTTTTGATCTTTTAGGTTTAAACAATACGTCTTTGTAATCTAATTTTACATCGTGTTCAATTCTCATTTTTCCACTCCATAGTTAAATGATAAAGCAATCCTGTTCGTACTAGATCGATTTTGTTTGACGGCGTGTTTAACCCATGATGGAAAAACTACAAGCATACCTGGTTTAGGAGGATAAGTTGCCATCGTACTTGTAATAGTGTTGTAGGTGCTTAAATTATCTGGTATGTAGTATTGTGCATCATCACCACGATAAAATTGCAAGTCACCTTGATTCTCCTCTGGCACATCAATATAAAACACTCCACTCATCATTGCATCTTGATGATTGTGTAGTGTGTGATATGCTCCAGGTTGATTAATGTTTATCCACAAATTCTGAAATACAAGTTTAGGAAATCCTGCACTCTTTGTACAATATTCTATTGCCTTGTCTAGTTCTATAATCAGTTTGTTAAATGTTGGTTGTATGTTGGGAGGTAACAGGTCTACGTTCTCAATACTTCTGCTATGCCAACCACCTTCGTTGCTATTACCAGCAAGGTCGGGCTCTGCCTTTTGCCATGCTTCTGCTATGGCTTTAAGATCAGCTCTTGGTATAACATCATTGACTCCTGCAAATACAATACTAGGAAACCAAAGATCAGCTTTTAACTCCATTAATAACCTTCCTCTAACATTCTTCTTCGCATGGCCTTTTTGTGCCTTGCTATTCCGGCCGCTTTTTCTTTGGCCTTCTTTGTGCTTGGCTTTTCAAAATACCTTTTGGATTTGTATTCCATCAAGATACCGTCCTGCGAAACTTTCTTCTTAAATCTTCTTAAAGCACCATTGAAGTCACCGTTACGAACTGCAACGTATAAACCTTCAGGCTTTTTTTGTTTGAACTTTGGCAAAGTTGTCTCCTTCTGCTAATTGTCCAACGTCGAAAATTCTCTGATTACTAATCATATTATAATGCATAGACTCTGCACTTGTCAAGTAAAAAGTTTTATCAAACGATAAAATTTTGCCAATAATCCATTTATGGTTGTTAGGCACGTTGTCTATGTCTAGTATGATGCAATCTGAACTATTACAAACGTCTAGTAACCAACCCAAGTCATCTGTTTCCTCAAACAGATATACATTTAAATTTTGTCCTAATTGCTTTGCCATTTTATTGAATTGTTCTTTTGTATTGGTATTTGGGTACACCAATGTAAAACTTTTATTATTGTTATATAATTTATCAGGTGGCGTGATTAAATTTAGCACAGGTTGTTTCATAGTATTACTTATTGTTTCTTATTTTGTGCCAAATAGAGTTCTGATTTTGTTCTTGGTTTTGAACGTACTCTGTTGGATCTACTAGTTCTGTGAAGTCGGGTCGGAGTCTTCCGGGTTGGTCGTTTGACGTATCTGCTTGTTGCTTACCTTTGTTATGTAATTGGTTCCGCTCACCGTTTTTTTTTGAGCTTCGTCTAGTTGTTTGATCTCTTCACCGTAGAAGATTCTGTTTGCAGTATCTGGATATTCTTTGTCTTTTTCTTCTTGGTCTTCTTTGATAGCTTCTTTTTCTGCGGCATCTACCCACTGGTTCCATTTGTCAACATCTTTGACTTCATCTAATATGTCTGTGTCTTCTTTTTGTTTTTCAGGTTCATATTTTTTGTTGAACTCTTCGTAGCCTTCTACCTCAGCTGGATCAAATCCATCAGTAACTTCCTTTATGATCTTTTCTTCAAGCTCTTGCTTCATATCAAGTTCTTCATTGATATCAATGTCTGGCTTCTCTTCTGGCAATGGTTCTAGATCTTCTTGCATTGTTTCGCTGAAACTTTTGCCTTGTGATACTGCACCAACAGGCGAACCTATCACTGGCGGAATGTTTTTAGCAATCTTGTCTGCACGAAGTTGTTCTTGTTCACGACGTTCTTCTTCGAACAGTTCTTCTGGACTTACATCTTCGAATTGTTCTTTAGGGTCGTTAGGATCTTCTGGATCCGGATCGGACTTTGGGGGCAACTTCCCGCCCTTGTCCTCTCTCACATATTGGAATGTATATTGAGAAGCAATCAAGAGCAATACTGCAAGTGGATCAAATACAAATATAATTATGATTATAACCCAACGTACAGCCGACTCTAATAAATTTTGGTCTGCTTGTTCGCCATATATAAACTCTGCAATATATTTGATTGGTCCTACTTCAGCTTCTAGTTGTCTATAAGTTTTTTCGTAGTTAAATTTTTCTTCCCTGACACCATCGATAATTAGTTGTTCTTTATCTATGAATGTTTCTAGTTCTTCAATCCTAGCATCTAGGTCTTCTGTCTTAGCATTAGCTTGGCTTCTAAGATCTTGTATTCTATCTTGTATTGCTTTTATGTCGTCAGCATACTTGGCATCTACGGCCGCAAGTGCTTCATTAAGTTTAGCATTAATGTTTCTAATTTCTCTTTGTGCCGAACTTGCCACTGACAGTTCGTTTGCTTTTGCCTCTTCTACTGCTTTATCAAACTTGGCACCACCACCAAAGGATCCTTCAAATCTATCCTTGGCCGCTTGTATGTCTGCTTCTTTACGTTCTTTTGCTTGTTCAATACGTTTGTTTTGTAATTCTATTTGTTTATCAAAGTCTTTACGTATGTCGTCTTTTTCAGCTTTGATAAGAACATTAATTTTGTCTAGTTCTACTTGTTCACGATCAATTAGGTTGTCTACACGAATATCTTCACCGCCCAATAGACGATTCATTTCAGTAGTCCAACGTTCTATCTTACCTTCTGATCTTGTTATTTTGTCATCAATAGTTTTGATTAGAGCAACCTGCTCTTGGCTCATTGATGTTTGTTCTATATGTGCTTTAGATAAGAAACCAAAGATACCCATTGATGTAATAAACATTAATACAATGACGGCTATTGATAGATATGTTTTAAGCCACCAGGCGGCACGTTGCCAATGACGGTGTAACCATACCGCAGTAACTAGTTTCCCTACTTCTAGAGAAACACCCATAATAATGATTGGAATCACAGCCGCGGCAAATATAGCCGCCAATCCTGCCACCGAATAGTAAATTGCTACCGCACTAATTGTCAGTGCAGATAGAAATGTTAGTATTCCTAATAACATACTACTACCTCTGTATTCTTTGTATAACATATTTATCCTAATTTTATCTAATAAAACGCCATCCTTCGTGGCCTGTTTCCCTACAAGCAACCTCCTTAAAGTTACGTTGTTTGCCTTTGTAGTTTAATACAGATAAAATTGTTCTACAATACCCACTTCCCATTGGATATGTGTTTGCAACAAACACTTCACCATTTGTTCCTGTGTCGTTATTATACCAACTTGTTGTTTGACCGTTTTCGTTGTTGTCTAGAGCAAAGTAAATGGCTTGTTCTTGTTTTACCCTATCCTTTGCAGGTAATCTGTACCAATGCCATTTAGTAAGATTTACAATTACTCCTACATAACCATTGCTAGGTTGATATGTTGATTGTACACTTGATGTTGTGGTGTCACTAGTGTTGTATGTTTGAATGTTCTTTGTAGAACTACAAGCCCCTAATATACTAAAAAGGGCTAGTAACAATATACCATTTACTAGTTTCATAGTCTTTTCCTTGGAATAGACAAGCATAGCCTTTTCTTTCAACCATCCTGCCGTTTATGTTTACACTATACCAATGTTCGCGACATTCCTTTGCCATACCCATCTTTGGGGGTAATAACTTCTTAACAGGATTGTCGCTACACTCAGTTGTTTGGGTACTATTAACAACACCGTTATTATCAACGATAGTCTTGTTAGTATCACAGTACTGGTGACCGGATTCCTCCAATGTAAGTTTAGTCTCAGTAGACGCACATCCAGTACATATCAATACCAGAGTTAGTGTGTATAAAAGACTCCTCATAGGATCCTCCTAGTCTATTTGTTTAGCAGACTTGTTGATTGAATTAGTATTAACTTTGTTGTTCTTTACTGCCCATTTACCTTGAGCTTCAGAAACAAGTTCGTCAACAATTTCTTTATTCAACTTCAACATTACAAAGTAATGATACTTGCCATTTCTTTTGTACAAGTAACCATCAGTTGTAGAATAATGTCTTACTACCGTATCTGTGATTTTGTTTACAACCAATACTTGAGATTGTGTAGAAGAAACCAAACTTTCTTCGCTACCTGAATCATTGTATTCGATTGTTGTTCTCTTGTTTACTGCACCATTAATTCTATCAGCAATTTTTGTCTTTGCTAATTGTAGTGCTTTGTCAAAAGCGGCCTCTTTGAAACCACTTACTGAACTACCACAAGCATAGTAGTAATCTTTAGACCACCATAACCAACCTTCGGTTCCAGTGTCCTTACATTTCATATACCAATTAGGTACAACGTCTTGTTGTTTTTCAACAACCGTAGTCATAGTTGAACAAGCAGACATCATAATAGCCATTAGTGCTACCAATATCGTGCTTTTAAAGTGCCTTGTCATTACAGCCTCCATAAGTTTCGTTCATTATGTTTATATAATAGCACCAGAATAGAATAATGTCAATAACAATTTTGCCAAAAGTTAGTTTCTACGCATAGTGGCAATTTCGGTTGCCGCCTTACGTCCTGACTTGTCTTCTTCGTCATCTGCAAAAATTGGAACCATATTGGATTTGTGCATAGTTGCAATACCAATTAGTCTACGTTCTCCTGTGTATTGCATAGGAGTTCTTCTAGTAGCAGGTCCAAAACTTCTGTGTGTGTTTGCACTTGGAATATGTGGCGTTTCTCTCCGAAAAGTAGTTTCTGAGTGATGCCAAGGTGTGCTTACAATAGTTGTTCTAGCTTTTGGTTTGAACTTGCCGTGAACGTAATCGATATATTCGGATAGTGTCAGAGTGTCCAACTTGGCGTTTTTCAAAAACTTGTTGTGCTTACGCCAACCTTCTTCATAGAAGCTAGGATCTTTTCGTTTTTTGGGTTTACGTTTCTTTGTGTTTAAAGTGGTAAGTCCACGTGCCAAATGCATTGTCATATTGAGCCTCTTTCGTTATTGTTATATTTTACTATAACAGACTTAATATGTCAAGTATTAAATTGATGTTTTGTTTGCAGGTGGTCCGTCTTCTAATGGAACCAATTCTGTAGGAAGTTTTGAACTATCAACACAAAGAACTTGTTCGATAGGTCTGAAGCCGTAAGATTGAGCTACTCTTAATTGTATTTCTTGTGGATTGTTCTTTACGTATGAAATGCATTGTTCTGTGGTTTCAAATATTGGTTGTGTAAAGACAAATAGATTTCGTTCACCGCCCTGACCTATTCCGACCATGACAGCAACGATTAAAATTTTTAACATTACAGGGTTACCTTTCCTTCTTTTATAAGTTTCTTCCTATTATTTAGATGTTGTTGCTGAACTTTATCTTTGTTCTGGCCGTGATAAGCAACACCGTAACCCTCTTTGATCATTATGTCTGTAAGTTTCTTTCCGTCAATTAAAAAGTCTCCAAGTATTCTGCCGAACTTACCTTTTTTGTCTTCTCCACTCTTGTCAATGGTTGTCTTTAAAACTTGTTTGGATCCAATTGGCATTTTGTCCTTGACATATTGTTTTGATGCCAAGCCAAACTTCTTTTCAACTTTATCTCTTGTTCTGGATTCAGGAGTGTCTATGCCCATCATACGAACACGTTCTTTGTGCATCCACATACCAAAGCCTAAGTCAATGTCAACATCAACTGTATCACCGTCTACAACTCTAAGGATCTTGCACCTGTACTCGTACATTATCTACCTTGACCTCTGTAGAACTTGTGGCTTCTTTTCTTGTGTTTGTTCATTGAGGACATCTTGCAAGATCTTTTGCGACCTGCTTGAGATGTTCCTTTAGGTTTACTAACGTGAACTGTAACACTTGTGCCCCACTTGGCCATAACTGCTCCTTAATTAACTACACAGTTATTTAGCACATATTGGATAGAATACTGGCGGAGCATACGGGAATCGAACCCGTGGTCTTCGCCGTGACAGGGCGACGTGTTAACCGCTACACTAATGCTCCGTTAGTTACAACCGGATACACAAATAAAAACTTGATGACCTGTTACTGCTACATGAATGGCTTGTATTAATACTGCCGCTCCTAATATTGCAAGGTATGTAGACATCTTGTAAATCCTTCTAACAATTTTAGTTATATCTAGATTAAGTATAACAGATATTGTTAAGGATGTCAACCACGTAATGGATTGGCAGGATCCACTTCTAAGAACTTACCCCATTCAGCATAGTAATGACGCATACCAACTTCATCATGTATTGTGCCATTTTCATGTCTACCATGTAATATGTTCCTTGCTTCTGTACCTTCACGCATGGTTGTACCTTGTCCGGCTACGCCAATTAGATCTTCGTGTAGATTACGTCCAAATGGTCCCCATATACTATTGTGATGGTTAATCCGTGTGCGTCTTTCTTCTGGTGTGTCGTTACGTAATCCATATCCTCTGAATTCAATAAGAACTTTGTTAGGTCCTAATGGAGTCACTGCATCACTGCGATATGCACTACCACGTAGGTTAAAGTTGAAACCAGGAAACAAGTCTACCATGTACCATTGATTGGGTGGTAGATTAGGAAAGGACAGTTCTCCTCTGTCTTCAAAGCCATCATACTCCTCATAATTGACAGTGAACGAACTAACATTCACATGACCATTATCGAACGGAATATTCTTTCTTGCAAAGTATTCATCATTGAATCCACTCACTCTGTTAAAGTAGTGCATGAAGTCATGATAAAATTCACTGTTGGTATCATGCCACAGTTTATAATTTGTGTCTATTACTGCTTTGTGATAATGAAACACTTCAAGCTCTTCTGTGTCAATGGCATCAGCAATACAATCAAATGCACCTGCCGTCCATTGTTCTACGGTTTGTGTAGGGTTAGGATCTAGTGTTACCCAAACCATACCTCCGTGCTTGACTTCACAATGCAAAGGCTTTTCTGTAGTTGCAAAATCCCAAGTGTATGTTCCTGCAGGTTTTCTTATGTCTATGTCATTGGTGTTATGATATGCTTGTACGTTTGTGCCATCAATGTTGATTGCAATGACTCTTACGTCTGCAATCTTTGTGGTTCTAAAGTCACCTTTGTTTCGCATTTCACTGATATGGCACATAGGTATCCATACCTTCTTAAAGATTTGTTTTTGTTCTTGTTCATATATTTGATAATTGTTATAACATTCGCTACTGATAAATTCTACTGTTGGACGAGATTTCCAACTCCTATGATTGCGTGGGGGCATGGCAGTCTCCTTCATTATATTTAAATTATTATAACACTGAAAAAAGATAAAGTCTAATAGGAAATGTCTATGTGGTAATAGGCGCAACGTTTCTGTTGCTAGGTACGTTGCCAACCCCGAGCGATTATGCCGCTAAGGCAAAATCCTCATTTACAACGGATTTCTGTTTACCGAAGTTAACAAAAGTCACGTTGTTTAGTGCATTATCGTTTGCATCTATACGTTTGTTCGCGTTAACCGAGCTTACATCCGGACAGTCTCCTTCAACCTTAACAAGCCAATCGATCCTAATTCCACCCCGACGGGGGTATATTGAATTGGTGGAGTGGCCGGGAATTGCACCCGGGTCTTGCTCTTGTGACATACGTTGCTATCATCAATTGCTATGTATTTATAGCCTTATTTGTATAGTATGTAGTTAATTGTGATAACTAATGTCAAAGGAAATATTATGCCAAAAATGAGAACGTTTACTTTCTACGATGGTGATAATGTAGAAACAAAAGAGTCAACAAGCTATAAGAAAGCAGTCAAGTCATATCAGGGCAGTACTAAAAGCAAAATGGTACGTGTTGAATGGGAAGCCAAAAAAGGCGGACTGTATGAAATGCAACAAAGACTACCACTAGGTAGAAGCAAAAAGATAGGAAGATAAAATGGCTGGGATAAAACAACGAGGGCCTATCTCTGTGCAACACAAAAGAACAGTGATCAGAGATGGTGAGGAAATAGAAATCAAACCAGTAAGATATTATGGTCCTGGAGCTAATGGTCGTATGTGCGGAGCTTATGCAGATACTGGCGATTTGATCATGGGGTCAGATGGACTTCCAAAACCTTTTAAAAGCATCTAATTATCTGTTAAAATTTTCGGGACGTGTAAGGTTACCTGCTATCATTCGTCCTCTGTTGTCAACAAGTTCGAATTCAAGTAACATCTTGTTAGATATGTTTTTGATCTGAGCCGCTTCAAAGGCACTTATGTGAACAAATACATCTTGTGAATTGTCCATAGGTGTTATAAAGCCGTAACCTTTTTTGGAGTCAAACCATTTCAGTTTGCCTGTGATTCTTTCACTCATATTCTTTTTATTTCTCTCTGTATTAGTAAGTTCGTAGTCATACATTTACTACACGAATATTTACCAAATTGTTACGGATTATTATCTGCATACAGATATAGCACGGACACTTTTGTCGTGCTATATCATATATGGATCTTATAATGAGTTTTTCTTTTCTTGGATTTCTTTTCTACGTTCTTTTGCAAGTTTGCCCATGTTACCTAAGGCTTTTCTTGCTCTTGCCGCCGCGGCCTTTACTGACTTTGATTCGAAAGATTCTGATTCTTTCATATAGTTTTCGTATTCCGCTACGATCTGTTCATGTACAGTTGACATAATATTTCTCCTATGTTCTTAATTAATTATTATAAGTTGTGAATGTATGTGTATAATCTGGCTTTACGATGCCTTAATTGGCGAAATTAGTTTGCGAACACGTTTCCGGATCCAGATGCTGATGCATTTGGTACCCAACTGCCATGTCCTGCTGTCGCATCTCCAATTCTATGCACGGCAATATTGTTTGCAAAAACATTTGGACTACCACCTGCCGCTGGATCACCGCAACCTGTTACGTCTCCAATTCTAACAACCTTTGCTGAATTGATAAACACATCACCTGATCCTGTTGCATATGGTGTTTGGTGAAATGGATTGGGTGTAGGACTTGCATGACCTACGTGTGAATCTAATCCTACTCTGCTTATTCCTGGCATAGTATTATTTAGTTGTTATTTTTTAACGATATCTGCCATGCCCGGAGGTGCTGGCATAATGTTAGAAGTTTGCGATGTGTATGCATCTGCAAATTCTTTTCTTGTAATATGTATTAGGGATATTGCTGATTGCTTAATTCTGTAAGAGCGATTCATATCAGCAGTAAACAAAAACTGTTGTAAGCCAATACCTTTTTGTCCTGCTACTAAAGTTAATGGTTTGTTTACTTTGATTGTTTTATCATCTTCTTCTTCAAACTTTCCTACAAGTTCTTCACCTGATGATAGTTTGATTGTAATTACGTCTCCAATTTTGTATGGTGCTTCAATTAGCATTATGTCTCCTAGTGGTTATGGTTCATGCCATGGTTTTCCATGTGTTCAACCAAATTTTCATATCCTCCAACATACTTACCGTGCAAAATAATCTGCGGAGCAGTTCTTGGCATAGGTAATCCGTTGATTTCAAACTCTTTCATGAGTGTTTCAACTTGGATGTCCTTACCTATAATGCTTTCAGTAAAAGGAATGTTCTTGTTTTTTAAAAGCATCTTAGCTTTTACACAAGAAGGACAATTAGGTTTACTATAGACAACTGTGGTGCTTGGAGTAGCTTGTTTAGTATCCATTATAATTTAAATCCTTTGAGCTTATCTGTGTTTACATCTTGTTTGATTCCACCAACAATATAACTTTCAACTTCAGTCTCTTGTGGAGCAACTTGAAGTCCTGCTGAACTCAACCAATGTTGTGTCCATGGTAAAGGGTTTTGTGTAGTTGGTGTATCAAAGATTGGTTTGTAACCTAATGCTTTTAATCTTCTGTTGGCAATGTATTCTACATAACTGCCTAACAGTCTTTCATTAAGTCCAATGATTGATCCGTCTTTCATCAAATGTTTTGCCCATGCTTTTTCTTCATTGACACAGGTCTTCCACATTTCATAAACTTCTTCTTCACACTCTTTGGCAATCTTTGCCATCTCTGGATCGTCTTCTCCACGCATCCAGTTCTTTAGTACGTGTGAACTTAATGCAAGATGTTGTGCTTCATCTCTTGCAATTAAGGAAATAATCTTAGCTGAACCTTCCATAAGTTTTAGTTCACCAAATGCAAATGTACAAGCAAATGATACATAGAATCTTAAGCCTTCTAGTATGTTTACATTCATCATTGCGAGATACATTTTCTTTTTAACATCTCTCATTGAACCTTTTTTATGATGTGTCCAGTTATCAGCCGCTTCAGTAAATGCGTCATAGTTTTTAGTAACTGAAATAGCTCTTTCAATAATCTTGTCATCTTCTAAAATAGTATCCAACACTTCACTTGGATCTGCATACACGTTCTTCATGATGTGTGTATAAGAACGTGAGTGAATTGTTTCAAAGAAATCCCAAGTAACAATACAACCTTCAAGCTCTGGAATACTAACGTGTGGTAAGAAAGCCAAACATGGACCTCTACCTTGTACACTATCTAATAGTGTTTGATATTTTAAATTAGCAGTGAATATGTGTTTCTGCTCTGGACGGAAGTTTGCATAATCTGATCTATCTTTCTGTAGACTAACTTCTTCTGGTCTCCAAAAATACCCAAGCATTGTTTGGTTAAGTTTATCAAACACAGGGAACTTGAATACATCATATCTCTGTGTGTTTTGGTCTGCTCCAAAAAACATATATTGTTTTGTGAAGTCAATTTTTTCTCTATTAAATACTGTCTTTGCCATGTCTCTTCTTTCTATTATCTACCATTACTTTAAATTAACATCACAATACAATTTTGTCAACAACTAAATTGCACATGATTCACAAACTTCGTCATCTTCCTCTGTTTTAACTTGACTATCAGTTAAACCAACTTGTGGTTCAAAAGGTTGTTCTTTATAAGCAATCTCAGTTTTGATATCATCTTCACTTGGATCAGTCTTATAATCATATGTGTTTTGGTAATAAGAAGTTTTCCAACCATACTTGTATGTTGTTAACATATCTTGTAACATCACACTCATTGGCACTTCGTTGTTTTCGAAGTGTGTAGGATTGTAACTCCAATTACCGGATATTGCCTGATCGAAAAACTTCTGCATCACGGCAACAATCTTTATATATCCCTCGTTGCTCGGCATATCCCATAACAACGTGTAATTATTCTTTAACGTTTGATACTGTGGAACAATCTGCTTAAGAGGCCCTTTTTTGGACTTCTTAATGGACAAGAACCCTCTAGGCGGTTCAATTCCATTTGTGGCATTTGACACAATAGAACTGCTCTCCGATGGCATCTGTGCGGACAATGTAGAGTGGCGTAGGCCATGTTCTCTAATGCTCTCACGAAGATGATCCCAGTCATACTTTAATGTAATACTGCATACTTCGTCCAGTTCCTTTTTGTAAGTATCAATCGGTAATACACCGTCGCTATATTTAGTACGATCGAAGTAATCACACTTACCTTTCTCCTGTGCTAACTTATTACTTGCTACCAATAGATAGTATTGGAATGCTTCTGTTAGCTCATGTACCTTAGTAAGTGCTTTCTTATCTTCGTACTTAACACCATTCTTTGCAAGATAGTGTGCTAATCCTATATAACCAACACCTAAACTTCTTCTTGCTTTTGTAGATATCTCTGCGGCTTTCACTGGGTAACGTTGATAGTCAATCACTTCGTCCAATGCTCTTACTGCCAAGTCGCATAAGTCTTCAAGTTCGTCTAAGTTTTTAAGTACACCAACATTGATAGCACTTAAAATACATAATGCAATCTCGCCTTCTGGGTCATCAATGTGTTGTAATGGTTTGGTTGGTAATGTAATCTCTTGACATAGGTTGCTCATGAACACAGGATCTTTGAATGAACTGTGTGTGTTTGCATGATCAACATTCATAATATAAATTCTTCCTGTTTCTGCACGTTCTTTGATTAATGCAGAAAACAATTCCATTGCTTTTATTTTCTTTTTCTTTATAGAAGTTTTACGTTCATACTTCTCGTACAACTCTGCAAATTTTTCTTGATCGGCATAAAAGGCATCATAAAGTTCTGGTACGTCATGTGGTGAAAACAAAGTAATGTCTCCATCAGCTAAAAGTCTTTCGTACATAATTTTGTTGAGTTGAATAGAATAATCTAAACGTCTTACTCTGTTGTCTTCTGTACCTTTGTTGTTCTTTAATACAAGGATGTCTTCAATCTCATAATGCCAAATAGGAAAGTGTGTTGTAGCATTTCCACCACGTACACCATTCTGTGTGCAACATCTTACAGTTGATTCGAATTTTTTTAGAAACGGAATCACGCCAGTGTGTGCAACCTCACCTCCTCGTATCTTAGAATTGATTGCTCTGATTCTTCCTGAGTTGATTCCAATACCGGCTCTTTGTGCAGTATATCTACCAATGGCCATATCGCTTGAAAAGATGCTGTCTAGTGTATCATCAATATCAACTAGAACGCAAGAAGCAAATTGTCTAAGTGGAGTTCTTACTCCTGCCATAATGGGAGTAGGAATATTAATTTTAAATAAACTGGTCGCATCATAATATCTTCTTACCACTGACATTCTTTGATCTTTAGGATAGTCAGCAAATAGTGTTGCCGCAATCATCATGTACATAACTTGTGGTGATTCATGTATGTCACCTGTGCTTCTGTCTTGTACAAGATACTTGTCAACAATTTGTCTTAGTCCTGCATAGGTAAAGTTTTCATCTCTGCTATGTTTGATCCAACTGTTTAATTTTTTTAATTCTGTTTGAGTATATTTTTCTTTGATAGAAGGATCATAAACACCTCTATCAATGTTTCTGTTAATAACTTTTGTAAGTGGAATAGGATTGTATTGTCCAAACGTTTCTTTGTATATCGGATAAAGCAATAGTCTTGCCGCAACATATTGATAATTTGGATTATCAAGTGTAATTAAATCGTTTGCCGACTTGATTAATATTTCCTGTATTTCTTCTGTAGACATCCCATCGTAAAATTGTATGTTTGCAGTCATCTCAACTTGCGAAGCACTTACGTTTGATAGTCCTTCACAGGCTTCTTCAACTACAAAATGAATTTTATTGATATCTAATGGTACACTTGTTCCGTCACGTTTAATGATATGAATTCCGACGCCGTTTGACATTCTCAATAACTCCTGTTAATTTTAATTTACTACGTGATGATAATGTATTTATTGTAATGCTGGCATCGTGTAAATGCGTTGTGAAACAAAATTTGTGGGTAAGTCATTCTTTTGAACAACTTCATTATATTTGTAACACAAAACGTAATTTCCAATACAAACAGGATAACATAATTCGTCATCTTCGTAGTCCTTAACTATATGTATCTCGAACTTGCTCCGAGAAAACCTATTAGTTAATTGTAAAGTGTAACACACTCCAAGGCTGTTTGTCAAGTCGCAAATGCTGTTTTGAGCGAGAAGCTCCCATGGAGTGGGCCAAGTGTCCATATTCCATGGATCACAACCTAACTTACTCCTTGGCATCTTGTTGTAATATTCTATTACGTCCTGGAACGGACGCAGACTTACCTCTAGTTGTTTTCTAAAATTGGACCAGTGAACGAGTTTTACCTCGTAATCATTGTGGGGCATTCTAAGTTTTATATCTTAAATTGAATAGTATGTCGCCGGTGTCAGATGTTGTCGTGTTCTTCATTGATATTACAACCGTGTCGTTAGTTGCATCACTATTTTCATCTGCTAGTGCAACAGAAAATTCTATGTTAGTTGCGTATGTACTTCCGCCTAGGTATGAATAGTCATCTGTCAATGTTGCAGTACCATCAGCAAGGTTAACCAATATGTCTAACTTACCTTCTCTAACTGCATTAACTTGACTTGACTTGTAAATGTATTCTACTACAACATTTCTAGTTGCATATCCAGGACATCTTAAAATTCTTACTGCGGCATTTTGTTGTGTTACAGGAAATCTATAACTGAAAGCATTATCAAATACTCCTGGACCTTCTACTTCAGGAACATAAACGTAACCTGATATAAAGTTTTGATCGTAACTTAAATTGCCTGTTCTATCAAACCAATCATTTGTTGAACTATTACTTAAGGCAGTACCATCTGTAAATTTAATAATACTGTGAGTCGCATTACCTTCGTTACCGCCATTGTTACCTACACTTATAAATCTATTGTTGCTTGAAGAATTGAAGTTACCTTTGTGTACAAATATTCCTTGTTGATCGATGTCATGGAATTCACAGTTTGAAAAAACATTTCTTACTGGACCAGTTGCCATACCTTGTTGTCCAATGGTTGTGTTCTCTCCAAAGTATACTCCGTACTTGAGTGTATCAAATTCACAATGATCAAATGTGTTTTCAGTTACATCAAAGTCTGACTTAACTGCTACACCATATCCTTTGAACTTGATGTTTTCAAACTTGTTTCTGTTACAGCTTACTGCTGTCGATAAACTATCCATCTTGATTGCATTTTGCAATGACCCTGCAATAGTTCCGCTTGTCCAACCACCATGTATAATCAAGTCTTCGAATCTACTTTCTTTACAAGAAACTAAATGTAAACCTGTGTTGGTAGTATTTTGTACGAGCGTCATACCTTTTAACAATATATGTTGTGCTTGGTTTAAAGTTGTGCTTGAACTGTCTTGTGCATAACTGCCTGGAGTAGATCCACTGTTGACTGTTTCAAATATAGGTGTGTTCGCACCTTGTGTAATTTTTACTTTATCTTGCCCTGCACCAACTATTGTTGCATAAGGTGGTAATTTTAAACTTGCTGATAGTAAATATTCTCCTGCAGGTATTTCTAATGTGACTCTACTTGCAGTTGATCCTTTTGTTGCACTATTTAGATATAGTTGGTCGATTGCTCTTTGCATCACTTCAGTTTGATCTGAACCATCACCTAATGCACCAAATGATTTTACACTTACTTTTTCATCTAATCTATCTTGGAGTGTTCTTGCAACAGGCAACATAGCAGTTGCTCCTGTTTGCATAGTTGCAGTATTTTTTTGATATGAATATTGATCTGCGAAACTGAACAAGTTATCATGTTCTGTAAGTACCTTACTATTACCTACTGCTGGAGATCCTTCTGATACTGATCCGTTACCTATGAAAAGTTCACGTGTATCTACTGCCCAACCAAACTCACCACCTGCTAGTTGTGGTACGCCTGACCCTACGTTTTTTTGACCTCTACGTACTTGAATTCTTGATATTTGTACTATTGCCACTGCATAACTCCTTATAGTTATATTTATGCAAATTGGTCATAGTATAGATACACCCTATCCCACCATTTAGACTCCCATGATTTAAACTCATCTGGGTACACGTCAAATTGCTGATATTCGTTGTTTCTACTACACATAAACACATGACCTTCTTGTATGTTTGTGCCATACAATTCATTGTGTGCTAATGCATAGGCAGTAAGCTGAAGTTTGTAATCTTCTACCCACTCTTCCTTTTTAGGCTTGTTTGTCTGTTTAAAGTCCATGATGCATTCTTTACCGTTAAAGACGCCTACGAGGTCTGTAGTGCCGGCATAAATCTTAGGGTGGTATAGTTGTACCTCAGAACCCCATATTTCGTCTATTTTAGAAAGAGCATTGTCTTTTATGGTCGTTGCCATCTTGTTTGCTTGTTGGCTGTAAGGGTTTGATCCTGCAGACGGCCAGTTGCCACTTTCAACATAATCCTCTAGGAATTTGTGCATACGTGTTCCTATACTTGCGGCCTCTGTAACAATTTCCTGTGCTTTGGCATCACCAACTCTTTTACGCCATTCAATCAAACCTGTTTTGTCTTTTGTTTTATCTAGTATCGTTGTTACACTTGCAACACTATTGCCATCAGGACAAGCATATAATCTTTTGCCATTGACACTTTCTTTTTTAATTTCTTCGTAGTTAAACTTTTTAGTTAATAGTGTCATCTGATTTCCATTTCGCTTTAAAATTAATTACCAATACACTTCTAGGTTTTGCACTTGGGTATGTCAAATGGTTTACGTTGCCATTGAGTATTACAAGTTTACCTGGTGTAGGATTTATTTCTATGTGTTGTACTTCTGTGTTTGAATGCCCTAACAATGTTACAAGACTGCCATCAGATTCCTCAAAATACATCACTGTGCTAATCAATGAATCTTCATTAGTGTGGTTGTGTATTTTTTGATATCCATGTGGTTTGTAATCTATGTACCAACTGTGTATAGCATCTATTTTTTCTATAGGTATTTCATTCTCTTGTATTTTCTTTAATGTAAATTCATAAAAGCCTAAAGATATATTATTGATGTCGCAGGTGTTTTGTGTTCTATCTTCGTAGTCTGTGGTTTCCACAAAACTTCTTATCATTACGTGTTTGATATTTTCCCAATCAGGGTATTCTGTTTCTAATACAAATTGTCCTGGAGCAAAGTAACTATTTTCCATCTTGCATCCAGTCATGTCTGTCAGGGTCTAATTTATGTACCATGCCTGGAATGGATTCATCTGGAGCATAATATTCAAAATCAAAATCAACAACAAATGTCCTACGTGGTTTCTTAGCAGGATAAACACCATGCCATACCCTACCGTCCATGATTACGGTTCTTCCTGGGTAAGGACCAAACTGTGTCATTACCTGTGTGCCATCTGGGTTGGGCATCAATGTGTATAACATACCATTGTCTGCTGATTGTTCATTGGTACCTGTTGTTGGTTGAGAGTCCATTGCCATTACCATACTAATACATAGTGGGCCATGGTTGTGTATTGCTTGATAACCTCCGTCATCATAATCAACACACCAACACTTGCTTACCTTTACGGACTTAACAGGTATGTAGTTTTTTCTAATCTGTTTCATTACCCAGTCTAATAGTTTGTCCCAATTGATGTTGTCAAACTTGTTTTGATCTATAGGTGGAAAGTGTGATCCTTTGTTGTCAGGATTGACTTCAAACTCTGTTTCATTTAATGATTGACTGCTAGGAAATCCTTTTTGCTCAGGACTGTCTGGATTCATCTTGTCTGATCTTACAACCTTGCCTCCCCACTCTGGCAAGTTCTTAGGAGTAACATCATATTGGTATCCTCTGAATGTAGTTTTAATTTTGCTTTCGTCTTCGCCCTTAAATTTATCATCTTCAAACAGTTGTAAAAACTCCTCATAGAAAGGACACTTCACATCTATAATCCATTGGTTCATTGCACTATGAAATCCTACATTTGAATTAGGATCTCTGTTAGGTGATCCTTGATATGGATCAGGTGCAATATGTTCTGTCTTGTCAACCATTAACAACCTTTCTCAGTTGTGACTTTGGAACGTTAATGTGTCTTCCATCACAAACTGTCTCTATAACACAGATGCCACACTTTGGTTTTTTACTTTTACATACTCTCTTAGCATGAGTAATCAACTGCATATGAGCGGCGTACTTGTACTTATCGGGTGTTGTTGTGTTGACAACAATACTTGATTTGCCTTCGTCCAAAGAATCAGTCCAACCTAATCTCCATAACAATCTAAACACATGAGTATCAACTGCTATGTAAGGCTTGTTGAATACAAATCTCATAACAATGTCGCTTGACTTCTTACCAACACCTGGTAGTTTCATTAATTCTTTTTGTGTATCAGGAACTTGTCCGTCATACTCTTCCAATAACTTTTTGCTTGTTGCCAATATGTTTTTTGATTTTGCATTGTATAACCCTGCAGGTTTGATTGCTTCAATGACTTGTTCCTGTGTAAGTTTTATCATGTCAGCAGGATTGTCAGCCAATGCAAATAATTGTTTACAAGCCACTGCCGTCCTAGCATCTTGGCTCTGTGCAGACAACATGACTCCTATCAAACTTTGATAAGCTCGTCTATGTATCTTTGCGGCTGGCTTGGCATTTTTATACTTAGGCCAATACTCAGATAGTCTTGTGTAGATCGTATTAATCTCTTGGCTTGTCTTCATCTTTCGTAACTTCTTGTTCTAGTTCGTCTAACATTTCATCGTACGACTTGCCAGTGCTATTCCAAGGGTGATACATTTCTGGCTCTGGTTTGTAGTATGGATCATTGAATTCAGGATCGTCCATACCAGTTACACGTTTGACTTCAGGTATGTAATGCTTCAGCATATTTTCGACACCCATCTTTAATGTCTGTGAACTTGCGGCACAACCTGAACAAGCACCACTCATTAACATTAGTGCATCTCCAGTTTCCATATCAAAGTCCTGTAACTTAACAACTCCTCCATGCATCTCTACACTCGGTTGAATACTCTTTTCAACGATTGCATCGATCTCTTTCATTATTTCTTCTTTAGTTCTACTCATAATATAATATTATTTCTATCTCTTCCATCTGTGTTTATTGTAAATGTAATCCTATCGCCTGTGCTTCTACTTGCCTGTGTCTTGTGTGTCATCCAGCCCGGAAACAACACAACATCATTTGTTTGCACGTTTACTTCCTTCCAATAATCATGTATTGTATTTTCAGGAATCCTTGAGTAGTGTGTCCAGTTTGTTCTCATCAGTTGTTCAAACATCAAGTTGCCACTATCCTCTGGAACTTGCACGTATGCTGATACCACCACATTGGTTGAACCATGATCATGAGGTAATGTATGAGCATTTATATTGTGTATATTGGTCCAACTTCCTGTGGCTACTATATCTGTATACTGAACGTCCCATTCACGTAAACAAATCTCTATCTTTGGCCTTAGCCACATCATAAAATCTCTATTGCACTCCCACTCGTGTGGTGGGTTTGGATGTCCTGCTGTGGACTTGCCTCCATCAGCTTCTGTCTGATGTAACTCTGCTTCTTTGGATTGGTAATCTAAAAATGCCTGAACATCAAATCCAGGTTCATAATTGTATTTCCAAACTAGGTTGGGTAGAATCTTTACTTCGCTCATTAATATACCTCATTCTTACAAAGTATATAACAAAAACTAGGTTATGTCAAGTGGTTAATGATTAAAGAGCGGCGTTGGTTGCTCTTTTTGCCATTTGGTCAACAGTTGCATCTGCTGGATCAGTTGTCTTTGTTGGAGTATCACTGTCAGCTTCTTGTTTGGTTGAGAGTGTTATACCTTTGTCATCAAAGTTTTTTACAAGATTTTGAACATCTGGGTTCGCATCATAAATTTGTTTGAAGCCATCATAATCAAATTGTTGTAGATCCATGTTTTGCATTATTTGATTCAATGCTTCAAATGATAGATAGGCAGACTGACTTTTATTGTCAGCACTACCTATCATATTTCTAAATGTTGAAATTATTGCTTCTTTGGAATTTGTTGCTTCAGTTACTTTGGTTCCTGTGGAGCCTTTTTTTTTGAGTCAGTTAATAACTGACCTAGTCTTCTGCTTCGTTCAACGGATTCTCGTTTTTCTCTATCCGCCATTTCTTCACCGCCTGTTGCCGGTTCACTTGCTCCGAACTCATCATCTGTTGCTACTGGTTCTTCAGCACCTGGCGCCTCCTGATCAACTGTTGGTTCCATTGGTTCCTCAGCTGGAGCTTCTGGGTCAGCACCCATTGGCTCTGGAGCACCTTCGCCTGTTACGATAGCTACGCCACCTGTTAGTGCTTCTCTTGTAGTTTCAAAAACTGTGTATAAATTTTCAAGTGCTGGTTTTACAGTATTGATAAACTCTTCGCTTTTTTCACTACCTAATTCATCTCTGATCTTATCGCCTAATTCAAGCATTGATTCAGTTTGCATTTCTGCTGTGTCTTCCATCCAGCCTGTAAGTCTATCTACCATGTCCTTTGCGGCCATAACTAAAGTTGCTTTGTCTTCTTCACCTTCAATTAATTTAATGTAGCCTTCAAGTGCTTCATTCATTTCTTTTTTGCAGTCGTCAATCATTGCTTTTAATTTACCTTGATCGCAATCTGGGTGCATCTTACAAATTTCTTCTTTTGTTTTTCCATCTTTGCACATTTTCATTATGTGTGCTTTTGACGGCATTTTACCCTTTTCATCTGCTGGTGCTTCTTTGATGTCTTTAGCCTCATCGTCTTTACCTTGCTTTTTAAGAATTGCTTTCTTTAAACCTGCTGGTAATTTCTCTTGGCCTTTTGTTAAATCTTCATCAGCTACATCTTCTTTTTTAGCTTCTTTATCTTTAGCGGCCTTCTTCATTGGCTCTTTCTTGTCGCCATCACCATCTATATCGATATAGTCTGGTTTTGCTTTAGCTCTTTCTTCAATTTCACGGTTGATTGTGTCTAGCATCATTTTGCCTTTTTGATAAGCATCGCTAGTATGAACGGTTTCAAAACTTTCATTAGTTTCTACTTGACTTAATTGTGTTCTAAGTTTGTTACGAGCATCTTCTAATTGCTCATTAGTAAAATCATTCAAACGTAACTTCGTTCCGAATGTTTTAGCCAAAGACTCATTCAAGTCATTTGCTGAAGTAATTTTAAGTTCATCTAATTTCATAGCACCGTTCCTATATGTTATTATTATTTATCATCAATCATCAAATATATATTCGTCTAATTGGCAGATATACTCGTAAGTATGGTCTTTTGATAGTTCAAACCGCATATACGCCGCCTCTCTGCGGGTATCATCGCTGGTTTTTTCAATGGTATTCTTGTGGAACAAGCTATCCATATAGTGCTTATTAAGTTTTGAATCCAGTGTTAGCACTCTATTAATAGTGTGTTCATCTTCATTAGCCCTTGCTTTGGCATAAGCGATTGCTCCACGTTTACTAAAAGTTGTAGCAACCCTTTTATGTGAGCCAACATCAAATAGCAAGAAGCCTCCATCTTTTTTGGATTCTCTGAATATTGTATTCTTGATACGTACAGACTTGCCCTTGCCCTTGACATATGGCATATGAACTTTTTGTAGCCCATGCTCCATAATATCGTCTAGATCTTTTTGTAGTTTAGTAGGATTCATTTGCAATTACCATAACACTCCCGTTATTGGTAATTTTACTTACCAAGGCTTTTCTGATAAGCCCTTCAATAACGAAACGTTCACGCTCAGGAAAAGCAATGATTGGCATTGGATAGTCTTTTAATCTGCCAAGTACTTCCTTTTCCTCATTGGTTGTGTGGATACTGAATTCTCCAACTAGTTCATTTAATTTCATTATACTACCTTACCTGCCATAGAATTACCTGCGGCTTGATCAGCTTTCTGTTTTACTATTTGATCTAGTTCTTTTTTGTTGTACACGAATGCTTGTGGCTCTCCAGGTTTTGCTTCTGGATTCTTAAGTGTTACTTGATCGCCTTTAACATCGTCAATATCAAATTCAGTTTCTTTTCCGCTTTGCGTTGGTATTGCAAGTTGGCTACCTTTTTTCAAGATAGCATTAGAAACTTTGCTTTGTGCTTTTTGCACGGCTTTCACTGCCGCCTGACCAATTCCTTTGGCCTTGTTGGCTCCGACCTTTCCTAGTTGAGCACCAACCTTAACACCAGCCTTCGCCGCCGCGGATCCCATCTTAGCACCTACACGACCTAAGGCCGCTCCTATTGCCGGTACTACTTCGTTTACTGTCCCGTCTTCCTTGGGCTTGGTGAATTCATATGCTCTCATTTCTTGGTCCTTCTACCTGGTTTAAACTTACGTGCCTTCTTGGCTTTGATAGGTTTATACCTTTTTTGAGTGTTCTGTACGTTTGCTTTTGTTAGACGTTTTGTTAATCCTCCAGCTCTTTTAATACGTCCGGATTTAATTTTCATAACACTTCCACGTCTAGCCTTTGCTCTTTTTATATTAATAGCACTACCTACTTTCTTCTGTGCATTACAGGTACTAGGTTGTGCAACAATTCTCCCTTTACGTGTACCACTGGTACATCTATATTTACGTACAAGTTTACCTTTGTTTCGGCCCCAAATCTGTACGACACCTTCTTTGATAGATTCTGTCATTATTTCTTTAATCAACATTATCTTCTCGATGCCTTGTTCAATGCTTGTACTCTACGACTTGCAGGATTTACTCGTTTGGTCCTACGTGCCTTTCTCATCATCTTTGCTCCAACTCTAGCTCTTGTACGTTTCATTGTAATTCTAGCTTTCATGTTGGGTGATGCAAAGCATTGACTCATTTGCTTTACTATACGTCCTTTGCGTCTGCCTACAGTACAACGGTACTTACGCACGACCTTCTTACCAGATCTTGCCCATATTTGTTTCTCAGACAGGTTCTCATATATTTCACGTACTAGCATACGTGTATTTATGTTGTTTTTGAAGTTATGTATTTAGGGTGGATTATGAAATGTTAATAAGGATTACTACGATTGTGGAAAGTAGACCAGCTATAATTGTGCCAGTTGCACCAACAATAACCTTAACCATTGACTTATTGCCGTTTGTTATATCGGCGTGAACGTGTTCAACTTTCGCTTCGATCTTGCTTAGACGAAGTTCTAAGTTGTTATATCTTTGTTCGCACAAATCAACGTGTGCTTCTAAGTTTTCTTTTTCTAAACTAGTGGCTCTTGCCATGCTAATATCTCTCCATTCCTTATTCTATCGTGGAAGGGGCCTATAATCAAATCGCCTATTGTAAGTTTGCCTCGTACTTAATTATTTAGCCTGTGCTACTCATCTTTATCTACCAACTTAAAGATGATATTCTTGCTTTCACCGTTGGTTCTAAATGCGTTATTGTTTGTGGTAATAGATTCAGTCAACCCTGCTATCACAGGCACAAGGTTAAAATCATCTGTCAAAGCACCCACACTCAAAGCACCTTCCTGTTCTATTCTAAACTTGAAATGCCATACTTTGTGTTTACCTTTGTAAGAATTACCAAATTCGCTGTCGCTTATATCTAGGTCTTCAACCACACTAGGCTTTTGGTCAAAGTAAGGATTAGCTCTAAGTCCTATCACCTGTAGAAACGTGTTCCAATTTGCTTGTTGGTTAATAGCCAAACGATCTTCACTGCGGAATTTAGTTTGTCCAGTGTTGGTGATATCAATTAGTGTTGCTACTTCGAAGTTCATACTCTTACTTATTGCCATAAAAAAAGGGCTCGAATAAATCCGAGCCCTTTTATATCTTTTAAGATAGCTACTGCTAAATTAACTTTGGATTACGCCGCTGTTAATGTAGAAGCCGCCGCAACTGTTGTACCAGTAAAGTCGATGTCGTTTGGTCCAACTGCTGATCCTAAGTGTCTTAGAGCCGCTTGTAAAGAAGCCGCGTCCCACTGAGTTGAATCAACTAAAAGTGTTCCAACACCTGTGTTCGCATCTGCGAAAGATGATCCAATTGCGTTTGTTGCCATCATGATTGCTTCAATAGCCTCATTAGCCGCATCGTCTTCTGCTCTTAAGTCTTGAGCAGAGTTTGAACCGTTTTTTACAGTTACTAAAAATGCACCAATGTTTGCTGTTGATCTGTAAGATCCTACAACGTAGTTGCCGAATCCTGTTACTCTTGCTATTCCAGCCATTTTATTTCTCCTATTTTCTAATGACTTATATGCGTTTCTCTTGCATATATGTTATTAGTATTTATAAGATTTTGGTAAAAATAATGATTAACGGTTCTTTTTGGCTCTATTTTCTAAACTTCTTAGCATTTGCACGTATCCTGGCCCTGCTTTAACTATGTTATCAACTAATATAATTGCAGGCAAATAACTTTTAACAAACTGTGAAGGAATGCTTTTACCGTCTTTGGCCATTTCTAAAAACTTTTTTGTGCCTACTAAATTCTTAGAGCCAACTAAGAATCTATATAATGATAAGTCTTTTGCAGTAACACTTACATCTGGTACACTTACAAGAGGTTCGTTGTCCTTGACTGTGTTTGTTTCTAGATCTCTTTGTGCAACAAGTTCTTCCATGTGCATGATCAAATCGCTTGATCTAAGTTTTGCTCTTACGGCAATGGCAAGTCTTGTTGATATTCTTTTCTTTTCCATTGTGGTAGCATCTTGATAACTCATCAATGATCTTCTAATTGATTTGTAATCAGTGTTGCTAATTTTTAATGCAGACTCAATAGATAAAAACGTGTCGCTTGTTCTTGATGCTTGTCCGTTGCCTAGTGTGGTAAGGTATCTGTTCAATGCCATCAAAGGCACAGACATTCTCCTTGCCACTAGCCTAGCACTATCAGGATCTTTTAGTTTGGAAAGAGCTTCATCATCTCCATTAGCGAAGTAGATGAAATTGTGCAAGTCTGTGCCATGTATTTGAAAACGTTTATAGGATTGATCAATTGTTTTCTTTGCATAAGCCATAGCAATAGGCACATACCTTGGGTACTTCCTCAATAGTTCTAGGACTAGTAAAGACAAGTATAGTTTCTCGCAACAGTCATTGTAAGTGAGTTTCTTAACATCACTCGAGTTACGAGTCATTCTTGCTTCATAGATTTCTTCTATAAAATCAAGTTGCATTAATTAGGCTCCTTGTGCGTAACTTGTAGCCATTTTGTCGATGTCAGCATCGCTTGGATTAAACTCGTTGTCATCATCTGCATCATCGTCACTTGGCTCAGGATCTTTTACAGAACCTATAGCTGGATCAGGCATCTTTTGCCCAACTGCCATTGCTTGTTTGATAGTTTTGATATCAAGCTCACTTACCTTTTGTAAGTCGCCAAAGCTAGTTGGTCCGCCTGGTGTGCCGAAACGTGTTAATGCATCACCTAACTTCGATAGTTTATTTCCTAAGGCAATCGCTTCATCGTCTTTGTTCATCTTCATGCCCATGTCCATGATGACTCTACCAATCTTTGCCATTTTGTTTTCTTGTGATTGATTGCCTGTCATTCTTGGATCTTCTGGAATAAATTCAGTCGCTTTCATGTTTGCTCCTTCCCTTTTTATTTTTCTGTTAGCCGCACTAAATCCTGCACGGTTAACAAATTTAAGGTCTCCACCTTGGCGTGACATTACATAACCTTCACCGCCTGGTGTATCACCTATAGATGCTTTCACATCAGTTGATTGTTGATCAAGTTGTTTAATTATATTGTCCTTAACATTCATTATGCCGGACACCACTTGCCATAAAGCACCAAAGGCTTTCATGTTGGTGTTGATATAATTTATGATCTTTTCTTGTTTAGGTTTGCTGACTACACTACTTTGTAACCAACGAACGAAATCTCTGCCTAAGTTGTTTAAGCCTGTATCTACTTTACTGTTTGTATATGTGTAAAGAATGTTTGAAAAGTCTGATACTTTCATATCTCTTAATTTGTTTTTATCCAATAAAGAATCTATTGCACTTGCATTAGCCTTAATGGTAGCACTTAATTTGTTTACACCACTCATATCTACCTGTGGCGATTGTTGTGCAGTGACTGGTGGCAACACCAACAAACTGTTACCTTGAAATATATCGTAATCTTGTAAAGGTTTCTCTGACCCATCTGGTTCGACTATTCTATGAATAACGACCCCCGCCTTGCTGACTGAAATCTTTTTACCTATGTCACTGTCTTCCTGAACGGTATAGGTAACAAGATTTGGTTTGAAAACAAATGCTCCATTCTTACTAGGTGGTGTAGTGAAATATAATAAGTCGCCTTTGAAATAGCCTCGATGATCTTCTGGTATTGATTTTTCAAATATAGGAAATACATTTTTCATATTACTTGCAAAGGCCTTGTATGACTCAGGCTTGTCTCCGCCTTTGCCTCTGCTCAACAACATTTTTTCAATGTCATCTCCTGATTTACTTTTACCGTCATAGCCTTTAGCAACAAAGCCTGACTTGTCTGTAAAAATAAATTGACCTTTTTCATCTCTACCAAATATCACTGCTGGTGATCCGTCCCACTTGATAGTGGTTGATGCAGTATCACCTTCTGCCAAATCTTTGAAAGCTTCTAAAACTCTCAAGGCACCTTTACTACCTTCCCAGAAGATAACATCTTCTGCGTGTTGTATACGAGCTTCTTCTTTTATGATTTCGATTTCAGCAAATTTCATTATTATAACTCAAGTCCATCTTTAGCAAAATACTCTTTTGCGTCCTTAACTAAATTTTCATAATTAGGATCTGATTTAATTTTATTATTAATTGTTTCAACACTTCTTAAGTCTTGTGCAGTCGCATTATCTCCTAACAATGTTTTAGCAACTTCTTCTGGATCTTTAGTTACTGTTTGATTTGTTAATCTATCAACAAGTCCGTTAGTAGGTGACCACTTATAGCCAAGTGCTTTTGCCACACTGGCTATCATTATCATTCTATGTTGACCTTTAAACTCGCTGTCTGCCGCACCACGCAGGGCAAACTGCATAAATTTAGGATCGCCAAACATAAGATCAGTTTGTACGAATCCATTCTTAGCATTACCTTTGATAGGTGTTTTGAAGTGTACACTTACGCCAGACTTTTTAATCCAATCCTTTGGATCTTCCTTTGTATTACTTTGTACCCATGCTGATAGCTTTCCTACCAAATCATCTTTGCTGACCTTTTCTTTGTCAATGGCAACATCAAGATCGCCACTGGTAGGTTTGATACCTGTGCTACCTAACATATTGTCTACGTGATTAAGTCCTGTAATTTTTTCTAGCCACTTTAGTGTAGGCTCAACATCAGCTTGATTTATTCTCTGTGTTGCGTCTTGCCCATCGGCTGTTTTGAATACGTTACCGCCTTCATTTAGTATCATTGTTTGGGTCCTTTTTTTCTTCAATAATCTTGTCTACGCCACGTTTGAATTTTCTAGGATCACCACTTCTAATGCTGTTTATGAAACGTCTTTCTAACTCCTGCGATACTTCAGGATCGTAAGATTCAGATATTCTGTTTAATAGATTGATTGCACTCTCTATCAAATTGTTGCCTGTAGATTGTATTAAGGCATCGTTATTGCTAGTTCTATGGATAGAACTCAATTCCTGTAATATTGATCTCGTACGTTTTTTCATGGCTTATATCCCTATAACTGTATTTAGTGTTATCAAAATAAAATATTTGCCGTATTCGGTTGACATTTCATACACTCTTATTATATACTATATGCAAAAGCGGGTGTAGTATAATGGTATTATGACAGCCTTCCAAGCTGATGATAGGGGTTCGATTCCCCTCACCCGCTCCAAAAATTAAAAACCCATATAAATACATTTGCACGAAAGGTATTATATGGGACAGTTCAATAATAAAATCATGGCAGAGTTTAATCCACCAAGGAAGTGGGTACTAGGTAGAGATCTATCTTACACCACATCTGATTTGTCTGTTGAAGACATCAAGTCATTGCAGGCAGTTGGAGTAAAGATTAAACGTGACACGAACAAAACAGAAACTATCACAGTACCAAAAGGATTTGTAACAGATTTAGCATCAGTGCCAAGAGCTATGTGGGCCTTTATTGCTCCATTTGATGTGGCAAGAGCGGCAATCATTCACGACCTACTATACAAAACTATAAGACAGTATCGTTGGAAGATGAAAGATAAAGAAGATAAGGAACTTATCAAGAAAGCCAAGGTAGCATCAGACAAAGTTTTCTTACTTGGTATGCACGATGCAGAGCCTAAGATTCCAGGATGGAAAAGTTATTCATCATGGAAGGCTGTTGACTTGTTTGGAAATGGTTCAATAGTTCCAAACAAAGACAACATCTAATCCTAGCCTACTGGTCTAGCTTCTACAACAGGAAAGTCCGTGCCCTTCTGAACATCGTTGGCTGGAGTAACTTCAATAGCAGGCGGTACCTCTATTTCATCTTTTTCAAACCAACTGGCTATCTCAATTGCTATGTTGTAGGCCAACCAGCCAAACAATACTAATTCTAAACTTAATGTTTTCATTATAGCAAACTCCCAGTTAAAGGTTCCTTCCATGTGCCGTGTTTGTCGTAATGCTTTTTGATGTTTCTCATTTGAGCACCATGATGGTTTTGCATCTCAAAAAATTTGTTAAGCATTTCGTTATTTGGGTCTAACCTTAGAAGTTCACAGGTTAGTACTTCTTGAATATGCCAGTCCATTGCTTGTTTGATACTTTGTGACATATTAACTCCTTTCAAAAAGATAGGGCCGTGTGTACGACCCTATTGATTAAATTATAATATACTACACTTTTATAGATGTGTCAACTATTTTTTACCAACCGTTTGGAACTATTACGTAATGGATTGCTAAAACTACTCCTACTGATGCTCCTAGCCCTACGATCATCTTAAAGAAGTCTCTTCCTATTAAAGGAAACACAACTTTAAACTTTTCCTTGCCTGTGACAGTTGCCATAGCAAGTTCTCTACCACAAAGTAATCCTACGAATACCC
>CEUV01005036.1_pt1 | contig 50870 bp, 35 predicted proteins | sample 356401 | NCBI WGS metagenome assembly CEUV01 (sample SAMEA2622710, study PRJEB7988) | marine metagenome | isolation source: saline water (ENVO:00002010), including
AACCGTCTCCGTTTACAAGGTAAGGAATGGAACAATAGAGGCGGGGGGACTAATTTTGAGCACCGACTGTCTCCTTCTTTTCGTCTTTTTGGGGCCTCTTCATCACCACGTCCTTGGTTGGAGCCTCTTTCGCGCCCAACACGCCTTCGATGACGCGTCGGTACTCGCTCTTCATCTTGACGCCGCTCAAGGTTTCAATGCGCTCCTTTTCGTAAAAGATCTGAGTCATCGGCGTCCCGGTCACTCCCGCGGCCTCGGCGATTTCGGGATCAGCCGCGATATCTATTTCGACGTAGTGAACCTGGTCCTCGAATTCCGTCACAACTTTATCCAGCATCGGTTTCAAGCGACGACACGGCCCGCACGTCGGTGCCGAGTACATCACCAAAATGACACGGTCAGACTCGTGGTACAGTTTTCTGAGAGCAAATTGGCCCTTGTGTTTGGTGACGTTGATATCGAAGGTATCTTCATCCTCGGGCACGATCGCTTCAGAGTCTCGCTCCGCGGTCTTCGTTTGCTGCGTTTGTTTTGGTTGATGACGCTCGACGACGAGGTTGTTTTCTGTGAGGTAACGCTCCACCGAGATGGCCGCCATGCACCCAGATCCGGCCGCCGTGATCGCCTGACGATATTCTTGATCGTGAAGATCCCCCGCGGAGAAGACACCTTCGACGGACGTCTTCGCACCCTCGTTCACGACGACGTATCCGCCTTGATCGAGTTGAATCTGGCCGTCGAAGATCGTGCTGTTCGGGGTGTGCCCAATGCCGTAAAACAATCCCTTCACTTGGAGTCTGCTCTCATCTCCGGTTTCCGTATTCCGAAGTTTAAGACCTCCTAGATTACCCTTACTATTCGGAGTACCGTCGACGCATTCCGTGTTGTAATGCACGGTGATCCCCTTGTGCTTGAGGACTCTGTCTTGCATCGCCTTGCTGGCGCGCATCTTGGACGAGCGCACGAGCAAGTGGACGTGCTTGGCGTATTTCGTGAGGTACACCGCCTCTTCCGTGGCGGTATCGCCTCCACCGACGACGGCCACTTCTTCACCCTTGAAAATCGGGCTCGCACCGTCGCAAATCGCGCAAGCGCTTATGCCCCGACTCCACAGCGTCTTTTCGGCGGGTATTCCGAGTCTTCGCGCCGTGGCGCCGGTGGCCACGATGACGCTGTTCGCCTTCACCGTTCGTTCGGACGACGACACCGTGAACGGTCGCGACGTAAAGTCCACCTCGACGACGTCTTCGCTATGCATCACCGCGCCCCAACGCTCCGCTTGTTTGCGCATCTTGTCCATCAAGTCTGGCCCCGTCACGCCTTCGGGGAAACCTGGAAAGTTTTCCACCTCCGTCGTCGTCATGAGCTGTCCTCCCGGCACACCGCCGGCTTGAAATCCTTCAAACACGAACGGTCGCAGATTCGCCCTCCCCGCGTAGATGGCCGCGGTGTACCCCGCCGGTCCCGACCCTATGATGACGCAGTTCTCCACCTCATCGACGCCGTCCGCGTCACGCGCGCTCGACGCCCTCGTCCTCGTCCTCGTCCTCGTCCTCGTCCTCGTCCCTCCCCGTCCACCGCCGCGAGTGGTCGCACACCGTCCTTGTTTCCATCCTCCGCGGGCATCCGTTTCATCGCACACCACCGCCGCTCTCCCCGTCGTCGTCGCCATCATCGTCGTCATCACCTCACCCCGCGCGCACCCCCTCGCGACGCGCTGTCGCGTCGAGCGAGGGAGGAGCGCGGACGATCCAAGAGATCGAGATAAAGATCGAGATCGAGATAAAGATCGAGATCGGATTCGATGGCGTCGAGCGAGGGGGCGTGTGGAGTGAGGCGTTTCATGTGCGTACTGTACACACATGTAAGCTATGAAATGAACACGATGATGACGGATACGAAAAAGTGAATGAATTCAATGTCCGACGCCGCGTCTTTGGACTCGCGCCGGGGGTGCCGTCTTTAAACCCTCACCGATCGGGTTTTTTATGTGTGTGGCGACATAGTGCGTGAGGTTCTACAATACGGCAGATGGAGCGAGACATGCGCTCGGACTCGTTTCTCTTCGGTCGCCCGCCCGGTCGGTCGCCCGGTCGGTCGCCCGGGCGACCGACCGGTCGTTTGAGTGGAGAACGAGGGGAGATGACGGAGGCGCGCGAGGCGTCGTCGCGAGCGAGAGTGCGAGCGAACGAGATGGCGGAGATTGAGACGACGTATCAAGTCATCAAATATGAGGTGGGGACGAGCGTGGACGTCGGCGCGAGAGCGACGGAGGATGGGTGGTTGAGTGCCTGGATGAGTGGCGAGATGAGTGGCGAGAGGATGATGTTGGGATGGATGAAGACGACACGGGGCGGAAGAACGCGAGGCTGGAGAGACTAACGATACCGTGCGATTGTGCGCATCGTCGCAGGACTGTGAGGTGAACGATTACGTCATCATCGAGAGTGGGGAAGAGGAGAAATGGCAGGGACAGGTGAGGCGGCGAACCGATGCGCTCGAGACGCTCGGACGGGACAAACTGCGAGCGCGCGAAAGACTGACCTTTCGTATCATCCGCACAGATCAAGGCAAAGAGAAATGGCAAGCTTTGCGTGCGGTGGCTTCGTCCGTGGAAACCGAAGACGGATGAGGAGGTATGCGCGTTGCCGCGTCGCCGCGCTCCGTCTTCCCATCCAAATGCAACGAGTAGTTCACTGACCGATGGAATCGTCCACCTTCTTCCGACGCGATAGGATTGCGGGCAAACGGGTTTGTACGATTGGGATCCGTATGATCCGTGCGATATTGACGTGGAAACCTTGATTGAAATCGGTCCCAAACTTTTTCACAAGGTGCGAAGAAGAAAAACATAGAGTTTGACTCACGCGGTGATGAGCGAGACGGGTGTAAGGATCGCGTCGAGATATAATGACTAACACGGGATAATGTGAGTAACAGGCGCGGCGTCCCAATTTTGAACCCATTGGGAAAGTTTTCTGCTTGAGCACGACGTGTAACGGTCGGTGCGTGGCGCCTCCGGAGAAGCGGAAAGTCTCAGTCAAGACAGAACCTGGGGTCGCTGTCAAGAGGCCGCGTGGCCCCACGGTGTTCCCGCCCGACGCAGTTGAATGGGAAACGAACATTGTGGGAGAATGCAAGCCGTGTGACCTCGAAAACCATCCTTTCGAGTACGTCACCAAGGTACGTTTTGGTCCAAAGCGACGAGACGACGCACTCACTCACTCACTTGAATCACCAGAGAATCATGGACGACGAAACGGAGACCCGTCCGGAATCCGTACGAGAGTGCTTTTCTTCACAAATATACAAAGCAATCAAGGTGCGTGACGAACGCGAGATTCTTGCTTTGAAGTTGCAAATTAATTAATTATTTCACAGCACCGTTTACCTGGTATCACGAAAGTGCCTCACAGCGTCAACGCCGGAGATTTTGCGGGGGAAGCTATTTTGGTACGCAAAATAATTTAACTCGGATGTGTGCACATTTGACGTTCGAAACTCGACGCAGACGGGCAGAATCATTCATCCACTTGCCGTGAAAAATATTCCAAATAAAGGCTACGGTATTTTCGCGTGTGACAAGATTCCAAAGGGGGCTTTCATCTGCGAATACATCGGGTGCGTCTCTAAACATGGTTACTTGCACTTCAGAATGATTTAAGGTTTCTTTCAGGGAGATCGTCGATAAGACCGAGGCGAAAAAGAGGGAGGAACAGTACATTCAGAAAAGGTTTGAATTAATTAATTGTTTACGAATGTTGACTTTATTAACTTTTGACCTCTGTTTTTTCGGAATGTATAGCCAATTCTTCATGCACGACGTCCACGGTAAGTTTAAACCAGAACTGTCACGGCTCACCGTCGCAAGAGATAGTAGCATCGAGTTACAAATATTTATTAACAAATTAATTTGCACAGGGTTGAGGAACCACGAGTCGTTCGGTGCATACACCTTAGACACCACAAACAAAGGGAATGTCGGGAGAATGATCAATCACAGTTGTGAGCCAAACGCATCCACGATCGAGCTACTCACGCCAGTCGAATTTTCGCCTGTACGTTTTCTGACCTTGTGAAGTATTTTTTTTTCTGAACATTAATTATTTCAAACTTCTAGATTGTGCAGCAGCAGTTTCAAGTTGTTCCCCGAATCGTGTTCATAGCCATCACGGGCATCGAGGTACGTGGCTGCTTCGAAGCTAGCGATTCTTTTGGCGTCATTGCTCCAAGTTGACGAAGACTTTCCTCGCGTGCGCAAAATTAAATTTATTAACTGTGTGTGCTTTTTTGTAGGCGGGAGAGGAAATTTGCATAGACTACTGCCCGCGACGGCAGCCAGATCAAATGCGCAGAGTTCTCAAATGCTTCTGCGGAAAGCCATCATGCAGGGTAGGATGATTGTCCATCTTTGCTATGCATCTTCGGCTGACCTGGACTCTTTCTCGCAGGACTGGGTATTCTGAAGACACCGTCGCGTGACGTTGTCTCTCAATAGGTGGGCAAAGTATCCCACAACTGGTAGCCACTCGAGCACTTGTAAACGAAAAGCTAGAACGATCTAAAACCTCGTGCGCTGTCTACTCGACGCTCTCCATCTTTCTTTCACCAATCTCAGGCGCTGGTTCAGCTTTGGTTGGCGGTGGACAGGGGGGGCGAGCCACGACTCGAACGGTATAGTTCGGCGCCACAGAGCACGCGCGTCGCGCTTTCTCTCGTCGCGCGTGAAAAATTCCGCATGGACAAGGTTGCGGCAGAGCGCGCAGAGCGCCTGCGAGCCATGCGTGAGGCGGCGACGTCCGCCAAGACGCAGGAGAACGCGACGGAATCCTCGAGCGCAACTCTCCCGCAACCTTTCGCGGGTTCGGAGGATGGCAACACCCGAGCTCCTGGGTTTTATACAGAAGTTGGAAGCCAAGCGAGCGCGAACGATGCGCGCACGCTCTTCGAAGCGCGGAAACCGCCTCCTCCGCCGCCTCCTCCACCGCCACTGCGCTGGTTACAAGACCAGCGCCCGCCGTCCCAAGGCGGCGGTTGCGGCGTCTCTCGCGGGCGTAAAGCTCCGCGAGTGGGAGGCGTTCGCCACGACCAAAAGCCTTTCAACGCGAGTGTTTATTACAAGGTATGCTCACGAGCGTCGCCCTCGTTCGACTCAATGCGCGGATTCAAAAGACTGAACACAGACTGACCCGACCGCTCGCGTGCGTGCCTCTCGCGCAGCCGACGATGTGCGTCGACCCGTGGATAGCGCTCGAACGAAACTCCTAGTCAGAGCCGTACCGGCGATAGAACGTAGCGATATAGCGTTAGAATCGATGAATTGTGCCCGATCGACGACCCACGTCGCGCTCTTTGAGCGTGTATCGTTGAATTTGAGCGTGTATCGTTGCGTAGTGCGAGCGAATGTCTGTCAACATCATCATCATTCAATTCATCTCGAGGACGCCACAGGTCGACCGCGCGTGATGGGCGCCGCCGCGGCGGCCGACGACGAGCCGGTCGTCGACTTTAACGAGACCCTCCGTCGAGCCGTCGAGCTCAAGGCGCGACGACTCGCCGAGACTCGCGCCGAGTACGAAGCCGCGCCTCGCTTCGTCAAGGACACGCTCACGACCGACCGCGACGAAAAATACGTCACACTTCGCGCGGACACCGTCGACGCGCGCGTGGCGTTCGCCGAAGATGTCATCGAGCGAGCGAACGAAGCCGCTCGCGGTGGATTGTACGACGACGCGCTCGAGGGGTGCACGGATGCCTTGGCGGCGTTTTGTTACTTTGAGCGACCGCCCGGCGTGGAGAGCACGGCAGAGGTGACGTACGTCGATCATCTGAGTCAGGGATCGATCGAGGGTGCGAAAATGGTGAAAAGAATCATGTTAAACGCTTCGGCGTGTTTGATGAACGCGGACTTGGGGAAGAACGCGAGTGAGATTGAGTGGGCGACGACGCAGGCGCTGCGCGCGGACGCCGCGAGTGCGGTGGCGCACTACCGTCGAGGATGCGCTCGAGCCACGATGGTCGATGAACACGCGATGGAGAAAGCTTTAGACGATTTTAGACGCGCGGTCGCGCTCGATCCGGACGAAAAACGGTATGCACGCGCGTTATCGGAGTGCGCAAGACGAGTTGCGGCGGCGAAATCTGCGAGTCGGGCAATGTTTGGGAAGATTTTCTCGAGCGACAAGGCCATTTACGACGGCATCGACGAGTCTGAGGACGCGCACGTGTTGACCAAACGAAAATGCAACGCGGAGGATGAGGTCGCGCGCGTGCTTCGCGACGAGTCCCTCAAATCGAAAGCTCGAGAGATGGGCTTTGACGTCGACAGCGAGGCGTTTCAGAGTGAATTCGCGGCGCTCATTCGGAAAGAAATCGACTCCAATATTCACCGTGAAACGAGGACATTCGGTCTGAAATCGTGTGTCGAGTGGATATCGCGCGCGTTCGGGTTCGTCGATATCGGTGAAGCCGGTACGAGGTCCGAGTCGAGCGACTTTCGCGCATCGTCTTCGCGACTCGTCGCCTACGCGTCTGCGGCGATACTCGTGGCTCGCTTGACGTACGTCGTCTACGCCCTCTTGACGAAACAATCACTCGAGAGCGTTCGAGTGCGCGCGTGACCGCACGGATCGAGCTCGCTCGCCGAGCTCTGTAGAGATTTATTTGTATTCATAATAGAACGCCACTTCTCGACGCTCGAGGTCCATGTCTTCTCCCGTCGTCGCGCCGACCGGTCGCGCGTCGACGACCGCGCGTGCCGCTCCCACCCCAGGCCCGTCGTCGGGCCGTAAACGTCGACGTCGACGCAGGTCGCCGAAAAAGCGCCGGGACGGATTCATCACCGAGACTTCCCTGAACGACGACGACGCGCGAGGATTGCGCGAACCGGGCCCGAGCGTGGACGCTCAAACCTTACCGGGACTCGTCGTGTACGACTTAGACGACACGGTGTGGTTCCCGGAGCTCTACATGATCGCCGGCGCCCCGTTCACCAAGCTCCGCGGGAACGCCGTCGAGGACGTCATGGGCGACGTCCTGCGCGTCTACTCCGCGGCGAGACGGTCCATCGCGCAGGTGTACGCGCACGACGCCTTCAGGCGAAGAGGGACGAAAATAGCCGTCGCATCTCGCACGCATCGAGGGAAATGGGCGCGTGAACTCATGGAGATGTTTGAAGTCATCGAAGACGACGACGGCGGCGTCTCGCTCGCCGACGCCGCGCCTTTGGTGGACATCGCGTCCGGGACGAAGACGAAACATTTTCAAAGATTGCGCGAACGCACGGGCGTCGCGTACGCTGACATGTTATTTTTTGATAACGAGCGCGTGAACGTGGACGAAGTCGCTCGCATGGGCGTGCGGTGCGTCCACTGTCCCGGCGGTTTATCCGCCGAGGCCCACAACCGAGGCTTGCGCTTATTCGTCGACGACACCGTTCCGGAGCGCGTCGACGACGCGTCGAGCGTCTAGGCGCGCACGAGACCGCATCGTTGTCATCCACGCGCGCCTTCTTTGTAATAGTATTGTATTTATTCGGTGTACGTGTACGCGAATGAATGCGTGAATGTGAATGACGCGCGCGCGCGCGGAATGTGTCTTCGCCGCCTCAGTGGTCGGCCCGCGGCCCGACGCCGCTGGTGCGCCGTGATGCTTCGCATGTTCACCCGAAAGGGGAAGGAGAACCGGGAGGTGGATGGAGCGAGAAGACGTTCGTCCGGAAAGCGGGGAGAAGGGCGTCGAGGGGGCGACGGCGACGAGGATTACGACGACGATTTCGACGACGATTTCAACGACGATGGATTCGATGATGATGACTTTAACGGGGACGGCGACGACGCCGGGGAGGCGCGATTCGATCAGTACGAGGGACAAACGTTTGAAGACCTCGGTGTCACCGCGTGGGCGCGCGAAAAGTACGGACGACGCACGTTCGCCCCGGAATCGGGAGTGGTGAAATCGGCGGCGGAGGGATTTTTGGCGAGAAAAGCGTGCGGGGATGATTTACACGCGCCGACGGCGCACGCGACGGGGTTCAACGCGCATACGACGCCTGAAAATGATTTACAATTGGATTTTGCGTACGGGTATCGCGGACACGACACGTCGTCGAACGGCGTGTATAACGTCGACGGGAAAATCGTGTACGCGACGGCGGCGACGGGCATCGTGTACGACGGGGACGAGCACGTCCAAGATTTTTTTACGTTTCACAGCGACGATATACTGTGTATGTCTTTACATCCGGACATGGACTTGATCGCCACGGGGCAGGTGGGACGGGACCCAGTCGTCTGCATTTGGAGCACGAAGACGCACGAAATGATATCAGAGTTGAGAGGTTACCATCAGCGCGCGGTGACGAGCCTCAGCTTCGATGCGACGGGGAAATTTTTGGTAACGGTGGGTTTAGATGACGAGCACTCCATCGCTGTGTACGATTGGGAAAACAAAAAGGTCCTCGCAAACTCAAAAGGTGATACGCGCAGAATCTTTGGGTGCGCGTACAATCCGCACGACGGGCGAATAGTGACGGTCGGTGAAAGTCACATCAAGTTTTGGATAATGGAAAACGGGTATTTGAACGGCAAGAACGGTGTGTATGGGAGAGTGGGAAAACGTTCCACCTTTTTATCGATTGCTTTTGGAGAAGACGGAAGTACCTTCACCGGAACGCAAACGGGGAGCGTGTATCAATGGGCCGACGGTGGAGAAGAATGTATACAAAAGATTGAAGCAGTGCATCAGGGTCCGATTTATGATATGTTCGTCACCGAGGATTACGTCATCACCGGAGGGAAAGACGGGAAAATCCAATTCTTCACACAGTACATGGAGTCTGTGTTCACGATTGATATGTGTAAAGTAGCGGAAAGCATTGTAGACGAGCAGGGTAAGCCGGTGTGTTATTACGATGGGGGCGCCCCGTGTGTCAAATCACTCTTTTTGTCCGGCGTTCAACTCTTAGTCGGTACGGCGACTGGGGAATTGTATGAATTCGATCTTAGCACTGAAGACGCATGGAAGAGAAATAGGCGCATCATCACCCAAGGTCACGCCAGCGCGATAGATGTATCGACGAAGACTCACAGCGCTGAACTCTGGGGATTGGATTGCCACCCATCAAAGGCAAAGTTCATCACAGCCGGTGACGATAAGACGGTGCGGACGTATGACATGTACCTCAGAAGGCAGTTGAGTGTTCGAAATGTTTCCAGCCGCACGCGCTCTTGCGCTTACAGCCCGGATGGTAAACTGATCGCTGTCGGTTTTTACGGTGGTGGTTTCCTGGTTTACGATGAAAAATCAGGAAGCGAAATCGTCGCAAAGAAGCACCGTCGCTCGATTATCAGTGATGTGAAGTTCAGTCCAGATGGTAGGTGGTTAGCGGTGGCGAGCCACGACTTTTTCATAGACATATATGACTCCTCGAGCGATTTCAAGCGAGCAGGTGTGTGTAAGGGCCACGGTGCGCCGGTGACACACATAGATTGGAGCGAGGACACTAAATACTTGCAAAGCAATTCGCAGGATTTTGAACTTCTGTTTTGGGAAATTCCAACGTGTGAACTGATTGAGTTTTCGGCGGCTTTGAAAGACGTTCGATGGGCAACCTGGACATGCATAGCGGGATGGCCCGTGCAGGGTGTTTGGCCAAAGCACAGTGACGGCACCGATGTGAACAGTTGTGCGAGAACTCGTGATGGAAGGGCCGTCGCTACGGCTAATGAAGACGGCATTGTTCGTTTTTTCAGATATCCTTGCGACGTTGGTCGAGGGGATCACCGTACTTATGTGGGCCATAGCATTCACGTGACAAAATGTTGCTTTAGTTACAATGACGAATTCTTGATTACAATCGGTGGTGAAGATCGAACTATTCTCCAGTGGAGGCACTATGAACCTGATGAAGGGGACGAAGAAATGACGAGCGATGTCGAAGAAGAGATTTTCTCAGCCGTGGACGATTATGAAGAAGCGAATCAGTCGAGCGTGATGACACAAATGGTTTTCATCGGTCACGTGGGCGGAGTTCCTCAGTACGTGCCCGCGAGCGTGCAGAATATGGTTCCGTCAAGGGACATTCCAGCGAATTCTGGATTGGATCCCGGAAGCCGTTCCGCTTTCCTCCCGTGCGCCGGAAGTATTTTTGCGCCCGACGATTACGTTCGTGACATGGATATTCTCAAAGCGCCCATGGAATCTGTGATACTGGAGTGTGCGCATGGTTACCGTGCTCATGACTCGAGACGCAATTTATTCTACACAGCGCTCGGGGATGTTGTCTATCCGACTGCCGGCTTGGGAGTGGTTTACAACAGACAAGCTCACTCGCAGCTCTTCATGACGACGAATCCGGCGGCGAATCAAATTCAGGGACACACGGATGACATCATATGTATAGCCAGGCATCCAAACGGTCTCGTCTTTGCCAGTGGTGAAGTTGGTAAAAATCCAAAAATAATCGTATGGAGCGCCAACGCTCTGTCGAAACCCATCATGGTGATTCAAGGTTATTTCAAGAAGGCTGTCGTCGCGGCTACTTTTTCACGCGATGGCTCCAAATTATGTGCAGTGGACTGTGATTTCGATCACAAGATCGGGGTGTACAACTGGCAGACTGGGGAACTTCTCTCTCGTTGCAGCGGGAGTCCAGAAAAAATTGTTGCCATAGAGTGGTCCCCGTTTCAGGATTACATGGTCACCATGGGGGTGAAACATTGCATGTTTTGGTCCACGGAGCCTTTGAAAGGACGGAAAGCGGTCTTTTCAAAGCGCGGGACGATTCAAACGAGTCTGTGCTGTAGCTTCCCCGGCGCCGATACAACCGTTGTGGGAACTCAGGATGGATCTCTGTACTTGTTTCGTGGATACCAACTCGGCACGAATGCGCGCAGAGTTCACAAAGTCACACATTCCGTTGTCGCCACGCGTGATTCCTTAATTTCCGCTGGCTCTGAAGGTGTCGTGAAATTCTGGACGGCGGACTTACGGATGTTACTGAGAAGCGTGGACCTCCAATATCCCAATATTCGGTCCACGTGCATCAAGTCGATGCATTTACTCGGTAAAATGTTGCTTCTCGGTGCGCGATCGGGCGAAGTGTACGAAATGAACACCACTTCATATTCGTACAATTTACTCTTCCAAGGTCACGGTTACGGTACGATCTGGGGCCTCGACGCACACCCGAGCGACCACCGAATATGCACCGTCGGGGATGACGGAACGATTCGACTCTGGGACATTCCTTCGAGACGGATGATCATGTCTCGCGATCTGGGTGCGCAAGGACGGTCGGTCGCCTATCATCCAGACGGTACGCAAGTCTCCGTCGGTCTCGCCGGTGGAGGAATCGTCGTCCTGAGCTCTGATTCGTTAGACACCGTGCACCTGCGCAAAGATCGCGACCAACCCGTTGGCGCGTTGAAATACAGTCCGGATGGACAGTACCTCGCCGTCGGTTCTGATGAAAACACCATCGACATCTATGATATTTCAAAGCAATACGCGCGTATCGGCGTCTGTAAAGGTCACAGCACCAAGGTGGCCCAGTTGGACTGGTCCACCGACAGCGCGTTGTTACAATCCGCGAGTTCAAACCACGAGCTCTTGTTTTGGGAAATGCCGACGGGCACGCAGGCGAAATTCCCTCATGACTTGCGAAACGTCGATTGGTTCACGTGGTCCTCCGTCGTCGGATGGCCCGTCCAAGGGATCATCCCTCCGACGTCCGCTCCCGCCGATGTGACGTGCTGCGACCGCTCGCACACGCGCACCGCCGTCGCCGCGGGCGACGCGCGCGGCGTCGTTCGCGTCTACCAATACCCGTGTCACCGCGGCGCCACACCTCGCTGTTTCGGCGCGCACACGGGCACCATCACGCAGTGCAAATTCCTCTTCGACGATTCTTATCTCATCACCGTCGGTGCGGACATGACGATTTGTCAATGGAGAGTCGTCCTCGGCGGCGGCGCCGTCGAGGACGCGTCTCGCTCGCAGGCGCCCCGCGGAGACTTTGCGCGACTCTCTCTCGGTCCTCGATGATTCCCTTCCCACCCTCGCGCGCGTCTCAAAAAATTGCAAAAAATACCACCATGCATGTATGTACGTATCATCATATCTCCGCCTTCATCTCGTTCGCGTCTCTCTCTCTCTCTCTCGTCTTCGGGCGTCCGCCGGCGCCGTCGACGGTCCCACCTAGGGTTGGGCGAGGGTCCACGCGTCACACCTCGCCCATGGATCACGCCTACGTTCTCTGCGCCGCGTTCCCGTCGTCGCGCGGCGCGAGTGAGATTCGAGCGACGGGAAACCCCGCCGCCGTGGTCGTCGTGGAAAACGACGAGGAGGACGACGCGGGTGACTTTTGTCGAGACGAATCGTCGACGGATGATTTTCAGCGCGTGGCGACGTCGCTCAACCTGAGCGAGACGGCGTTCGTGCGTCGCGGGCGCGAGACGGCGGAGGAGAAAGAACGCGGAACGGTGCGTTACTTCATACGGTGGTTCACGCCGACGTGCGAGATTGGGTTGTGTGGACACGCGAGCGTGGCGAGCGCGGCGGTGGTGTTGTCCGCGCCAGAACACGCGGAGGCGCGGGCGGTGAGGTTCGAGTACGCCTCTGGGTCGTTGACGATCGCGAGAGAAGAGGATAGGTTCATCATGGAGATGAAGGCGAGCGCGCCGGAGGCGTTCGAGGGGTGCGAGGACGTCTTGAAGGAGATACGAGACGCGTTTGAGACGAATCGAGAGACGGTTCGCGGTGCCAAGTTTAGTTGTACGCGGAACGCCATCGGGGATACGTTTTTATTGATTGAGAAAACGGACGAGGGCGATGGGAAAGATGACGACGGTGGCTTTGGCTTTCGTGGCGTCGTGCAGACGTACGTCTCGCGCGCGCCGGATTTGAAACGCATCGCGCGAGTTGGCGGTCGCGGAGTGTGCGTGGTGATCCCCGCGTGCGGCGAACGACTGTCCGAGTCCGAGCCCGATTACGTCGTGCGCTGGTTCGGGCCGAACGTGGGTATCGACGAGGATCCCGTGACGGGAAGTGCGTGTTGCGGCGTGACGCCGCTGCTCTCAGCGAGAAGGAGCGACACGAATTCGAATTCTTTCATGTTCGGCGAGCAACTGTCGGCGCGCACGGGGCATCTCTGGAGTCGAATGAAACCCGACGACGCGGGCAAGGTGCAGGTCGCCGGTCGGGTCATCTTCACCGGCGAAGGCATTGCTCGTCATCCGTACACTACATAGAAATACTAGTACTCTTACACGGAGGCGAGGATGGGCGTTCGCTCCGTCCGCCAGGTGGCATCGCACGCCCCCGCGCGCTCCCTGCGATGTTTGATTCATACGAATACATAGAGATTCACACCATCCGTATACGAACAAACAACCATCGATAAAAAACCACGCTCTACATGGACATAAAACTAAATATATAGTCTCAATGGAAACTACTATACGGAAACTCGGACAAACGGTACCGAGCACGCGACCCATCGCGTTTCGACCGTTTGCGAGGCCGACGCGGACGTCGTCGGGACACGCGCGCTCGGTGCGACGGCGTCGCGCGAGGCCGACGCGCGAGCTCGATCTCGAGCGCACTCTTCGTCCGTCGCGTCTGCGCGATCGATCGCGGCGTCGGTGTGGGAGACGCGCGCGGGGACGACGACACGAATGTCGTTTAAATCTTTCGTCGGCGCGCGGGACAGACGGGCGCTGTTGGAGGAGTGGCGTCGGAAGAACGGGCGAAAGGCGTCGAACAAAGCGGAGACGAGTGTTCCCCACGATGATCTCGGAAGCGCGAGGGAGGCGGACGCGGTGAGCGCGTCGAGAGGGAACGCGAACGTGACGCCGGCGAAGACGACGCGCGAGCCGGCGACGACGGGGGTGAAATACGACTACGCCGGGATGCGTGGGAAGGATCTGGGGGCGTCGAAAGGGGACGAATGCAAAGAAAATAATGATTCTTTCGTTACGCCGAGGTCTAAGACGCGGGGAGCGCGCGTGGAGTCGAATATGGGTGGTCGTGAGCCGGGGGAACAAGTTTCGACGAGCGCGAAGACGACGCCGGGTTCGGCACGAGGCGCGAGGCCTGGATCCTTATTTTCCTTGTCGGGGGCGCCCAGAGCGCCGGGAAGCGCGCATAAAATGTTGGGCATCGATGCGATGCCGTCTCCTGCGGTTCGAGCGCGATTGAAGGCGGTCGAGATTGAAAAGGAAGCGCTTCAGGCGTTGGCGGCGAAATTGCGCGAATCGTCCGAAATCGCGTTGGAAGCTGCCCATTCGGGACGCACGGAGGCGGAGGAGCGCGCGAAAACTATGTCTCAGAGACTGCAAAAATTAGAGTCTGACAGATCGACGCTCGTGTCGGACATGGCTGCCGTTCGAGCGCAGGCGCAGGCTCTGTTGAGGGCGAAGGAGGAGCACGCGCGCGCGTTGCGCAAGGAGAAGCGCGCCGCGGAGGCGGCGGTGAAGGCGCTCGAACAAGTGAAAGAGGACGCTGCGACCGCCGTGCAAGAGCGTGAATTCACCATCGCGAACCAGGCTGCGATTTTGCAAGAATTAGACGATGAACTCGACCGCGCGGAGCGTAGCAGAGAGAAGGCGGAGCTCTACGCCGCGGAGAAGGATAAGCACGTCACTCAACTGAAATCGCAGCTCGATGAAGCAAAGCGAGAGCTCGAACTTGCGACGAAAAATCAATCTTTGAAGCAAAATGTTGATAGCAACGGCGTGCGAGCGAGTCATGAAAAACTTTTGCAGCTCGCTGGGGCGCGGCAAGAGGCTGAGGCTGAGGCGGCTCGGGCGAGACAAGAAGTGAAAAGCTTGGAGATTGAAGTTGAAGCTCGCCGCGTGGAGCTCGAAAACGTTCAGAGTGAACTCGAAAAATGCCTACAAGAGGAGCGTGGCGAGAGACAGCGCGCTGAGGATGCGTTTTCAGAGGTTCAAGTCGAAAAGAACACATTGGAGTTGCTCGTCGAGAAGCGAACATTGGAGAAAATCGCCCTCGAAGAGAGGCTCGAGACGGTATCCGCGGAGGCTGAAGTTCTTCGATCAGAGATGAAAGAACGCGACGCTTTACTTCAAGATGGTACGCAACTTCTGGAGGCGAAGGAATACGAGCTCGACACCGCCGTCACGTACGTGCTTCAACTGCAGGATAAGCTTGCCGAGATGCAAGCGTCTGGCGAGGGAGAAAACGTGGATGTCTCTGAACAAATGAAAGAGTTGCAGAAGAAATATGAAGCTCTCAACGCAGAAAAGAAGCAGATACTCGAGGTCATGCAGAGTGAAATCCAAGAGCGAGACGCTCAGTTATCCGCAAGTAAGACATCGCTCGATTCAAAGGAGGCTGAACTCGACGAGCTCAGAGCTGAGTACGACGCCAAGACGATGGAATTGGATCCGCTCGAACTCGAGCTTCAAGGTTTGCGCGAGAAGGTGTACGCACTCAAGTTCGAATTAGATGAGAAGACTGGGGAATTGATCGCAAATGATGCGCTCGTGAAGCAGTTGATGTCGGCCGAAAAGCGTCAAAACGCGAACGTGAAGAGACTTGAATTCGGACTCGCTCAACGCGATGAAAAGTTGCGCAACTTCACAGAGGAATTGAACAACCTGAAAATGGAGTCAGAAATGAAAGATGATGACATTTCTGAACGTTTGAACAATCTGAGAGAACGCGAGGATGCGTTGGAAGATTTACATCGCACCACCCAGCTGAAGTTGGAGGCGTTACGAGAAGAAAACGCTCACGTCGTCGAGAAACTCGACAGCGAGGTGAAGAACGCCAAGGCGAGATGCGCGGAGCTCGAGCAAGAACTTGAACTTTTACGCGGTGAATCGACCGCGAAAAATTCTGAAAAAATTGAGGCGCTAGAAGAAAAGTTGGCCAAAAGCTATGCAGAGTTGGAAGCGTCGCAAAACGAGGTTACGAGATTGTGCGCGTCGATAACCGAGCTCGAAGCAAAGGCTGAGGAATCGATGAGCTCTCTGACGGCGGAACTCGAGTTGACGAAGGCGGAATTGATCGACGTTCGCAACGAGGCCAACGAAGCTCGAGCGACGGCGGATGAAGTCGAGGCCGATAGCATCGCTTTGATGAAGGAGATGCAACAGGCCGCTGAGGACATGGAGAAGAAAATCAACGAGTACAAGGAGTTGGTCAAGTTGCGCGAATCCGAGCTCAAGAATCTCAAGGGACACATGCGCAGCAAATCAAATGAAACTGAACGTTTGAAAGAATCCGCGCGCACTCACGTCACGGTCGTTGAAAAGCTCAAGACCGCTCTGAACGCTAAAGTCGCTGAATGTGAACGCATGAAGAGCGAAATCGTGAAAGCGCAAAAGGAACTCGCGATGTTCCAGCAGGAGATCGCGTCGAGCAAGAAGGTGCAAAAAGATTTGCAACAAGCCATGAACGAGGTGCAGTTGAGGTTCCAAAAATCTGAAGAGCAGAGAGACATGCTCGCTGGCTCACTCGCTAAGCAAGAGGAGTACCACGAGAGTGCGAACAAGGCGCGAGAAGAGATGCACCAAATCCAACTTGAGGATGCCGCCGACGAACTGCGAAGCATTCGACGCAAGTCGACCGCTCTCGCCACAGCGCTGCAACAGAACGTGCGAATGAATGAGCTCGACGGAGAAGTGGCATTACTCGTTGAAGAGTTTGCAGAGACGATGGAAATGACTCCGCAAACGGCACTTCCGACTCCAACAATGACACTGAACGAGCCCAAGACGAAGCCCAAGACGTATCGCAAAACACCGGCAAAGCCCAAGGCTAACAATCAGCGCTTCATCACGCCGGTGCGCCCCGATGCGACTCTGAAGGAGAACATTCACAAACTCAACGAGCGTGCGGATCAAATCTCTTTCAACGATTTGGCATCGAACCAAACAGGTTTGGATTCGAATGTTTACTCCACGCCCGGCGACGAAAACAACGGTGTGCATCAAGCGCCGATGTCCGGAAAGAAACCTTTAGCTCCGCATTCGGCGAAGAAAGCACGACCCGCGCTTGGGGACATATCTGAAAACTTAGCGATGTAATTCTATCTGATAATGTTCAAATTACAGCGTGCTGCTACGCGGCGTTTTTCTAATCGCGCGGGTATTCTAGAAATAGGAAGAAATAGGAAGAAAGAGTAAAGGTCAGTCGTCCTTCTCGAGCGAAGCCGCGCTCGACGTGAAAAAAAACACAAATGTGAACTTTAAGAAGGGTTGGTTTCTAAGTCATGCAGTTCATACGGCTCTTCCACCCATATTCATCAGTAAGTTCGCAGAGAAAAATGTAATCGCCCGTTTGGCACCGCAAAGTCACTGCTCGAAAGCGAACGAAACGGCTTCCTATCATGAAGGCGAAAAATCTATTTTGGGCTCTCTTTGGACAGATCTCAATCAACGCAAAGCTCAGGGAACCGTGGCAGAGGAGCCCGTGGCGGCGCACGCCGTCAGGCAAAAAAAATCATGAAAATGTCGGTGCAACTTAAAGACACGCAACCGAATATCTGCAAACTCGGTGCGCAACACGACGCACGCTTCGGCTGTAGCACAGGACTTGGGACGCGTCCGGTGATTGATGACACCGCACCGCCCGGGGTGGAATGTCCCATGCAAATCGCGTTCGCGTTCGCGAAACGGCGGCGAAACGCAACGTTTGCGGTAACAAATGTACCAGCGAGACAGGTCAACGACGGGTACTGCGTTAACCCGACATTGGTTTATATCTGGCGTAACCAAATTTATGCGGTAAAACCCCGCGACGGATCGAATGAGCGTCGTCCCGCCGACACGAGTGAGCTTCACCGCAAAGCGTTGAGTCGAGTGTCTTCGCGTCGAGTCGCCTTCGGTCGCCGGGTGAAAAATACGAGACGGTCGCTCCCTCCCGAAACGAGCGCTTACCTTACACTTTTCGCGCCGCGACGCACACGGCGACGGTACGCATCCACCGTCACGTTACGTGTGCTCGAAAAACCTCGCGCTGAGCCAATGAAAATACACGTACGCGATCGTTCCCGGAATCAACACCGGGAGCGCTCGCGAGTAATACTCGTCTCTCAGCGCCCAGTCCAAAACGGCTATTCCCGTGCGCGGCGTCCGCGCCTCTCCCGCGAGGTCGCCGACGAGGGACAGGGTTAACCACGTCATGACGATGATGGACGTCGCGCACATCGCCAACCCTCGCACCGGTCGCCACGTCCACTCCTCGGGCGGATTCCAACGCGCGGCGGCGCTCGAGAGATGGGGCGTTCGCGGCTCGGCGCGCGACGGTCGGGACATCACTCGCGGTGGAGACGGTGACGAGTCCCCACCGCGCGCGGGCGTCGACGCGCGGCGTCTGCCGTCTCTCGCGCGGGCGTCGCCACGCGCCAACGTCTGCCGTCTCTCGCGCGGGGTTGGCCATCGGTAAGGTCGTTCGAGACGTGTGTGAACTACGTATTACACTAGATTTAAGACTAACAAACGTGGGAGCTATGTATGATGGACACGGGAACTCGTCGTCGGCGCTTCGTCCTACGCCGCGTCCACGTCGCGACGAGACGGTTTCGCGAATCGAAACGCGTAATCCACGGTTTTGCGACCCTCGTCTCGAGCCTTTTTACTGTATTTACTCTCGAATCTCGCGAACGGTTCGTCGTCCGGCGTCCACCCGCGCGGCTCGCCGAACGAACGAAACACGCGTTCCACGTGCGCCTTGTACTCGTCCGCGTCCGTGGCCACGGACAGACGACCGTTCGGCACCAACGCGCGCTCGGCGAGCTCGAGGAGCATGGGATTGACCAATCGTCGATGCGCCTTGTTTTCTCCCAACCACGGGTCGGGAAAATGAATCACCAACTCCTCGAGCGACGACTCCTCGCAAAAATCTCTCAACAACCACAGCGCGTCGATCTCCGCCACCAAGACGTTATCCAAACCTCTCGCATCGATCGCTCCGAGCGCGCTCGCGACGCCCGGACGATGAACCTCCGCACCTACGAACACGTGCGTCTCTCGCAGGACGTCGGCGCTCTCGACGAGATTATCGCCGAGACCGAACCCGAGTTCGAGCACGCGCCGTCGCCCCTCTCTCCTCCCTTCGAACGCGCGATCGTAATCTAACACACGCCATCGTCCATCCCTCGTCTTCCCGACCCCGACGGACGCGTCGAACGCGATGCCGTGCCTCGGGAATAAATCTCTGTGATTTTTCTTTTGCCTCGCGCTCATCCTCGGTCTCGTCTTGATGAACGTCCTGTGCCACGCCTTATCCATCGCGCGCCCTCGCGCGCGTCTGACGTCCACCACGGGACGGTCATCCCTCGTTCCACCGCCCTCGCTCGACCTCGACGTCGACGCGCGCGCGGGAATCCTCGTCATCATCGCGCGCGACGGTCTGACGCCTCACACCTCGACCGCGTCCTCGTCCTCGTCCGCGGCGTCCCGTTCGACGCGCTCGATGACGACGACGACGACGAGAATGTCCTCGTTCTCGTCGCGCGACGACGTCGAGACGAGACGCGCGAACGAACGCGCGATGCGCGCGTGGCGCGCGGAGACGTCCAAGTCGTTGACGACGCACGCGCGCGAACGCGCCCGAGCGAGCGCCGACGCGCACGCGCGCTTCGTCAGAGAGGCGAGGGCGGAGTTTATCGAGGGATTACGCCGTCGACGCGATCGTCGCATCGCTCGCGAGGCGACGCGCGCGCGCGATGCCGACGATGCCGACGATGATGATGATGATGATGATGATGATGATGATGATGATATCGATGATGTCGATGATGATGATTTCATCGCGACGATTCGCCGTCGACGACCGCGGAAAGGGACGGTTCGCGCGTCGTCGACCCCGTCCTCGTTCTCCCCGACCGTCCTCGACGTCGATTCACCGACGACGTCGTCTCGGCGAACGTGGGAGACGACGACGGGGTCGTCTCCGTCTCCGTCGCCGCGCGTCTCCGGCGCCGTCTCGGCGCGCGAAAAACGACGACCGACGCGGTCGTCCCCATTTTTCGCGCGAGACGTCGACGACGACGATCTCCTCACCGCCGTCGCCGAGATGTGTCGCAAAGCCGACGCGATTCGCGTCGATCTCGCGAGAATGGATGGACCGTCGCCGCCGCGCGCGCGCGCCGAGAATCGCGCGCGATCCCCGCCGAGCGCGGTCCATCGAGTCCGCGCGACGCGAGGGTAGTTCTAGGGTAGTTCTAGGGTAGTGGTGTATTTTTACGCGCGTGTACCAGCGCGCGCGGACGCGCGTCACGGGACCGCGGGGGTATTTTCGTCCCGTCCCGTCCCGTCCCGTCCCGTCCCGTCAAAATTTTAAATTTTTCAAAGACAGACGAATGAAAGACATCATCACTCGTCGACGCACCGGAGAGCGAGAGAGACATGCGAGACGACGACGACGACGACGACGACGGTGATTTCGGATTCGATGCCCTCGTCGATGAAGACGTCGATCGCGCGCGAGCGACGGTGATGGACGCGAACGCGAACGATGACGACGACGCGAACGATTACCCAGCCTTTCCGGACGATGACGACGATGACGACGACGAGGCGGGACGAACGATGAGGACGGACGCGAACGAGGACGCGAACGATGACGTCGCGTTTCCCGACGACGAAAAGGAGAACGAGGAGAAGGAGAACGAGGAGAAGGAGAATGAGACGACGGGAACGCGCGGCGGAGGAGACGGGAAGACGGCGGAAAAGAAGAAGAAGAAAGGCGGCGGTGCGGTGATGAACGCGGAGGAGGTGATGCGTATGGCGAGTGAGATGATGGCGGCGGCGTCGAAGGAGAGGTTTGGGATGGGGATGAAGGCGGTGGGGACGTCTCGAAGATACGCGTCGAGGGCGAGAGACGCGCCGGCGGCGACGAACGCGGCGGATATCGACGGCGATCACGTCGCGATGACGCTCGGGGATGGAAGACGGGTGTATTTGAAGAGAGAACCTCTGGATGAACCGATCGCGAGGGATGAGGACGTGTACGCGCGCGGGGAGGAGGAATCGTGGTTGGCGAGGCCCATAGAAGATTTGTTGGACGAGTACGAAAAGAGACGGTACGCCGAGGCGGTGGAGGCGGCGAAAGCGGTGGAAGAGGGGGGGGAACGCGACGACGACAACGATGGCACAAAGAAGCAGGAGACCGAGCCTCTGACGGAGGGCGCGCGGAAAGCGGATCGATTGCGTAAAAAGCTTCGAAACGCGATGTGGTCTCAAAAGTACGCCCCTCGCGCGTTTACCGATTTATTGAGTCCCGAATACGTCAATCGAGAGGTCGTGCACTGGATCAAGGGGTGGGATAAGGTGGTGTTTGATCGAGATCCGCCGCCGGCGACGATGCGACAGTATTACGCCGAAAGGTACGCGGAGAAAACGTCGAGTTTGAGCGGAGGGAAAAGACGCCGCGACGCCAAGACGACGACGCACACGCTGTTGGACCAGTCGAGCCGACCGATGGAGAAGATTTTATTATTGTGCGGACCTCCGGGATCGGGGAAGACGACGCTCGCGCACGTCGCGGCGAGACACTGTGGATACGAAACGGTGGAGATCAACGCGAGCGACGATCGAAGCGCGTCGACGCTGAAGACGAAACTGAACGACGCAACGCGAACGAGACACGCCTTCGTCGAGCAAAAGCCAAAGTGCGTCATCGTGGATGAGATTGACGGGTTACATCACACCGGAAGCGATCGAGGCGCGGTGTGGACCGTCATCAATGCGTTGAAGCACGGGAAGAATGGCGCGTCGAGGCTTTCGAGACCGATCATCGCGATATGCAACGATTTATACGCGCCGGCATTGAAGCCACTTCGAGACGTCGCCAAGATCATTCGCATGAAACCGCCGCAGACGACGCAATTGACGGCGCGCGTGCGAGACGTGTGTCTGAGAGAAAACGTCGAGGTCGAACCGCGAGCGGTGGCGCTCATCGTCGATCGCGTCGATCACGACATTCGCGCTGCGTTAAACTCGATGCAACTCATCGCCAAGACGAGCGACGATGGTAAAGTTTCGATGCGAGACGTAGTGACGTCGGGCGGTGGCGCCAAAGATAATAAACCGCACGCAGTGACGGTGTGGCGAGATCTCTTGCGCGGCAGGCACACGTTTCCGAAATCCAGGCTCGATACCGAGACCGGGAAGACGCACCTGGATAAGATTCGAGACAAGATTGAATTGTTTCAAGACGTCGACGCCGTCATCGACGGCGTCTTTGAAAACATTCCGAGCGTCACGTTTCAAGACGGTACCATGCGCCGAACCGTGCGCGCCATCGACGCCATCCTCGACGGCGCGCTGTTTCAAAAGAAATCATTCACTACTGGTGATCACTCGCTTCGTCGATACGCCGAATCGTGTGCGTTATCGGTGCACTCCGTCGCGACGCACGCCGCCGGGCTTGGCGATTCCGTGGCGTGGCCGAAAACCGGACGTGCGGCAAAGGAGCGAAACGCGCGCATGGCGACATTGCGAAGCCGCCGAGACGCGTTGGATTTGCGAATCACGCGTCGACCGTTACTGTCGGACGCCGTGGAAACTCTACCGTTCCTGAATACCATCTTGGCGCCCGAACTTCGATCCGTGGGGACGAATTTTATGAACGACGAGGAAAAAGCAAAACTCGCCGACGTCGTGGGTTTGATGCGCGCGCAGGGATTACGATACGCGCCGCCGACGACCAGAGGACGCGGCGGCGAACAATCGTGGCAGACGATGGCGAACGCTCTGGTTCTCGATCCTCCGATCCACGAATTCGTCGCGTACGGAGGTGGCGTCGAGGCGTTGAGAGATGTCGAACGCTTTTATGCGAAGAATCACCGCCGAGACGCCGGCGAGAGCGAGACGCCCTCCGCCGCGCCGCAACACGTCAATCTCGTGGGAAGACGCGTGGTGAACAACAGTCTCCGCTCCATCATCACCAATGCCCTCATCACCGACGCCGAATCGAGATCGTCGAACGACGCCACCACCACCGAGGCGAAACGCCGCAAATCCGAACAACGCGCGCGCGTCGCCCTCGGCGTCGCCGGCGGAAATTTACACAAGGCGCGTAAAAGCGCCAAGACCGCCCAGGGAACGCAGTTCAAGTACAACGAGGGCTTCACCACCGGCGTTCGACGCACCGTGCTCATGCGCGATCTCTTTCCTCGCCGCGACGTCGACCCTCGCTCGTGAACGTCGCGTCTCGAAAAACACTTGAGACGAGAAAAACCAAGAGCATTCGTGTATTCACCGCAGTCTCGCGCGCGCGCGGTTCGACACCGAACGATGTCCGCCTCGATCGTTCGCGCGCCCCGACCGCGCGCGGTCGCGTTCCCGACCGCGCGCGAGCCGCGTCCGAGACGACGACGACGTCATCGCGCTCGACGTCATCATCGCGTTCGCGCGATGAACCCCTCCGTCGACGCGTCGCGCGCGCGCGGTGGTGACTACAACGCCGCCGCGGAGACGTTCGTGGACAGTTTCTTTTACGACGGCGAGGTGGACGAGCGAGACGTCGAGAGACGGGGGTTGGTGCGGTCTTGCGCGAGAGACATGAAGCGCAGGTACAGCGCGCGCGTCGGGGACGCGTCGGCGCTCGTCGTCGTCATGGATGCGAACGATTCGAAAAAGTGCCTGGCGTGCGGTGGAGTGGAGGTGCGGCCGTACGTCGGAGCGATGGATTACGAGACGTTGGTCAAGTCGGGGAAGGCGGGGGGGATCGCGGAGGAACGGGTTCGGGAGAGACCAATCGTGGCAAACGTGGCGACGGCGCGCGAGGCGCGACGACGAGGGTGCGGGAAAGCCGTCATGCGCGCGCTGGAGGAGGAGTGCGCGGAGCTTGGGTTCGATGAGTGTTGTCTGGTCGTCGAGGCGCGGAATAGACGCGCGCAATCTTTATATAAAAAGTTGGGGTATAAAGTCATCGGGAGCGAACGCGAGGCGGCGGCGTTGGAGGTGGTGGACGGGAGAGCTGTCGAAACGACGACAAAAACGCTCATCATGCGGAAAAGTCTGACGAATTCGGTTGAAAACATTGACGTAGCGACCGTCGGCGCGGTTTTGGCGCTTCTCGCGTTCCTCAAGGTGCAACAAGACGCCGTGCTAGACGTGCTGTTTGATTTCGGCATCAACCTCTACTAGTAGTCGAGACGTGATTTTTTCTTTGATTGTTGTTTGAAATATGACGTTAGTGATATTCCTCGCTAGTTGAGTTGTACTACCGCGAAGGCTATGTGCTTGATCTATCTTAGTGCTTGCATTCGCAGGCGCTACGCGCGCGCCACTTGCTCCTTGGCGCGTTGGAAATCGCCGAGCGTTCTGAACTTGGTGTCGAGAAGTTCCTTAATATCCTCGCGGATCGTCGGTCTATTCTCGCCACGGTAGTAGTAATGAAACGCCCAAAACTTTTCCAAACCGTATAGCGAACCGGACTTATAATCGAGCATCGTAAACTCTTCAAAGTCTCGGTATACGGCTTGGCGGAATCGCTTCTCCAGCCCGTAGCTGTAGAAGCGGAAGAGACATTGCAAACCATAATGATAATTATGTCGGGCATCCTCTTCAGCCAATCGACAGAATTCCTTGTACATCTTGGTATTGAATGTGCCTCTCAAAAAATAGCTCCAAAATCTGAACAATGTGTTCATTTCCTCGCTGTTGCCGCATCCCAGGCGCTTGCGTTCGTCCACGGCGCGCTGATGGAACGTCTTATACTTTTGTTGCTTGAAGCCGTTATCGTCCAGGAGAGAGTGAGACGGATGTCCAAACGACGGAATATCGCGAGGAGATCCATCTCGAAAAGAGACTCGCGGCGGTCGTTGCGAGGGAGACGTGCCCATCGGCATGCCGCCGCGGTCAGATCCGACAGAGGACCCGGCGCCAGTCGACCAGTTGAACTCACCCTCAGTGGGGGTAGTGCCCAAGAGCCAGCCGACGTCGTTACCTCCAAACGCTCCATCTCCTTTGGGTACGGAGCCGGGGAAAAAGTGAGTGCGATCTTGTGATCCTACGGAAAATCCACCTCCCCGCTTCCACGAACCAGACTGGGCTCTGTCGCGCCAGCTACCAGACGCGCCCTGAGATCCCACGTTCGCCTTCTTACCCTTCAAATCCTTCTGGTAAAACGCGAGACCATCGTTGATGACTGTGGCGACGTCGGTGTTCGCTCCTGACGGCGGTCGTCCTCTATTTTGGCCACCTCTACCCGGGCGCTGAGAAACTATCATGAGTCGGTTGACATCGACATCCGTCATGTCTTCCTTCTCGTAGTCATCGTCGTCATCGTCGTCATCGTCTTCGTTGTCGTCATCGTTCTCATCATCCTCACCGAAATCTTCATCCATCTCAAACATTTCATCCTCATCCTTCTTCAGCTTGGACTTTGAACCCTTCTTTTCGATGGACGAAGGCTCCGCCACCCGCGCAACGTCAGCCGACGCCATCTGCCGCATCAAGCCCGACACAGCGGCCGCCGATTGCTGCGGCGCGTCTTGTTGTGGCTTTCCATCAGCATCCAACAGCCACGCACTCCAGTCTCCCATTTTACGAATCTTTTCGTTATCAGTGCTGATCTCAACCGTCTTCGACCCCACGAGGGCTTCGTAAATCATATTGGGATCCGGAGTCATCATGCGAATGCGATTGAAGCTCGCGATGACGGATAACGCAATCCAACCTTCCTCAGGATCCATCTTTGATCGTAAGAATAAATCTTTGCATAAGTTTTCGACGCTAAAATAATACTCGACTTGCTGCTTGACAGCGGAGAGAATTTGGTCGCGTTGAGGAACTTGCGCGGGCATCATGTGCTGCTGAGGGTAGTACATTTGCGCCCCGTGCGGCATGTAAAATCTACCATCATACTGCGCTTGATACGAGGGATCAAAATTTTTGTTTCCTCTCCCACCTCTTCCGCCTCGACCAGCATTTTCGTAGCTGTATCGACCGCCGTACTGCGCGTTGCCTCTTCCCCAGTTGCCGTCTCCGCCTCTACCTCCTCGTCCTCCTCTACCGCCGTTGTTGCCACTCCTACCCGCGTTACCACCGCGTCCACCGTTATTCCCGCGTCCTCCACCTTGCTTATCACCCGCTGTGTTCTTTGAATTTTTCCCCTTGCCACCCTTGCCGCTAGTCCTCGCGTTGTTGGACGGGGGCGACGCCTCGGGCTTCAAATCCGGATTCTTCGCGTCACCGAGCGTCGGCCACGACACGGGCTTCACGGCAGCCAACGCCGGCGCCGCCGAACCTTCACTCGTCGCGCTCGGCTTCCCCCACGCCGGCTTCGCCGGTTCCTCGGTCACCTTTTCTCCGCTCGCCGCGCTCTCCTCATCTCCGCCCGCGGCGGCCGCCGCCCCAGCCGGCGCCTTGGCCTCCGCCTCTCTCGCCGCCCCGTCCTCGTCGCCACCGATCACCGCATCACCCCGCGCGGTCACCAGGGACTCCTCTTTCGTCTCCTCTCCACCCCCGCTCGTCTTCGTCGAGCCGCTCACGATGCTCGCCCACGCGCTCATGATGACTTGATGTCTTCGCCGCGAGTCTTCGTCCTATCGCGTTCGCGAATGAAAAAAATGCACCCATCCGTCAGTCTTCGCCCATTCGCGCGCGCGCATCACCCATCGTAAACACCTCCATCCACCTCATCCACCCTCGATCTCCACCCTCTCCGCTTTCGATCACCGCCGCTCTCCTCGCGCTCTCGGAGAGACTTTCTTCCCACACCCAGCCCTCTCACTCGTCGTGAACCCTCCAATCCATCATGCGCGTCCTCCATCGCGCGCGCGACGTCGTCTCCCCCCGTCTCTCGTCCTCGATCGAACGCGGGATATATTTCCCACCGCGCGCTCCCTCTCGCACTCTCTCACGCGTCCTCTCTCTCTCGCACGCGCGTCGTCACGGATGAATGAACAAACCCTCCGCGACCAACCGTCCGCGAGCGTTTCGAGAGGTTCGAGCGGTGGCCTCTGGCGCCGACGCGAGACGCGAGACGCGACGACGCGACGACGGACGACGGAAAAATAAACCGTCTCGTCTCGTTCGTTCGTTCGCTCGTTCGTCGCGTCGTCGTCGGCGTTCGTCGTCGTCGGTTTTCGTTCCACCGACCGTCCCGTCGCGTCGCGTCGCGTCGGCAGCCGGCGAGCGCGGCGACGACGAGAGACGCGCGACGCGACGCGAGACGCGCGAGAGAGAGAGAGGGCGGAAGACGGGAAACGGGGGAAAAAATAAACCGCGCGCGAGGCGTACCTCTCTCGTGCGCGCGCGAAACGATCGTCTCGCGCGGTCGACGCGCGCGCGAGTGATGCGCGAGGAACGACCGCGCCGGGGGCGGGGTCGTCTGTCGTCAACCCTAGGCTTGGAAATGGGGATTTTGATGATTTAAAAAGTACATGAATACGGGTTTTGGTGGTTTGATAAAAAAGTGCGCGCGTCGGCGGGGGCGCGCGGCGCGCGCGAGTCGGTCGTCGGCGCGCGATGGGTGTAGTTGTATTAAAAGTGGTGCGCGGTGTGCGGTGCGCGTTCGTGGCCCGTGCGTGGAGCGCGACGCGGTGGGATCAAGACGCGGCGGCGTCGTCGGAGTCGGCTCGCCTGGGAACGCGGCGACGCGCGACGGACGCGCGGCGGCGACGGACGGCGGCGCCGCGAGGCGGTGGTGACGATGAGGTGGGTGATTGTGTGGTGTTCGGTGTCGTCATCGCGTCGGTGTCGGTGTCGGTGTCGGTGTCGTTGGATGCGGTCGACGGCGGCGCGCGAGGCGGCGGCGACGCGTAGCGACGCGCCGCGCGCGCTCGAGGAGCTTTGGACGGTATGGGCGTCGATCGAGCGGACGCCACGGGATCGTTGGTCTCTTCCATCATACCATATCCCGTTCTCTGGATGTTCGGTCGCTGCTGCGCGCGCGTCGAGCCGAAGACGGGCATCATCTCGCGTCTGTTGGAGCTCGTCGGCATGAGCGTGTCGTCCTCGCCCTGATTGATGACGATGCGAGAGCCGTCACGAGACATGTTGGTGTCCGTGATACCGCGCGTTTTCAGACTGTTCATGCCGGAGTCCGACATGTCGTCGTCCGAGGCGACGTCCATCACGGTGAGACCGGCTTGGTCGAAGAGTTTCTTGGCTAAAAACGTCGCGCTCTGACCGCTGCTCCCGTTGACGCTCGCCCACTCAAACCAAGGGACGTGCACCGTGGTCCACCCACCCTTCTCGAGGTAACGGTATCGAGAATTCGTCGTGTCCGTCTCTTCTCCGGACAAGCGTCGTCGCGGAAAGTTTCTCGCAAAGTGCGACGGTCCGTCCACCTCGATGGCTACCTTTTTGCCTCGAAGCACGATGTCCAGCGAGAACAAACCATCCTCTGTGACGTACTCAATCTCGTGCGGCACGCCCATCTTGGTGAGCGCCGCGCTCACTTCGCGATGAAATTGACTGATGACAACCCTGCTGGTGCCAACCTTCCACGCCTTCGTCGCCAGTTCCACCATCTTTGGATCGGTCAACACGGCTCCGCTCGGCGAGCAACTCTCAAACATGTCGTTCGCCTGAAACAATTGCGCCCAATCGATGTCTGGAATGGCATCTTCTTGGTACAACTCCACAATCTTGGCTTGATACGCCTCCATAATCCATTCATCCGGCCAATATTCGAAAGATGCGAGCGCTAAGAGAGAGTTGGACACTGCCTGCGCCGACGTAAACTCGGACACCTTTTCGCCGAGCTCATTCGTCAATTCGCGCATCAACGTCTCGTTGGGCTTGATCCCGAGCTGTGCGAACGCCCAAATCGTGTTCGTCAAACCTTGATGCGAGAACGCGCCTTTACGGAGCTCGATGAGCGTTCTGTCTTGGAAGACGGTGAGAAACTCGTCGTCAGGAATCCATCTCAAAATGGCGAGCGCCCACAGCACGTTGCTCAAGCTCTGCGTTTGTAACTCGGGATCGTCGCGGAAGTGTTCGGTGGCGATCGAGAGCACGGTGCGCATAAGTTCAGGATTTTTGGGCGTCCAATCAAAGTTTGCCCACGCCCACAGGCTGTTGGAGACGCCCGTGGCGGAGACGTCTTGCGCCGTCGCGTCTGCGTACAACTGCGCCACCTTGTTCAACACCGACGATCCGGGGTTGAATCGTAAGCTGCTGTAGGACCAGAGCAAATTCGTGGACTCACTGATGGTGATATCGCCCAGTAAGTTTTCCCAGCTTCTGGTGACGAGCTCGAGCATCTTATAAGATGGCACGTATTCGAGCGTCGCGTACGCCCAGAGCGTGTTGGATAAACCTTGACAGATGAACGTGTTCGACTTGCGCTCGACGAATTGCACCAACGTCTTCAAGAATTCGTCGTGTTGAGGACGGACCTTTTGCGGGTGCGTCGCCATGGCCCACAAAATGTTGCTCACGCTCTGCGAACTCCACATATTGGGATACTCTTTGATGTTGGCGTGACACTCGTATAAAATGTCGTCGAAGAGTTCGGGGGGATCGAGCTCGAGCTTCATCGTCGCTATGGCCCACACGACGTTTGAAAACTCCATCGACTTGAAATCTTTCATGTTCTTCTTGATCGCCTTCGAAAAGAGCGACACCACCTCGGGTCGAAGCGTGTGCCCGAGCGTGGCGAACGCCCAGAGCGAGTTGCTCACGCCCTGCGCCGCAAAGTCGTTCATGATGCACTCGCACCAATATTCCAACTTTTTCATCAACTCCTTGTTTGTCTCCCTCGAATTATGCATCGAGGCGTACGCCCAGAGCAAATTACTCACGTTTTGTCCCGGTGGCGAGTCTTCCTCGTGCGTGATGACGTTTTTAAACACGAGCGAGAGCATGGGATCGCCGCTCGACGTCGTCAACCCGCAGTGCGCGGCGCCCCAACAAATGGCGGACAACGGACGCACTTTAAACGTCCCCAAACCCTTCCCCTCGAGCGTCCCGTCCTGCGCCGCGATTAGGAGTTCGCGCAGTTTATTCGTCAACGTCTGAAACCGCGCATCCTCCACCACCGCCGGGTCTCTCGCCGCACCGCCGGCGCCGCGATTTCTCGCCGCGTTCAACCTTCCCAATCTGTGCATGCACGTGGCTAAATTAATCACATTCATCTCGTCCACACGGTCGTTCGCGTGATCCAACAGTTCATCCACCGTCTGTAACTTTGTAATCGTCGAGTTTATCTGTATGTACTCGCGTTCCGCCCCGTTCCCGCCGCCGGATCCCCCGCTCGATTTTTTCCTCTTGCCGTCGCCGCGATGACTCCTCGACGACGACGAGTCTCGTCTCCCCTCCCCTCGCCCGCGTCCGCGTCCTCTCCCTCCCTGCGCGTACCGTCCACCGCTCCTGCGTCCTCGTCCTCCGCGCGCCGCCTCGCCGTACGCCCCGCTCGTCTCCGCGGCTACCTTCCACAGCGTCGACGCCGCCCGTCTCGACGTCGAGCGTCTCCGCCTCGATTCATCACTCCCCTCCTCCTCCCCCTCGCTCTCACTCTCACTCTCGCTCCCGAGCCATCCGTTCTCGCCCGTCGCCTCCGCGCGCGTCTTCATTCGTCCCCGTCGTCCCCGTCGTCGTCCTCCTCCTCCTCCTCCGTCGTCGTCCCCCGCGAACGCGTACGCGTACGAAAATGTAAACGTATACAACGCATCCACCCCCCCTTCATCGACCCCTCCTCGACGCGCGCGCGTCGTCGTCCTCGCGTCTCGTCGTCGTCCTCGCGCCGCCGCCGCCGCCGCGCGCGCGCGCGTCTTCCCGCGTCCCGTCCCCGTCCCCCTCCCCACCGGTCTCCCACGCGTCGCCCCGAACGAACCCATCGTCCTCCTCCTCCTCCTCGCCCACCTCTCGTCTTCCGACGTCCTCCTCGCGTCGCGAGACGACGATGAAGCACAGTCACGCGCAGACTGTGTCGCGCCTTCAACACACAGACAGACACACGCACGCAGACCCTGCGTCCTCGCGCGACGAATTCTTCACCCCCCGCGGTCACCGCGATGGACGCACCCCACGACCCAGCGCCTCGAATCAGACTCGCGCGCCGAGCGGGCGCCGAGTGACGCGCGTCGCGCGCGCACGAATGAATCGAATGCATCAGTCACACGAATGCATGCATGGCGTTAGGGTTTTCACCACATGGTCTTGTTTCATATATATTACGAGTACATATATCATACACTATGATACAATACAGTAAAAGACAGACGTAGATAATGCCGAAAAGCACCGATACGATCGAATTCGATCTCGAACGGTCGAGACGATGGGCGATCGATTCGATGCCGCATTCGAACGCGCGCGAGGGCGACCGAGCGCGAGAGGAGGTGCGCGTTCGATCGCGTTTCGTATCGTTTCGTATCGCGTCGCGTCGCGTCGAGACCGGAGGACGGGAGGCTGGATGGGAGACCGATGACGGGACGTGGGCACCTCGACGGTCTGACTCGGATGGATGGATGACGCGATGGGGACCCTCGCGCGCGAGCGGTGACGCGCGAACGCGAACGCGAACGCGAACGACGTCGACCGCGTCGATCGTTCGGTGTCGTTCGGTCGTCGATCGAAGGGGTCGACGCGAGGGGGAGACGAGACGATGGGAAAGAAGACGACGGGAAGGGGAAGGGGAAGATGATTACGGTCGGCGGCGGACGGAGGGGTCTCTCGCGCGACGCGCGAGGGACGAACGCGCGGTGTTGATTCGGAGTCGAAGAGTGAGGGTGAGAACGAGGAGTGAGGACTGACGAAATCGTGTGCGTTTTAGGATGAGGACGATGCGAGCGATGACGACGACGACGACGGCGGCGGCGACGACGACGACGACGGCGAGACGGTTTCGCGCGGTTTCGCGCGGGACGACGACGCGCGCGCGCGCGAGCGGCGCGGCGACGGAGAAACCGGTGCCCAAGGTGATCATAGACAATAAGTCGGATGCGTTCGCGACGGTGGTGGAGGTATCGTTCGGGGATTACCTCGGTGAACTCTTGGATACGGTGGCGTCGCTGAAGAATTTGGGGTTGGACATCAACCGAGGCGAGGTCACCATGGGGGACGGAACCAAGACGTCCAAGTTTTACGTGCTCGATCACGATACGGGCGAAAAGGTGACGAAGAGCGAACGTTTGGAAGAGATTCGTCACACCATCTTGACCAACATGGTGGCGTTCCACCCCGAGGCGGCGGAGTACATCCAAGCCAAGGCGCCGACGAGAACCATGGACTCCAACGAAGGGGTTCTCGGCAAGGTGAAGACCAAGGTGCAGACGGGGATCAAGTGCGTGCCGGAGCGATACCACTCCAAGCTCACGATTGAGACCACCGATCGACCGGGTTTATTGGTGGATGTCGTGCGCACGCTCAAGGATCTGAGTCTGTGCGTCGTGAGCGCCGAGGTGGACACCATCGGCGACAAGGCGAGCGACATCATCTACGTCACCCATCGCGGGGGTCCGCTCAGCCCGTCCATGGAACAACTCGTGGTGAACTCTCTCTCCTACTACTTGTCTCTCACGGAGGAGGAATCGTACTGATTCTCCGTCTGTGCGTCCGTCCGTCGACGCGCGCGCACACGCGTACACCCATTTATCCACATACGCGCGCGGCGCGGCCTTTAACGCATCTTTACCTTTTGTTATCGAAATCAAACGAAATGCTCGAACGAAACGCGCGTCGCGTCCTCCTCGTGTGTGATTCGTCATCTTCTTTTCACTTCGTGTTACATTGCTACTAATTCGTGAACGTCAAAGACGTATGAATGGTTGGTCACTCACGCGCACGGACACATGTGCGTGCAGTCAGAGTTTTTGGGCGCGTACGTGCACGACGCCGGTAAGTGTCCGTGGGACGGGGATAAGAAGCACCGTCCAGAGAGCGCGGCGACGCCACCGCAGTGCTCCGTCTTGTCGTTCATCAAAATTTCCTTGCACGCGACGACGCCGCCCTTGCCGTCGGCAGCCGTCGTTCTCGACGCGACGTCTCTGAGATCGTTCATGTTGTTCGGCCACGAGTGTTCCACGCACGATTTCTGCACCATGGTGCAGCGTTCTTGGCACGTCTGGAGCTTGCCGAATTCCGTCTGCACCCACTCGACGCCGGCGGCGGTGATTCTCCACTCGGACGGAATGGCGTCGACCGGACCGGATTCTTCCATGGCGCCCATGCCGGCGGCGGCGAATCTCCCCGGGTCGACGTTCACCGGCGGTTGGGCGGGAGCCGCCGGTTGTTCCGGTTGCTGCGGTTGCACCGCTTCTTGAGGTTGCGCCGCCGGTTGTTGCGCCGCCGGTTGCGGCATTGGTTGCACCACCGGTTGCGCCGCGGGAGTCACGGGGGGAGTCGGTATGCCTTCGTCGGCGTATTCGCGATCCTCGTACTCGGCGCGTGGTTGCGCCGCGGGCGACTGCGTCTGAGTCGCCTGAGGCTGCGCGGCGGTGCCCGCGGGCACCGCCGGCGCGCCTCCGACGCACCCCTCGATGCTGTACTTGTCGCAGATGCACGTCGGACATCTCGGCCAGCCCTCCTCGTAGCTGATGGTTTCGTCTTGGTGATCCGTCTTACAAAAGCGACATCCGGTGTCTCCCAAGCAACCCAAACCGCCGCTCTGCTTGCAGACTGGATCGTACATGGAGTACAACAGCTTTGCGTCGCACACGTTGAAATTGCACGTGCGCGCCGCCGCTCCGAGATCCTCTGCGACAGCTACAACGCTCGTCGATTCGCCTTGACCAGCGACGGTCGGCGTCTTGTCGTCCGTCCCGGTGTCAGTGAATATGTCTGGCGCGCCGTCCACGGCGGGTTCAGCCGGCGTCGGCGTCAGTGCCGGCGTCGGCGTCGGCGTCAGTGCCGGCGTGGGCGTCGACGTCGCCGTCTTCATCCCCACGCAGCCTTCGGTGAACCCGTGGTGCTCGCACACGCAGCTATTGCACGTCGGGATTTCCGGTTGGTCGGCCATCGCGCCCTCCTCCTCTCGTCCGACGACTTTGCAAAATCGGCATCCAGTCGAACCGACGCATCCGATGCCACCGACGTCGCACGCTGGATCGATGACTTGGAAATTGGTTGAGCACTTGGTCATATCGCACGTGGTCGCCGCGCTCCCCGTCGCCCCGGCGGCGAGACCTTGCATGGCCACGTCCGAGCTCGCCGCGTGCTTCATGAATTCAGGAACGTCCCCAAGCTTGCCTCGGGCGGGCTTCTCGTCGTCGTCCTTGTAATCGATCTCCTCGTACTCGGACTTGAGCGACGAGCGCGCCGCCGCGCCGTGTCGTCGCTCGGTCGCGCCGCGCGAACCGGTTCTCCAGTTCGCACCCTCGAGGACGGGATTGAACGCTCCCGTCTCTTCGAGCGCGCCCGAGTGAAACGCCCGTCCCAAAGACGCCTCGGCGTGTTTTCTTTGGTGCCACGTCCGCAGAGCCTTGGCGCTCGCCGGATCGAGATCCACCGCCGTGCCCGTGAAGGATGACCCTCGCGCCGCGCGCACCGTCTTCCCTCTCGATTCAAACGACGACGACAACGACGACTTCTTCCCCAAGCTCGCCATCTTCCCCAAACCATCACCGTTCACACCACCACCTTCCGCGGAGCTCTTCCACACCATCACCGCCGCCAACGTCCCCGCGCACAGCGCCGCCGCCGCCGCCAGCGTCGCGCGCGCGATCGCCCCGCGCCCGCCGCGCGCCGCGCTCGCCCCTCTCTCCGACGACACCGCGCGCGGACTCTCGTCCCACGCCGACGCGCGCGCGTCCTCATCATCGCGTTCGCTCCTTCGCTCGCCATCGCTCGTCCCCTCTCGCGTCCACGTCGCGCCGCCCTCCTCGTCCGCGCGCGCGTCGCCATGGTGTTGCGCCTCGCCCTCGATGCGATCGCGCGGTCGTCGTCCGAGCAACGCGATCGATTCCCCGCCGCGATGCGACGCCATGACGACCCGCGCGAGACGACGAGGAACGAGACACCACCGATCGCGTGCGTTCGCGCGCGCGCGTTCGTCGTCGACGCGTCGATCTGCGGACGAACGCGACGAATGAAATGAATGAATGGTGTTCGACGCGAACGCGATGCCTCTCTTCCACTTCCAACCTCTCTATGTATGAGTACAGATATCGTATACAAATCAAAATACACACCATATGTATTCGTCCACCACCACCACCACCACACCGACACCACACCGATCGAATGCATACACACAAGACACGACACCTGCGTCCATACTTCAAGTCCAAGAATGCCTAAAAGACCCCCACCCGCGTGCGGTCGCGACATCTCGCGCGCGTCCCCCGTCCTCGCGCGTCTCTCGACACACGACGACGCGCGCGACGACGCGCGCGCGGCGACGACTCGATCGAGCGCGCGTATTTTTTCGTGTGCGCTCGAAAAATACGTCGTCGTCCGCGTCTCATTCATTCATTCATTCACTCCATCGGTCGGTCGGTCGGGTGGTGACGAGGATTGATTCCGACGGACTCGATCGTCGATTCATTCGTCGGATTCCTCGCGCCCGCGCGCGCGCGTCGCGGTGAAAACGACCCTCAGAGACGCGAACGAACGCGCGGGTATACATAGGACGCGCGCGCGATGGCGTACGCGACGTTTGAACGCGCGTTGGTGCGTCATCACTCGGCGCTCGCGCGCGTCGCCCTCGGCGGCGGCTTTTGCTACGGCTTCGCGTACACGACGCGCACGGGACGATCGCCGATGCGAGAACTGTGGAGTGGGACGAACGGGGAGGGTGAGGAAGAAAGGATGGTGCGCGCGGAGGCGAGAGGGGTGGCGAACGTGCGCGCGGGCGTCGGGACGAATGGGTGAACGCGCGCGGCGCCCGGCCGGGCGCCGCGCTGACGAGGCGACGCGGGCGAGAGGGTTCGCGAGAGTCGAACTGTTGTTGTAAAAAAAGATGAAGACACATTCTTGACGAGCGTCGCGCGCGGTGATGCGTTTGTTTTCTTTTCGTGTGTGTGTGCGTGGCGTCGTGTTTTTACACCGCGATGAATGAATCGTGGATGAATGAATGAATGCATGAATGCATGAATGAATGGGCGCCCGCGAGGCTCGGGCGAGGGCGCGGTCGGGGTTTAGCCGCCGCGCGCGTCGTCGTCGTTTAGACGGTGTCGACGGCGTCGTGCGCGTTCGCGTCGGCGTCGAGGGTGATGTCCGAGGAACGTCTTCGATGTTGGCGACGAGAGACGCGCGCGAATTGACGCTGAAGACGCTCGTAGGCGGCGGCGAGGCCGACGGTGGTGGCGACGACGGCGACGGCGAAACCGATCACGACGACGACGCACGGGATCCACATCACGTCCTTATCGACGCCGACGATGGCGATGGTGACGACGAGAAGGACGAGTTGCATCGGGAAACCAAACTTGACGAAATCGGCGAAGACGTATCCGCCCGGGCCGTACACCATGAGGTTGGTTTGGTAGCCGAAGGGCGACATGAAGGAGGCGCTCGCGGCGAGCATGAGCAAAAACGCCATCTTTTCCAGCGGAATGTTTTGCGCCTCCGCCGCGGTCGCCGCGATGGGAAGCATGAGCGCCGCCGCGGCGTTGTTGGTGACGATGTTGGAGATAAAAAAAGTGGCGAGATAGACGGCGGTGAGTAATCCGACCTCGCCCGTTCCCGTGACTCGTCCGAGGGCGACGAGCTTCTCGGCGATGAATTTCGCCACGCCGCTGTTTTGCATCCCCTTGGACATGCCGAAAGCGCCGGCGATGGTGACGATGACGTCCCATTTGATGGCGTTGCGAGCCTCCTGTTGCGTGAGCGTACCCGATCCGATCATCACCGCAGCGGCGAGCACGGCGGCGGTGAAGAGAGACGTCACGCCCGCCGTGTACAGGGTAATCATAGTCATCGCGCAGAGCAAGGACGGGATGAGCAGGCGCAAACGCGGCGGCGTCGAATCATCCAATACGCTGATGAGAGCGAACGCATCCTGCGCGCGCGTGCTGTGACGGAAATCTTGACCGGCGTCCAACAAGAGCACGTCTCCGGGATGCAAGACGACGTCGCCGATTCTTGAGTGCACGCGCGCCCCCTCTCTGTGCACGGCGATGACGACGGCGTTGAACCGTGTTCGGAACTTGACGTCACGAATAGATTTTCCGACTAGATCGCCCGTTTTTGCCACCACGGCTTGGATCAATCGACGGTTATGACTAGACACCTCGAGCTTATCCACTTGGTCGCTCGAGTACGGCGCCAAGCCCGGAACGCGACGAAGACTGGCGATGGCGCTTGCGCCGCCGGCGTACCACATCACATCGTTCGCTTCAAGCGGTTCGCTCGGGTCGATGACCGTCGTTCTATCCGCCGGAGATTCACCCACGCCGGCGGTCGTCGCCGCCGAGCGCGTGCGCTCGATGGAGACTAAAAATAGTCCCGGTAACGAACGCAAGCCGCTCTCCACGGCTGTTTTGCCTATAAAATTTCTCGCCGTACTCTCGATGCGCACAGCTATGAGGAATTCCTTGCCCGTGTTCATCATTCCGGCGCCGTGACCTATGATTTCTAAATCTTCTCTCGTCTTGGACAATCGCTCGTCCTCCTCCACCGCGATGCCTTCCGACTCTTCCAAAAGCTTGATGATGGGGGAAGAATCTTGAGCCTGTAGCACTAAGACGTCGCCGACTTGGAAGACGACGGCGTTCAATTTGCCCAGAGGCGCGCGCCCTCCTCTCTGCACGGCGATGATGGCGCCGCCATACGCACCGCGAAGATCCGCCTCGGCTGGCGTCTTTCCAACGAGCGAGGAACCAGCTTTGATGTCGCATCTCACGACGGATTGACCGCGCTTCTTCACCGCCTCGATGCCCGTGACGGGTTCGAGCAACGTTTTGATGACTGTGGTGATTTCCTCCTTGGTGGTCGTGTTTTGCAATACTTGCAGACGCCAAATGGATACCGATCGAGAACCAACCGCTGAGGCTTCGCAGTGTAACAATTGCACGCGTAATCGATTGAGCGCCTGCGAGATGTCGTGCAAGAGCCCCGGTCGATCGTTCGCGCTGATTCCGAGCACCATTCTACCGACGTGTTCTGGATTACTCTGGTCCGCGTCGGGATCGACGTCCACCGTCACCAACGGAGGACCGAGCGCCGTCTCGCTCTCCTTGGCGCTGATCATCGCGTCGTCCATCGCCGTCTTGAGATTATCCCCGTATATTCTTAACGCTTGCGCCTTGATCGAGCGCGATAATCCATCGTCTGAATCGCTCGCACCGCCGGAGACGTACGCGTTCCCGTCGGAGGATGAATACCCCGGTGTGAGCGGTGCGCTGCCTCCTGCGTCGCTCGAGTCGTGCTGAGACCCCTGCGAGTGTCTCGGTCTCGGTCTGCGACGACGTTTCTTCAGAGCGTAAATACCACTCTCCGTTTCCTTGTAGATGGCGTGCGTGCGCGCGAGCTTTTGCAAATCTGCGATGCTACTGCTCGAGTGCACAGCGAGGTCATTGAGCGTCTCGCTTTGCTCCGCCGAGTCGTCGAATTCGCCCTCCTCCTCGTCGTCGTGCTCCTGCGTGATGGCCATGAGACCATACTCCGCGCACACTTTTCCTAAAGACTCTACCATACCGGTGAAGTACAAGATGTCGCCCTGATTGAGAATAAACTCGGGACCGACGGCGCGCAACAGCGCCTCGTTTCTTCGCACGCTCACCAGATACAGTCCCGGCAAACCTCGCAGCCCGCTCGCCGCCACCGTGTGCCCGACCGCGGAAGACCACCCCTCGACGCGCGCGCCGACGAGTAAATCCTCCTCGTCCTCCCCTTGATCCGCCTTGGTCGCCCCTCCGATTCTCCTCGCGCCCTTTGGCAACAAAAACGGCGACGCGAGCAACACGTACGCCACACCCGCCAGCGCCACCGGCACGCCGTACAGACCGAGATCAAACAATCCAATATTCACCGACTCGCTCCCCGCGTGCTCTCTCGACCACGTCTGCACCATCCCCTGCACCACTAAGTTCGTCGACGTCCCTATGAGCGTGCACGTCCCGCCCAAGACGCTCGCGAACGACAACGGAATCATCAACTGTTCCTTCGCCATCCCCGTCGACTCGCACCACCGCAACACGATCGGAATCATCACCGCCACCACCGGCGTATTATTCAAAAATCCACTCACGCACGCGACGGGTATCATCAATCGCAACTGCGCCCCCGCCGTCGTCCTCGGTTTCCCCAAGAGTTTCCCCATGTACCAATCCAGTCCTCCCGTCGCGCTGATCCCCGCCGCGACGACGAACAGCGCGGCCACCGTGAGCAAACCCTCGTTCGCGAATCCCGCCAGCGCCTCGGTGATCGTGAGCACCCCCGCGAGGTTCAGCGCGCACACCGAGAGCATCATGACCCAGTCGCTCTGAATGAGATCTCGCAGCAGGGCGACAAAGGCGAGGACGACGACGAGCACGGTCCACGCCGCGCGAAAATCATCCTCGGACGCCATCGTCGCCGTCGCACCGCGGGACGGAGGGCGACGCGTCGACGGACGACGCGTCCGCACTGCGCGACGCGAGGTGAAGATGTGCGCACCGATGACGACGACGATGACGACGAGGACGCGCGCGGGTCGACGACGGTGGACGACGACGACGACGAGAACGGTGATCTCGCTCGTCGCTCTCCTCGTCGGCGTCGCGTCCACCGCGCGCGGCGACGACGACGTCGATGACGCGGATTCCAGGCAATCATCACTGCTCAACCTTCGGGGCGTCTCGACGACGCGTGACGCGCTTCGCGCGCGCGTGACGACGCGAAAACTCGACCTCGATCGGTTTCGCGTCGATGGAGACGATCTCACGCCGTCGACGTACGGCGCGAGGAGCGGATACTTTGCGTTGAATTCCACCGAGGATGCGCACTTGTTTTACACGTTTTTCGAGCGACGACGCGGAAAGCGCTCGAACGACGCGGGAGACGATCCCATCATCGTCTGGCTCACCGGAGGACCGGGGTGTGCGTCTGAGCTCGCGTCTCTGTACGAAAACGGACCGTACGCGCTGACGAAGACGGCGAACGGGAAGGTTGGATTGACGTCGCGGGCGAGCGCGTGGTCGGACGCCGGTCATCTGTTGTACGTGGATTCGCCGGTGAACACCGGGTTTTCGTACTCGTCGTCGACGCGAGACGTGGCCAAGAGTGAGAGAGTGGTGGCGCGGGATTTGTTGGAATTTTTGTGGGCGTTCTTGTTGCGACATCCGGAATTGGCGGATGCCGAAGTGTTCATCACCGGCGAGTCGTACGCGGGCCACTACGTCCCGGCGTTCGCGCGCGCGGTGTTCGATGCGAACGATCGAGACGATTCGCCCGTGCGAGTGAATTTCAAAGGATTAGCCGTGGGGAACGGGTTGACGGACCCCGAGATGCAATACGGCGCGTACGCGGATTACGCGCTCGGGAACGACGTCGTGAGCGCCGAGGCGGCGCGCAAGGCGCGGAAAATGTTTCAAACCGATTGCAAGAAGAAAATCGCCGCGTGCGCGAGAGGGGACGAGGAGAGCGCTCGTAATCGCGCGGTGTGCTTAAAAGCGGTGGACAATTGCATGACGATTCCGGACACGCTTTTGGAGGACGCGGCGTCTCGAAATGACGGCAAACCAATCAACGTGTACGACATTCGAAAGACGTGCGACTCGGCGCTGTGTTACGATTTCAGCGCGGCGGAAGAGTGGTTGAATCGCGCGGACGTGCAAAAAGCGCTCGGTGTGAAGAAAAAATGGCAGATGTGCGACGAAGGGGTGCATTCGAATCTCATGGGCGACTGGATGCACGACTTTGAGCCCGTCATTCCAGCGATGCTCGAGGCGGGCATTCGCGTGATGATTTACGCCGGCGAGAAGGATTTCATCTGTAACGCCCTCGGTAATCTTCGTTGGGTGAAAGCCATGCAATGGAGCGGCCAAGACGCATTCAACAAGGCGAAGCCCGAGCCTTTCGTCGTGGCGCGTGACGGCGAGGAGGAGGTCATCGGAGGCGACGTTCGCGAAGCGGGCCAGCTCTCCTTCGTCGCCGTCTCCGAAGCGGGGCACATGGTGCCCATGGACCAACCGAAAAACGCACTCACGATGATTCGGCGGTTCGTGAACGGCGAACCGATCGCGAGAGGGGCGGAACCTGAGCCGACAGAAACGCGTCGCGTCGCGTCGCCGAGACGCGCCGCCGATGCGTTGAAAGTCGCCATTTACTGAAATGTATGATTTTGTACCCCACTTACTGTACTTACTCTCCATAACAAACGTTCTAACAACGCGCGCACGCCTACTCGAAGCCTCACCCGAGGATTTCATCCAACCTCGCCTGCCAGAGCTTGTTTCTGGTCAAAACGGCGCGTGGATTGCTCACCGTGAGCTTGGAAAATTCTGCGCTATTGTTGAGGTTGATCCAGGCTGCTAAAATCGTGCTCTTCTTCGCCAGCGCCTTTTCAGCGTCGACGTGGGTCAACGAGTACATGACGGTATCCCAGAGAGCGACGTTGATCTCGCCCGAGGTGAAGAACTCGCGGAAGAACAACCCGCTCACATCGTCCTCGGACACCGTTTTACCCTTGCCCACCGTCGAAGTGGGCCTGAAGGCGCAATCTCCGAAGATGTCGTACGCTAGCTTGATGGTGCGCTCGAAGAACGCGTGCATTTCGCCCGCGTCTTGAGGCGTCATGTCCTTGTTCTCGCGCATCTCTTCGTTCAACCAGCTCTTGATGGGAATGAAGAAGCCCTCCGGCGCGGTGCGGAGCATGGCAAAATAACGTAAAACCAGCTCTCGGTCGCGCATGCGCAAGTGCGGCGTCTTGGATCTGTAGATTTTGAGCAAATATTCGTTTTGAACCAAGTCCTCCAACAAGTCCGTGTACATGCCTTGGTAAATGCAGTTTCGGAGCTCTTGTTCATTGAGCTGCGTCGCTCCCATGTTCAAGCGCTCAAACACCTCGAAGACGAAATCCGGTTGAGACGATCGCGAGATGGTGTGCACATTCAAGGGAAAATCCAAGATGGTCTCTTGATAACGTTCGTGCAAGTCGGCAAACGTCTTCCCGTTTAAATCCTCGTAAACTTCCAAGCCCGTGAGCTTAAACGGCGAACCGTCCGGAAACTCGGATTGGATAAAACTCCAAATCGACGTCAATCGCTGTTTACCATCGACCACCTCCAACTTCCCGCTCTGCGTCTCATGGAAAAACATGGTCGGAATCGGAATGTTCAAGATGAGCGACTCTATGAGCTTACTCGCCGTCCGTACCGTCCACACGTACTCTCGCTGATAACTCGGTCGCAAGTTCACCTTGCCGCGATTGATTTTATCAATCACACTGTTCACCGTGAAATCAGCCTTTTGAATCTGCAGTGCGTCCCTGTCCACTCTGAACAGCGTCTCATCCAGCTCCGCGAACAAGTCCTCCTCTTCTTCTCTCTTTTTCGCGCTCGATTTGCCCTCGAACACCGCCGCCGCCGCCGACCCCTTGGCCGAAGACGCCCCGACGTGCTCCCAGAGCGACTCCGAGTCGTATCTCGTCCCCACGGAGACATCCTTGGACTCATCCCAAAGCTCTTTATCCTGATCGTCCCCCAAGAGCGCGCGCACGCGCGTCACGGGGTGTCGAATCGGTGCCGATCGGGCGGATGATTTTCCCGCGTATTTTTTAGTCGAACGCTCGATCGCGCCGCATCGCGCGGTCGTCGTCGCGAGCACCATCTCGCGCGGTGGAACCGTGACCGATTGCCCTCACGCGATCGTCGAGCGCGCGCGTGTGCGACGCGCGTCGAGATGTGCGGCTCCGCGCGGGCACTGTCGATGCATTTTTCAAAAAAATCAGCTGGCTGACGCGACGCCGGGATGAAAAATCTCGATCGATGAAATCGAACTACAAGGACTAGGCTACTCGTGTCTATCGTCGTCGAGGACTTCCTGAATGGATTCGGCGTGACGCAGGACGACGGTTTCGGGTCGTCGATTCCCGTGAGGGGAAGATTCGGCGCGCGAACGCGCGCCGCCGCGCAACGCGTCGGATAACGTCTCGTCGTCGACGGTCTCGAGGTGGTCCAGGCTCGCGTCCATGGGCCAACGCTTCTGTCGCGATAAGATGGTGAACCAATCCGGGGCGAATTTGAACGTTTTGGGATCGAGACGTTCGTTTTCTCGCTGCGCGTCGTCGACGACGCGCTCAAAGCGATGGAGCAAATCCGTCATTCGTCGCAATCCGGCGAGATCCTTGCGTTTGGGCTCGAGCTTCGAGTCGTAATAGCTCAACAACTCGCTCTCACCGCCGTCTCGCGAGATGAGCCCGTTCACGTCGTGCGCGAGTTCGATGATCGTGCTCGCTGAATCGAGCGGATTCGCCATCAAATGTCGCGCGTACGCGTACAACGTCACAGCGTCGTCCGCGTCCGATGTGACGGCGAAAACCAATTCGAAATCAGAGGGAAACTTCGTCTTACTGTACTCGAGCATCGAACGCAACACGCGTATCGATTCTTCGTACTCGTCGTCCTTGTACGCGAATTTCCCCTCGCCCTGTTCGTCGCCGCCCCACACCAACGACAGCGACACGATGAATCGATCGCACGTCTCCGGGCACTTCGATCGTCTGTAATCCAACGCCGCGTCGACGATTAACTTTTCATTCTTCTCCACGAACGCCACCTTATCGGATAATCGCATGGGCATCACCACCGCGCGCGGGAGCAACTCTCCCAGAGCCGAGCGTCTCAGCGTCTGCTTGTCTCTCTCCGTCGCCGCCAGAGTCGCCGCGAACGCGCGCGTGCCCTCAGTTCGCGTCTCTAAAAACGCGCGCATGAGCGTTCCTTTATACGCGTCGGGATTATCCAACACCGCGGCGCGCGCGCGCAACCACCCGTTCCCTCTTCGCTTGACGACGTTGCCCAGTCTGTATCCGCCGCCGCGTTTATTCACCGGAATCTTCCACAATTCGCGCTCGTCACGCACGAGGAGCGTCCACGAGGAGGAGGTCTCGCTCGACGCGAAACTCGCACTCTCGTACACCGGTCGAGGCGCGCCCAACCACGCGTCGACGTCGAAACTCTCATCCTCGGGAGACGCGCCGTCGGCGGCGGCGTCAACACCCAACGCTGGCTCATCGACGCCCGTCGACGCGTCCTCGCGACGAACGTTGAGCCAACCGGTGGAAGATCCGAGAGAGGGAACACCGAGTCGTGCGTCTGGCGCGCGCGCGAGCGAAATGAGCGCGCCGGCGCCGGCGAGGGCGACGATCGCGCTCGCGAACATTGCTGTTCGAGAAGACGATGCCGACGACGTCGACGCTCGCGCGCTCGCGCGCGCGCGGTCACCGTCGTCCACGACGACGGTGACGTCGCCCGCGACGTCGTCGAGGAGCGCCGCGCGCTCGCTCGTCTCGGACATCGCGAGTCGGCGAATGGGGACGGCGTCCCGCGTTTGAGCGGTCTCGAGAACCGAACCGCCGACGCGACGAGACGCGATCAGACGGGACGCGCGCGTTCGATGCGATGAAACATAATGGAATTGAATGCGATTGCGCTAGACTAGATGTTACACGCGCCGGAATCGCACGCGATAAGTTTAGATGGTTTCTCGTCGCCGACGCCGTCGAACGGGACGTCTCGCGACGAGACGAAGACCACTTGTTCGGGCGCGGTGGACGCCTTGGGAAGGTACTCCAAGACCTCGCCGATGATGTTAGTGTGTGGATACCCCGCGGATCTGAGCGCGTCCACGGCGGCGGAGGCGTTTTCGCTCGGCACGGAGGCTAACATGCCGCCGGCGGTTTGAGGATCGAAGAGGAGCGGATACTTTGGCGCCCCGGACACGGTGGATGGATTCGCCACCGCTCGTGAGAGTCTGACGTTGGCCGGTTGCAGAGAGCTTGTGATGCCCGATTCCACGCACTCCAACGCGCCCGGAAGGATGGGTACGGCGTCCATGTCTAACACGGCGGCGGCGTTGCTTCCTTTGCACATCTCGACGAGGTGGCCGAGTAAACCGAATCCCGTGACGTCCGTGCACGACGTCGCGCCGTGATCGAAGAGCGTCTTCGCCGCGACCGCACTCGGTTGTCGCATGGAGTTCAACGCGTTAGAAATCCATCGACCCTGTGCTTTGGAGCGCATGTCGGCGGCGAACAGCGTGCCGGTGCCGACAGGCTTGGTGAGGATGATTTTGTGACCCGCCTTCATGCCGCCCTTCTTCATGAGCTTCTCGCGCGGGGCTGCGCCATGGACGGAAAAACCCAACGAGAGTTCCGCGCCCTCGGAGCTGTGTCCACCGGCGAGGCCACAGCCGGCGTCTCGAAGGATGCTGCACGCGCCCGCCATCATTTGATATAACGTCTCTTCGACTTGAGTCTCCAGTCCGTACGGCACCGTCGCGATGGCGAGCGCCGCGTGAGGATCCGCACCCATCGCCCAACAGTCCCCGAGCGCGTGCACGGCGGCGATTTGGCCGAACATGTAAGGATCGTCCACGAAGGCTCTGAAATAATCCACGGTTTGCACGCCAACCATGCCCGGCGGGACTGAGACCACCGCCGCATCGTCGGGTTGATCGATCCCGACCTCCACGTTTTTATTCGTCGGAATCGGTTCTAAACGTTTCATCACGCGCGATAACACGGTGGCACCGACCTTGGCGCCGCACCCACCGCATCTCATGGGAACCGCGCGCAACGCCGCGATGGTCTCCTCGCCGGCGGCGAGCGCGAGAGGGGACGCGTCGATCGCCTCTTCCTTCATGTCGGGCATTTCCTGATACATTTTCATCCACTTGCGATCGATTTTATCTTTCCATCGCCACAAGCGTTCACCGACCGGACCTATGCCGCCGAACGCGTAGTTGCCGTAGGACAACACCGCCGATTTCCCGCCAATGGTGATTAAACCCAAAAAGAGCTTTTGCGGCGTGAAGTCGACGAGTGATTTCCCGAGTAACGCTCGACGAATATTCTTATCTAAAGGAGGCCCTTGTCGCACGGCGAAAACCCCAGCCTTCGGTCTCGGATGCTTGAGCACGTTGGCCACGTCTCCCGCGGCGAAGACGTGCTGGTGCGACGTCGATTCCAACGTCGCGTTCACAGCGATGAACCCATCGTCGTCCAACGCCAAATCCGTGGACTCCTTCAACCACTTCGCCGCGCCCGCTTGCGTGCACCAGATGCACTCGTCCGCGTTGATCTCGCGTCCACTCTGAAGCACCAGCGTTTTCGACTCGGCTCGCGCTACGCCGTCGTCCTCGATCACGCGCACGCCAGCCTCGTCGAAAACCTTCAAAAACGTCTTCCTGACCCCCTTCGCGTGCGACGGCATCAACTTCCCTCGCGTCACGAGCGTGAACGCGGCTAAATTCTCATCCAAACCGCGCTTTTTCAACTCTTCCCGCATCCTGTACCGCATCGACAACGCGAGCTCGGCGCCCCCCGCGCCCCCGCCCACCACGCACACGTCGCACTTTTTCCCACCCTCGAGCACTCGCGCCAACATCGCCTCCCACCTCGCGTTGAATCCAAAGATCGGTTTCACCGGCGTCGCGTGTTCGTTCGCCCCCGCCACGTCCGACGCGCGCGGCGTTATGCCCACGTCGACGCTGCACACGTCGAATCGCACCCCCGGTCTTCCGCTCCTCATCAACACCCGCTTATTCGCGTGATCGATCCCGACCGCCTCGTCGTGTATGATTCGAAAGTTCCCGCTTCGACAGATGGGCTCGAGATCGACGTGCGTCTCTTCCCACGAGTAGTGTCCCGCGACGAGTCCCGGGAGCATGCCGCTGTACGGCGTGTGTAAATCCTTGGCGATGAGCGTCACGCGCGCGCCCTCGCACGGATTCATCGCGAGTGATTTTAACACGTACACGTGCGCGTGTCCACCGCCGATGAGGACGAGATCCTTGACGACGGGGGCGTTTCGGGCGCGCATGGCGGCGAGGATTGGATGGCGACGGTCGTGCGGGCGCCGACGCGCGAGCGGTGATGCGCGACGGATGTGCGACGGTGCGGAGGTCGGAGACGCGCGCGATGAAGCGGTCTGCATGCGCCGAGGTCGAGAGGACTCGGCGGCGTGCGCGCGCGCGACGCGATGTGTGGGACACTTTCGCGCGCGCCGAGTCACGGCTCGCCGAGACGCGTCTCGGTCGGAACGGTACCGTCGCTGACGTCCACGAACGCGCATCGCGCATCGCGTACATTCCTAGTGAAACTACTATCGACCGTCGGTGGCGGACCGCGCGACGGTGTGTGGGTGAAGATTACAAAGCGAGCGAGCGCGCGCTCGCTAAAAGCGACCGCCGCGAAAAATAAATCGTATGACGGCTCTCGCGATCTGTTGAAGCAAACGAGCGCCGAATGCGGCGACGAAGCGAACGAATGCGATACGTGCGACGCGGGCGGCGCCGACGGCGAGCTCGACGAGCGGATTGACGCCGACGACGGATCCGTGCGGCGGCGGCGGCGAACCGCGAGCGCCCGTCGACGTCGAAGACGAAGACGTCGATCGGTGGCGCCAGGGATCTCCCGTGCCCGTGCCGCCTCGACCGACGACGCGTTCTGTGACGCTCTCGCTCACCATTCCGTTCGGCGCGCGCGTTCGAACGACGCGACGAATCACCGTCTCGCCGCGCGCGTTGACGTACGACGTCTCGCGAACTTCATTTGCCCCACCTCCGTCGCTTCGCGTCGTCGCCTGCGCGTCGAACAACGTCTTGAACAGATCGTTCAAATCGTACGCGCTCATCCCTCGACCGTAAGCGAACCCCCCGAACCCGGGTCCACCCGGAAATCCTCCCCCGAACCCGCCGCCGGGAAATCCACCCGCGCCCGGCCGTCCGCCTCGCATCGCTTGTTCTCTCAACGCTCGCTCAATATCCCGTATAAAACTCGAACTGTCGTTTCCAAACATCTCTCTAAACACTCTCTCCGCGTCTTCTCGCGTGAAATCCTTCCTATACTCATACCTGTACGCGCCGCCCGCGCGTCTCGCGAAATCCTCCGCCGCGCCGCCGCCGCCGCCGTACCCGTACCCACCCCTCGCCGCACCTCCCGTCGACGCTCGAGACGACGCGCTCGACGCTCGCTGTCGTCCACCCGGCGCGCTCAGTTCCTGATACGCCGCACTGATCTTCTTAAACCTCGCCTCGGCCGCCGTCTTCTCGGCGCCGTCGGGGTGTCGGTCCGGGTGCCACTTCAGCGCCTCCCTGCGGTACGCGCGCTTGAGTTCATCCGCCGTGCACGACGGAGACACGCCGAGCAAGACGTACGGATCGTCCGGCGTCGACGTCGACGCGCGCGCGCGACGGGAGATTCGCGGGCCGTCGTCTCTTTGATTCCACGCCCGGGCCCACGGCGCGCGAATCGACGCCACCCGCGTCGTCCACGACGCGACCGGGACGTCCACGCGCGCGCGAGTCGACGCGCGAGACGAGGACGCGATCGACCCGCGCGCCGCGTGCGCGAACGCGCGTCGCATCGCGTCGTCGAGTGACGATTCCATCGCGGGCGCACATCTCATCTTTCCGCGGTCCTCACACGACGACGTCCGAGACGCTCGACATGTCGAGCGCAGCTCCCGCGGTGACGCTCGCGCGATCCTCGCGCGCGCCCTTCATGCGCTCTTTCGCGCCGCGCGCGCGTTCGCACGCCAACGCGCGGATAAAGCGTCGACATCGTCATCATCGTCATCATCATCATCGCGTCGCCGCCGACGCGTCCTCGCGCGAACGCGCCGAATGCGCCACCGTGCACGTGCCCACGCTCTTGCGCCTGTGTCGCGCGATCGCGACGCGCGGGAACGAGATCATCCGCGACGTGACCGAGGGAGGGGAGTTGGGGGTTCGGGACAAGGGCGGCGCGGCGACGACGGACGGGACGTACGTGGGAGACGCGCAGACGGAGGCGGATCGTCGCGTGGAGGCGATGATGGTGGAGGCGTTGAAAAGGTACGCGCCTGAACTGCGATTGGTGGCGGAGGAGAGCTTTGAGAACGCGAGTTCGATCGAAGGGGTGGACTTCGGCGAGCTCGCGGTGGATTTCGAGTACGCGGCGGCGACGGGGGACGCCGAGGAGGATGAGGGATTCGCGCCGGAATTGCGTCGACCGATCGCGTTGGATCGAGTGGCGGTGTATTGTGATCCGTTGGATGGGACGAATGAGTACGCGGCGGGGGAGAGAGAGGCGATCACGGTGTTATTGGGTATCGCCGTGGACGGGACGCCGCGCGCGGGCGTCATCGGGCAACCGTTTCATAATTACGGGAAAAAAGACCGACGGCTCGGACGCGTCGTCTGGGGAGGCATCGGGATCGGCGTGCACGGATTAGACATCGCCGCCGATGCGGTGGCACCGCCGTTACCGCCGGATGGTGAACACGTCGTCGCCGTGAATAGAAACGTTCGCGAAAACAGACAGGCGCCGGTGCTCGAGGCGTTGGGTTCGCGCGTCGACATCGTCATCAGCGCCACCGGTTTTCACTATTTAATGCTCCTCGAGCGGCGCGCGCACAGTGCGTTGTTACTTAGAAAGGCTTCCAAGAAGTGGGACACGTGCGCGGGCGAGGCGTTGCTTCGCGCCACGGGCGGCGTCGTCACCGACACGGTGGGCAGACGCTACGACTACTCGTACAATCTCGACGCGCTTCCCAATCTCAGCGGTATGGCCGCGAGTTTAGACGTCGACATGCACTGGGAAATGACGGCAATCATTCGTGACGTCATCGAACCGCTCGGTCGGTACCCGTACGACGTGGATGACCCATCCATCAAGCGCGGTGTTTTGGACGGCGTCGACGTCCCCGCCGGCGGATGGCGGTGCCTCTCCGTCGACGTCGGTGGGTGTCTCCTCGAACCAAGCGAACGCGTCGCCGACGTCTACGCTCGCACCGCTCTCGAGGTTGGATGCGCGAGCGTCACCCCGGAGACGGCGTCGAGAGATTTCAAAGAGGCGTTCGCCGCGTTTCGCGGTTCCGACGCCGCCGACGCGTCCCGCTACTACGGCGACGGCAAATCCTTTTGGCGTCGCGTCATCGCCCACGTCTTGACGCGCGGAGGCACGGACGTCATCGACGACACCACCATCGACCTCGCCGTCGACAAACTCTACCTCCACTACGAACATCCGAGCGCATGGCACATCGCGCACGGCGCGGTGGACGCCGCGCGCCGATTACGCCGATCCGGCGTTCGCGTCGTCCTCGCCTCCAATTGGGACTCTCGTCTCCCCACACTCCTCCGAACCCTCGGCCTCGACGACGAATTCGACGCCATCGTCTTTTCCGCCGACATCGGCGTCGAGAAACCGAGCGAAGAATTCTTCCACGCCGTCGCGCGCGCCGCCGACGTCCCCGCCGCCCGCTGCGCGCACGTCGGCGACGCCCCCGTCGCCGACGTCGCCGGCGCTCGATCCGCCGGTTTCGGCGTCGCCGTGCGCTGGTCCCCTCACCCCACCGACGACGACCAACCCACCGCGCACGATTTCAACCAACTCGCCGACGCGGTCTTATCCGCCAATCGCACCCTCGACGCGCGTCCGCGTCTCTCTCGCTTTCCCGTCCCGCCGCCGCCGTGAATCCAAAGTGTCAGTTCACATCCACCCGTCACATGGGACGTTCCTCTCGGCACACGCGCGCGCGTCGACGCTCGAACGCTCGTTCGCGCGCGGGAGAACGAGGTAAAAAAATACGATTCATCGTTCGCCCGCGCGCGTCGCGTCGTCGCGTCGTCGCGTCGTCGCGCGCGGACGCGTACACGTGGACGCGCGTGGACACCGAGACCGCGGTGACGCGCGAAAGGCACGACACGCGCGCGCGCGCGGGCGAGCGCGCGTGAACGGCGAACGCCGAGGGGGGTGTGGGGTGGAGTAAAAATTCCCGCGGATGATGTCGCGCGCGAACGAGGCGATCGGACGACGGTCGGGGACGTCGGGTCGAGGACGCGCGCGCGCGCCGAGTCCCGGCGCGCGCGCCG
>CEUV01086244.1_pt1 | contig 49984 bp, 41 predicted proteins | sample 356401 | NCBI WGS metagenome assembly CEUV01 (sample SAMEA2622710, study PRJEB7988) | marine metagenome | isolation source: saline water (ENVO:00002010), including
TCCCACGAAGGCGCTTCGACTTGTGCATGGACCGACGCGACAGGCGCCAGGAGCAACACGATGAGCATGCACAGGACGCGGCGCATCCTCACTCCCCCTGTGTGATGGCGCGCAGCGCGCGGGAGGCAAGGACGCTCACCATGGAGCGGCGGTAGCGGGGTGGGAGCGCGGTGTTGTTGACCGGTTTGATGGCCTTCTGGAGGGCCTTGGAAAGCCGCTTTCGGCCCTCGGTGTCGGTCCAATCGGCGTGCGCCTCAACGAGGTCAGCGTGCAGCCCTGGGATGCTCTCCAAACCCGTGCTGGCCACGCGAAGCGAGGCCGCATCTCCAGGAATCCAAGCGGCTGCGATCCCGGCTTCGGGGAAGTCCCACGTTTCACGCACGCGCAACTTGTGGTAGGCGCCAACCCTTGACGAAGCGTCATCGGAAAGATGGACGGCGAGCAAGAATTCACCGGGCTGGAGCACGTTCTTCTTCATGCCGTCGAGTTCGAAGAAGTCCTCCAGAGGCATGCGGCGCTCACCGGAAGGGCCGACCAATTCAACCTCAGCGCCCAACGCCATGAACGCGGCCGCCATGTCGCCTTGGTACGTGGCCACGCAAAGCGTGTTCTGGTTGGGAATCACCCGGCAATCGGCACCCGTGCCGCAGTCGGCTTTGTGGCACCATTCGATGGACCGGCGCCAATCTTCGCTCTGGTTGTACCAAAAGCAGCGGGTGTCGAGGCAAAGGTTGCCGCCGATGGTCGCGCTACGGCGAATGAGGCTCGAGGCGACCTTCGCTGCTGCCTCAGCGAGCAGAGGATGAACGACGTCTGAGGTGGCCACGTCATGCAGACGGACCATGCAGCCCACGCGGTTCGCTTCCAAGGCATCGGCGCCGTCAACGTGCGCAAGGGAGATGACGTCACCCTTCGGGTTGAGGTGCCACTTGTAATTCGGCAGCAGGTCCGTGCCGCCGGCCACCCAGTCGAAGGGTCGGTCGGCTTCAGCGAGTTCTGCGGCAATGGCGCACGCTTCCTCGACCGACGTCGGACGGTGCAGCACAAAGGGAGGGGTCAGCATCAGACGTCACCTCCCATGTGACGCTGCTCCTGCTTCAACCAAGCACGGCCTGCATAGCCCATCTCGGCCATGGATTCAGGATCGGGATCGTCAATGGCGGCCCAACCTTCCAATTGTTCGTCGATCGGACGGGTCGGATCGAAGCCGAACAGGACACCGTTGACGTACGGTGACGTGTCCTCCGTGCGCTGACGCGCCCGGTCGCGCGACTGGTGTTCCTCAGCGCGCGAGGCGAGTTTCTCTTGGAGCGGGCCATGCGTCAACCGAGGCGACGTGAGCTCGAGTGGATCTTCCACGTCTTCCGCCTTCATGCGCTTCTGAATGTCGGACCACACCACGTCTGGCGTGAGCGGCAGCGAGGAGGGGCGCACGCCAACGGCGTCGTAGACCGCGTTGCACACCGCCGGCAAAATCGGAAGCAGGGGGCCTTCGCCGGCTTCCTTGGCGCCAAAGGGACCCTCAGGGTCGGAGGATTCGACGATGATGGGGGTCACGTGCGGCATCTCATGGACCGAGGGAATCTGGTATTGGAGCAGGTTTGCGTTTTGCAAGTGCCCGGTGCGCCCGTAGACCATCCGCTCGGAGAGCACCTGTCCAAGACCCATGTGGCAGGAACCGATGATTTGGCCTTCCACAGCAAGGGGGTTGAGCGCTTTGCCGCAGTCGTGCGCGGCCCAGACTCGGGTGCACTTGACCAAGCCGGTTTCGACGTCAACGTCAACTTCTGCCACGTAGGCCGAGAAGGAATAGGCGGGCGCAAGACCGGCGGCTGCCCCCTTGTGCACGCCACCCATCGGCGGAGATCGGTAGGCTCCGCGTGCGATGAGCGCACCCTTGTCCTCCTGCGCCTTGTGGAGCGCCTGAAGGTACGACACGCCGATGGAAGGGTCGTGCTTGTAGACGATGCGCCGGTCGACCATCACCAAGGTGGTGGGATGGTAGCCGAGCATGTCCCACGCTGCGTTGAGCAATTGTTCTCGAATCTCCATGGCCGCGCGGATGGCCGCGTTGCAGTTCATGAAGGTCACACGGCTGGAGTAGGAGCCGAGGTCCACAGGACTGGTGTCGCTTTCGTGGCTGCGGACATGAATCATGTCCAGCGGCAACGCCAGCACTTCCGAAACCACCTGGGCAACGGCCGTGGTCGAACCCTGGCCGATGTCGGCCGCTCCTGTGTGGACCGTGACGCCACCGTCCATGTCCACCTGGATGTGAACCGTGGCGTGGGGGAAGCGGTTGGGGTCCCAGTGGATCGGAAGGCCCGAGCCGGAGATGAAGAAACCGCATCCGATGCCGATGCCTTTGCCGAGAGGCATTTTTCGGAACTTTTCATCCCAGCCGCTTTCTTCCTTCACGCGACGCAAGGCCTCGCGCATCCCGTTGCTGGTGATGCGGAATCCAGAGATGGTCCGGCTGTGCGGCGGCAGAAGGTTGGCCAGACGCAGGTCGATGGGGTCCACGGACAATTGCTCGGCGATGTCGTCCAAGCCCACTTCGACGGCACAGCGGGTGTTGACCGCCCCGTGGCCGCGCATCGCACCGCTGGCGGGCTTGTTGGTCCACACGCGCGCACCGGTGTAGTGGAAGGAACCAAGCTCGTAGGGCGCGGTCGCCAGCACGCCGTTGTAGTACGAGGTCACGTGCCCGAAGGAAGCGAAGGCGCCTCCATCGATCAGCGCGTCAACGTCCAATCCGGCGACGCGACCGTCCTCGTCCGCGTCGAGTTTGACCTCGATGTAGGACGGGTGACGGCCACGGTTGATCCAGTACACTTCCTCACGGTCGAAGGTGATGCGAACCGGTCGGCCGCACTTCCGTGCAAGGATGGCCGCACACATTTCGTGAGGGAAGGGGTCAGACTTGCCGCCGAATCCTCCGCCGACGAAGGTCCGGACGACGTTGATCTGGTGCATGGGGACGTCCAACACCGTCGCGAGGGCGCGGTGGGTGTAGTGTGGCACCTGCTGCGGCGTGTAGAGTTGCAAACGTCCGTTGGCGTCCCAGTGCGCGACGACGGCGTGAGGTTCGGTGAAGCCGTGGTGCACGCCCTCGAAGCGCCACGCGCGTCGGGATGTCGCGGCGGCGTGCTCGATCTTCGAGCGGTCACCAAAGGCTTGGTGGACGCGCTTTTGCACGTTGGTGCGCCCCACGTGGTACTTTCCGCGCCAATGGATGGGTTCGTCGACGTCCTCCAGTCCCTTTCGGGGGTCGAACTCCGGTTCCAACTCCTCGTAGTCGACCACGATGGCGCCGAGGGCTTCCATGGCGGTCGCCTCGTCCACGGCGGCAACGCACGCGACGAGGTCACCCACGTGACGCACTTTCTCGACCGCCATGGCGTGTTCGTCTTTGGTCACCGGAAGCACGCCGAAGGTCTTGGGCGCATCGTCGCCCGTGGCGATCGCCAGGACGCCGGGCATGGCCTCGGCGGCCGAGGTGTCGATGGACCGGATGCGCGCATAGTGGTGAGGCGAGCGAAGGATTCGACCGATGACTTCGTTCGGAAGGCGAACGTCGTCGCCGTACCACGCCTGACCGGTCACCTTGGCGTTGGCGTCCACCAGGGCTGTGGCCTGACCCACTGTGGTGCCGGTACGAAGGCGATCGTGCACGTGATGCCCGGCAGGTTGGGGCTCGTTCCCACCGACCGACTCAGGGATGCCGTCGAGATTACGGGGGGTGCTGACCGGGCGGGAACCGCCCGCTCCGGGTGGCGTAAAGCGGAGCTTTCCTGCCACGCGCTTGCCGTCTTTTCGAACCTCTCCCCCGGCGCCTCCGGGTTGTTGACGGTACCCCCCAGACATGAACAATCACCTCGCATGCCCTGGAGGCAGTTGTGGTTCTTCGGGACCCGATGGATGCGGGTCGGCATGAGGATCGGTGGGTGGCGCTGGAGCCTCGCCCTCACCGCGCAGCAAGGCGGCAGCGGCCATGATGGACTCCACGATAGGTTGGTAGCCGGTGCAGCGGCAGAGGTTGCCCTCAATCGCTTCGTTGACTTGGGCTTCGGTTGGGCTTGAGGTTTGGTCCAGCAGCGCCTGCGCTGAAATCAGGAAGCCAGGGGTGCAGAACCCGCACTGTGAGCCGCCGTGCTCGGCGAAGCAGGTCTGGATTGGAGCCAAATGGTGGCCTTCAGCAAGGCCTTCGACGGTGGTGATGGCACACCCCTCGACGTCGCCTGCCAAGGTCATGCAGGACAGACGGGGTTGACCGTCAACGAGCACCGCGCAGCACCCACAGGTGCCGAGATCGCAGCCTCGCTTCACGCCCAGTTGGCCGACGTTGTCACGGAGCATGTCGAGCAAAACCGCATTGCTCGGCGCCAACACCTCGACAGGGCGGTCGTTCACCTCTGCCTGCCAGACGGTCTTCGGTGCTTGGGGGAGCATTGGGACTCGAGCTTCGCCGACCATCTTCGCACCGCTCCGTGGTCGTGCCTTCACCCTTTGAGGATTGGCCTGCGGCGTTACGCTTCTTCCTCACCGGTGCTAAGATTTCGCAACCGGTCTTCTTCCAATTCAATGGCGTTGCGAAGCACCAACCCGTGATGGACGCGGATGGCCCGGTTTCGGATCAATTCGTTGATCTGTGCCTCCAGTGCACCAAGGGCTTCGAGGTCCTTGCACGCATGAATGCGGGCATCAAAACTCTTGAACGTACGGCGTCGAAAGACACCAATCAGGATGTAGATGGGAATCAACAGGAACGGAATCACCAACTCTTCGGTGACGATCTCGATGACCACGGAAACCGAGAGCTCGAGGGCTCGAGGCTGGTATTCGTTGGTGAAGGAAAAGCCACCAAGGTAGAACACGCCCGTGTTCGCTCCGAAGTAAATGGTGAACGGGGTCACGTCGGGGTCCATCGGGTCTGCGTTTCGGTCGTTCTCGATGTCGTTGGGCCAACCGTCACCATCGGCATCGTCGTCGATGACGTCAGGGATGGTGTCCTGATCTGTGTCGGCAGGAGTTGAATCGGGGTTGAAGGGGTCGTACAGGATGGTCCCGGAGGAAGCGGCACGCTCCATTTCGTTCCGAATGCCGTCACCGTCAGCATCGTCGTCGTAGATGTCCGGAACAAAATCCCGGTCGATGTCGCTGCAGCCAAGCAAAATCACTCGGCTGGTGCCGTACGTGAAAGGACAATCGTCGCTCTTCGACGCTCCTGATTGGTCAGGGTAGCCGTCGCCGTCGCCGTCGCTCCACGACAACGGATCGTCAGGGAAGGCGTCGGCGCCATCCATCAGCGTCCAATTCTCATCCGGATTGGAATACCCGTCACCGTCTGAATCCAGGCAACCGACGCGGTCCTCGGTCGAGGTCCCTTCGACCTCGGGGCAGGCATCGGCCTCCTCCGCGCCCGCTCCTGGGACCAGCATCAGCGCGGCCGCGACCATCAGCAGCAGGAGCCTGCGCATGTCCCGCCAACCCACCCTTCCCGTCTAAGGCTTGACGGAGAAGGATTCATGGAGGTCTGGCGTTAGGAAACAGCCATGCGAGCCGCACTGTTGGTCCTCCTCCTCCTCAGCTCGGCCATGGCCGGATGCCTCGGCAGCGACAATACGGAGGAAGCCGTCTCCTTCCCCCAGTTCGAAACCGTCGCGGATGACGATCAAACCTATTCGAACGCGGATTTTGACGGGGAGTGGTTCATCGTGATCTTCTCTGCAGAATGGTGCACGGATCCATGCTTTGATTCCATGCACGCCATCTGGAGCGTCATGCCGGAAGCACCTGTCCTGGTGTTCTCCACCGACCCAGCTGATGAGCCACAAGGCATCGACCTCGCCACGTGGCACGAATCGGCCAATGCGCATGACGACACGGATGACGATGCGGGCGTGACGCTCAGCTCGTACCTCTTCATGAAAGGTCACCAGCCTGCAGCCGAACTGGACATCACAAAGCCAGGAAGCGTGGGCTTTGTTGACACCGAGGGCAACCTGATCTATCTGCATCAAGGTCGGCTCAGCGATACGGGCCTCATCCAAGAGAAGATTGACTTGGCCTCAGGCGTTTGAAGCCGCGGATTTCATCCGGTTTCGGTTCCACTTCTTGATCCGTGGAAGTTGCCACTTGATGATGCCCAACGAGCCTGAGCGCTGAATCACAGGTCGTCAATGGCGGCGTCGACCACGGCCGCGACGTCCTCGTCATCGTTGGCCCAGAACGCTGCGCCCTTCTCATCGGCGTCTTGCCCGTTGCGGGCGACCAAGAGCACGGCCCCCAGTCCAAGACCGAGCACCACCACGACCAGCGCAGAGATGACGCCCGCTGAAATGCCACCACCAGAAGATGTGGTCTGGACGTTGTTTGCGTTGGCGGTGTCCATCAGCATCACGTTCACGGCGATGTTGGAGGTGGACGAGTGCCCCCCGCTGTCGTTGGCCGCCAAGCCTCGAATCGAGAGGGTGTGGTTTCCGTCGGTGGTGATGCCTGGCAAGGACTGCAGTTGCGTGACAATGGTCGCCAAATCCAGCGCCACATCACCATCGCCTTCCCTGTAGGTCTGAAGCGTGGACCAATCGTCGCGAAGGTGGTTGCTCCGCCATTGAACGGTGTCAACCTCTCCACTCACAGAGATGTCAAGCGCGTCTCCGGGCATCATGTGGATGCGGTTGTCGTCACCAATGGGTGTCTCGAGCACGACGGTGATGCTGTCGTCAAGCTGGTAATCGCGCTGGGCGGCTTCCATGACTGCAGCCAAGGCCTCGACATGGCCGTGTCCGTACACGTTGTTTTGCCTGTTCTTTGGAATCAGATCTTCCGCGCAAGGTTGGTTCGCACCCATGTAGTGGCATTCTCTGTACGTCGCAGTTTCTTGGAGGATGTTGCGCACATCAAACGGCGAGAGGTCCGGGTTGGCCTGAAGCATCAGGGCGACCGTCCCTGCAACGCCGGGGGTGGCCATGCTCGTTCCGCTGAACGCGACGTACCCGTCACCGGAATTGTGCTGTGCAGACATGACGTCAGAGCCGACAAAAGCCACGTTTGGCTTGACCCGCCCTTCCTCTGTGGGCCCTTCGCTGCTGTACTCTGCAATGGCGGTGTTCTTGTTGAGGGCTCCAACCGTGATCACGTCTTCTGCACCCCCGGGCGTTCCGATGGTGGCTGGGGCGGCAGAATTTCCGGCGGCGATGAGCATGCTGATGCCCGCTCGGACCATCTCATTCGCGTAGCGGTTCACGCTGTCTTCCTCGGACGAGGTCCACTCGATTGGGCCTGGTCCACCGAGGCTCATGGATGCCGCTCGGATGTTGAATTCGTATCGGTGGTCCACCGTCCACTGCATGCCGGCCATCACCGTGGCAAAGCTACCGGAACCGCCGGCGTCAAGCACCTTCACGCCCACAAGGTAGGCCTGCGGAGCCATGCCTGGGTGCTCGTAGGTGGGAGCACCCGTTCCAGCAACGGTGCCCGCGCAGTGCGTACCGTGACCTTGGTCGTCGTAGGCTCGGATTTCAGTGCCGTTGGTTTTGTCAGGGTTGTTGACGGGGTCGTAAAACGCGATGACCTTGGGGTCGTTGGTGCTGTTGTCGTCGTCCAAATCATCAAGCCCAACGTGGAAACTGTCGATGCCTGTGTCGATGACGGCCACGGTCACACCTGAGCCGTCATAGCCGGTGGCCTGTTGGGCCAAATCGACCTCGTGAATCACGGCTGCATCGCCGTTTTGGACCTGCATGATGCCGTCCAATTCCAGCATCACCACACCTGGAAGTGAGGTGGTTTCGAGGATCATCGTATGAGGAACGCGACCCGCGACAGCGTCGATGAGCGGCAGGTCCCACTGGTGCACATAACCCACCTCTCGTTCGAGCATCGCCACGTCAGCAGGCGTGGGCGTGTGGTCGAAGTCGATGATGAGCGGGAGGGTGCCGTCTTCGTCAAGGAAAAGCGGGTGGTCGTGGTAGCGCTCGACCATGTCACCGATGCTGTTGCCGTCACGATCGACGGTGGTGTCAACCCACCAGCCTTCTTCCTCGGGCTCCGAATCGACGGTCGGCACGCTCACCGAAGCCATCGCCAAAGGCAACACAAGAAGCCCAAGGACGGTCAAGACGATGAGGCGCTGCGTGGTCGCCTTGCTGGTCATGTGATTGCGTGAAGTCGGGCCTGTTTCAAGCCATCGCATTCACGCGCAAGGTCACGAACGACGCTCTGCCGCGCGCTGGGCATCGAGCACGGGGGCCTCCTCTTCGGAACCATCGCCCCAGTACGCTTCTCGGATTTGCTGGTTGGTGTCCATGCACGTCACCACGTCAGCAGGACGGTCTGGGAGCGGTGCTGTACCGTCCAAATGAGCGATGATCGGGGCGAGGTTCGACATGTTCACCACGCCCCAACCCACTTGGGTGCAAGGGGCGACTGGAGAGATTGGATTCGTACCAGAAAAAGGGTCCCATGTGCTGGAGGATGGATACCACGCTGACCGGTTGAGTGCATCGCGAACGTCCGCGTTCGTGAGCGTAAATGGCTCAGCATCCAGCACGCCTGTGACCAGTGAACCGTTCCGATCATCCTCCGCGCCAGCACCAAGGTCGCCAGCGCTGGAGCGGAGCGTCTGAAGGGCGGCGGAAAGGATGCCTGCGGTTTTGGGGGTCGCGAAGGAGGTCCCCGACGTGTCATGGTACCCGTCAAGGTCCTGATGGTTGGGCAAATTCTGCGTCCAATCTGCAGCGATGTCGGGGTACGAGCCGCTCATGGTCTCCTTCTGCTCGTCATCACCCTCGGCATAACCGGCGATACCAATGGACCAAGGCGGACCTGCCGTGGCGTCCTGAATCGCTGGGCTTGGGGAATTGTCAGCAGCTCCTGTGTGGATTTTCCCGTGGTCGACCACCGCCACACGCGTGGCGTCATCGATGCCCGGTACCGGCAATGAACCGGGTGCACCGAACGAGGTGCTGATGATGTCCACCAAGGGCTGTGCGGCCGCAGCCAGCACGGCTGAGTCGCTGAATCCCTCAACGAAGAAAATCACCACGTCCGGGTTGGCGTTGACCACTGCGCCGGTCACGGCGGTGCCGTGCCCGTCCGAGGGGTCATCCAGGATGGGGACACCGTCACCCTCCGACCAATCGGGTGAAGCACCGATGATCCTTGTGCCCTCGAAATAGACGATGTCGGAGGACCCAATTTGGTCCCAGCAAACCTCCTGGTCGGCGACCAGCCGTTCTTGATACGTCCCTGTGGTGGAGATCTCGCACACCAAGGTCACTCCAAAGGCCTCGAGCAACCAATCGGGGAGCACTTCTTCCGACGAGAAGTGGTTGTGATAGACGTTGATGCCCGTATCGATGGGCGCCACGACACTGAACGGACGCCAAGCGTCCCCTTGGCTTCCTTCTTCTCCTCCGTCGCTCATCACCGATGGTTCTGGTTTGAGCACGGCCATGGCAGAGAAGGCTGCGGCAACGAAAAGGGTCGCCACAAGCAAAACGCCGGGCGCAGCGAAACGTCCAGAGGAAGCGTCTTCGACGTCCATGGCCTTCCCTCAATTGTGTTGAACATGAACCCTGCGCCCCATTCATAGGTGCGGTGCATCAGCGAAACCCATGGGCGGAAACCGACTGGTGTGGATCGACCTCGAAATGACGGGCCTGGACATCGTGAACGACCAGATCATCGAAATCGCCACCTTGGTCACGGACGGCGAATTGAACCTCATCGCAGAGGGGCCCAACCTTGCCGTTCACGTCAGCGATGAAGCCATCGCTGGCATGGACGAATGGAACACCACGCACCACCACAGAAGCGGCCTTGTTGACCGCATCCGGGCCGAAGGCGTCACCGTCGATGAAGCACAGGCCCAAACCTTGGCCTTCCTCAGGCAGCACGTCGAGCCCAACACCGCACCGCTGTGCGGAAACTCGGTTTGGAACGACAAGCGTTTCCTAGAGAAGCAGATGCCCGACATCGTGGACTTCCTCCACTACCGGATGATCGACGTTTCAACCGTCAAAGAACTCGCCCGAAGGTGGTATGCCGACGTTCCTCGTTACGAGAAGAAAGGCGCGCACCTGGCCTTGGACGACATCCGTGAATCGGTCGAAGAATTGCGGTACTTCCGGGAACGCGTGTTCCGCTGACCCTCACATCGCGTCGCGCCAGGTGGGTTCGCCCGGTGCAAGACCGGCCTCTGCGGCCATGATGGCGGCCGCGACCGCGACCGCGATTTCCTCAGGGGTCTCTGCGCCGATGTTGAGGCCAATCGGACACACCACGGCTTCCACGAGCGCCTCTGGAAGGCCTGCCTCGAGGCATCCGTCCCGGAAGGACGTCCACTTTGCGCGGGAACCGATGCAGCCAATACGCGGCGCGCCGCTTTGGCCGGGAGTCAAGCCAGCAGCGTTGAGGTGTTCGAGGAGGCCATGCAAACGTGCCCGATCCTCCGCATGGTCATGGCCGAGCAGAAGGATGTCTGAAAATCGAGCCAGCGTGGTCGCGTTTTCAGCGGCAAGGAATTCGTCCACGCTGTTCACGTGACGTTCGGCCGCCGCCGGGTGGTGTGCTGCGTCCGCATAGGCTTCCCGTGAATCTTGGACCGACGTGCGCCAACCAAGTTGTTCAGCCACCTTCGCGAAGGCCACGGCACAATGCCCACCGCCCATCAACAGCACGTGAGGGGTTGGATGAAGCACGTCAATGGACACCGTCACACGCCCTCCGCAAAGCGAATCCAGCGCCACGACCTCATAGCCCTTGGCCCCACGATGCAGCCCGTAGGTGAGCACCTCACCCATTGGACGTCCGGATGCGTGCAAACGGCCGAGCATGACTTCCTTGACGCGTTCTTCCAACCCAGCACCTCCGACCGTACCCACCCACGTCGGCCCTTCAGCGAGGGCCAATTTGGCCCCGGCTTTCCCGGGAACGGAGCCCGAGGTGGTGACCACGGAAGCGAGCACAACGCGTTGACCGGCGTCGCATGTGGCGAGCGCCCAACGCAACACGTCGAGGCCCATGCGCCGCCGTGGCGGCTGCACGTCAAGGGTTTTCTCCACGGCCCAGCCAGGCCGCCAACTCCGGCATCACCGCCAGATCATCGGGCCGGTCGAGGTTGACGTGGAGGTAGGGCGCGTCCGCCTCGACCTTCGTCCGCTCATCCAATGCCTGACGAAGTGGAGCGTCGACGTCCAGAGCGGCCAGCCGTGACAGGGCTTGACCCCGCACCAACAAGGGGTGGCCTGCTCGGCCGTCATGAACGGGAACCACGGCTTCACCGGGCGTGGCCAACAGCCGCTCGAGCACCGCTTCATCCCAACCTGGCCGGTCCACAGGGCACACGAGGACGTCGGTGAGTGGGGGGGTGAGGTCGGCCAAGCCCATGTGGAGGCTTCCTGTCCGCCCATCGTCTGGGCGTGGGTTGATGACAACACGGCAAGGCAGGTCCGCCGTGGCTTCCGCAAGGTCAGGATGAACCACCACCACCGTCTCGATGCCGAAGCCAATCAATCGTTCAACGGTCACGCTCAGCACCGTGCCACCGAGGAGGGGCAACAGCGCCTTGGGTTGACCGAGCCGACGGCTCGCCCCACCGGCCAAGACCACAGCGTGGACCATGGTCTGATGATGGGCATCCAGAACATGGGGCTTGTGCTTCAAAAGAGGTGGCGAGAGGGTGACGTGGTATGCCTTCCGCCATCGTGACCAAGCGCGATTTATGGCCCCCGAACATGGTCAAGTCCATGCAGTTGCTCGATGCTGTTCTGAGGGAGCAAAACCGTGCGACGGTCATGGACCCGCGCGGAGGGATTGTCCCCACATGTCCTCGTCTCATCGCCGTTGTTTTGCTCAAAGGAGACTCCGGGCGTCACTACCGGTTGAGCATCAGGGACATGGACGACACCGGTCTTCACTGCAGCTTCACCGTCGAAGGAGCACGCTGGAGAACGGACCTGATGACGCCGTACAAGACCGGAGCCGCCGTGGCCTCGCTTTGCCTTCAGTCGACTCAACACGACCTGCCGGCAGGCGACCGCGCGGTCACCTTGGTCCTCTCCCTGCTGCGCGACCGTCAGACGGCCATGCGCATTCCGTTGCTCGGCCAGTTCATTGCAGCAGACCGTGCCTTGCTGAAGGACATCGGCATGTTCACCGACGAAGGGCCAATGCCTGATTTCGACGAACCCGACGAGTTCGATTTCCCGCCGATGGACATCGAACCGGAGGAGTTTGAGTTCCCACCTGATGAAGAGGAGCCTGCAGACCCGCATGAATGGACCATGCTCGACGAGTTGTACCACGCACCACGAGCGCAACCGCCTGTGGAGACAACGGCTCAAGCACCCGAACCGGAAGCACCGCCCACGCAGGAGCAGATTTTGCTTCGTGCTGCGGACGAGGCAGCGGAAGTGGGCCTCGAACACATCGCTGAGGCCTTGCGGGCCTTGGCGTGAGGTTCAGCCACGCGTGATCTCACGACCGATGATCATGCGCTGGACTTGGCTGCTGCCCTCGTAAATCTGCATGACTTTGGCCGCTCGCATCAGCCGTGCGACCGGATATTCCTCTGAGTACCCGTACCCGCCGTACACTTGGACGGCATCCGTGGCGACTTCCATCGCGCTGTCGGAGGCGAAACGCTTCGCATGGGCCGCAGATTCCGTGTTCCGTACGCCAGCATCGCTTTCGGCGGCAGAGCGCCACGTCAAGAGCCGAGAGGCCTCGATCTTGGTCTTCATATCGGCCAGCATGAATTGAATGGCTTGGTGCTGGTGAAGCGGTTTCCCGAAGCTCTGCCGTTCTCCTGCGTACGTCAGGGCGTGTTCGTAGGCAGCACGGGCAAGTCCCGTCGCGTGAGCGGCGATGTTGGGTCGCGAGAGGTCGAAGGCTTGCATCGCGTTCATCCAACCGCCTGATTCGGACTCACCGATGAGGTGATTCGCGGGAACCCGCACGTTCTCGAAGGTGATGGAGCGCGTGTCGCTGCAGCGTTGCCCCATGTTGGTTTCCTTTTTTCCAAGGCTCAAGCCCTCGCGGTTGGCCTCGACGATGAATCCCGACATGCCCCTGTAGCCTGCGTCAGGATCGGTTTTGGCAAGCACAAAGAAAAAATCAGCATAACCCGCGCCCGTAATCCACATCTTGGAGCCGTTGATGACGTATTCATCACCGTCTCGGCGTGCCGTCGTGGTGATGGCGGCCACGTCGGAACCTGCTCCAGGCTCCGTGACCGCATAGGACGCGAGTGCCCCTTCCTCTGCGATTTTGCGCAGCCACACCTGCTTCTGGGCTTCTGTGGCACCGGTGATGATGGGTGCGGTCGCAAGCGCGGTGGCGTAGGCTGCGGTGGCGAAGCCAGGATCGCCCCACGCCAATTCTTCATTGACGAGGACTTCTTCCATGCAACCGAGCCCTGGGCCGCCGTAGGCTTCTGGAATGTGGAGGTTGAGCAGCCCCATTTCGTGCGCGGCTCGGATGGCGTCGATCGGGTACACCTCGTCAGCGTCCCAGTGTTCCGCGTGGGGGCGAACCTCATCCACGGCGAACTCGTGAGCCAAATCACGCAGCATCTCCTGCATTTCGTCGAGTTGGAAGTCGACCATGCCACGGGGACAAGGCGGCCGGCCTTAATGCTCGTCAATGCTCACGTGGCCAAGATGAGGCCGTTGCGTTGCAAAGCGAGCAGCACAAGGAAGACCAGATACAGAGAAATCAGCATGGCACCTTCCCGCCGACGGAAGCGGTAATTGGTGCGCATGAAGAGCAGCGCGACGCCAATGGAAAGGATGGTCGCGGGGATGATCAGTCCAGACGTGATGGTCCAACCTGCTGCGGAGACCTCCAGCGGGTGCACCAATGCAGCGAGCCCTATAGACAGCGTCGGGTCGGTGATGTTCGAACCAACCAGGGTTCCAATGGCCACGCCCTCGCTCTTCTTGACCGACAGGAGCGCGATGGTCAACTCCGGCAACGACGTCCCGATGCCTGAAATGGTGGTGCCAATCACGGCCTCAGAAACGTTCAGCTTCTGCGCCACCTGAACCGCCAACTCCACCAAATGATGCGCGGCGAACAACGCGAAGGAGAGGCCGAGCACGACCATGACGATCGAGGCTCCAGTGCTCCACAGCGACATCGTCTCGCCGGCCTGAGGCTCAAGGCCCTGCTTTCGGGCATCTTCCTGAATTTCCTTGCGGTGTCGCACCAGCCAGACCACATACCAGACGTAGGCCAGCACAAGGAAACCGCCTTCCACGCGGTTGAGCGTGGTGCCCGTCCAAATCAGCACCCCGAGGAGGATGTTTGCGCTCAGCATCAACATCCCGTCACGGCGAAGCCACGTTGGCCCGACGCGGATGGGTCGACTAAGCGCAACGATGCCCAGAATGAGCGTGATCTGCACCAGCACGGACCCGAAAATGGAGCCCACAGCGAGGTCGGCGACGTCACCGCTCGAGGTCGGGATGTCGTAGGCGGCGGAGGCCGTGACCAAAATTTCCGGGAGCGAGGTCCCGATGGAAACCACCGTCAGCCCAATGACGACCTCGGCGACACCTGCACGCTTGGCAAGGCTTCGGGCGCCAGCGATGAAAAAGTCCGCCGAGGACACGAGAAGGCCAATCGCCAGAAGGAGCAGCAGGGCGATGGTGGTGAGCGCATTCTTGTCCAAAATGCCCTCGAGAACGGAAAGCCCGACAAACAACGAGGCCGTGATGAGGAAGGCGTTGTAGGACAGCAACTTTGGCAGCCCTTGCACCTGCGCGGGCTCCGCCATATCCCTTCGGGAGACTCACCCCTTCATCATCCTTCAGGAAAGGCTCAGCCTAATCCTGCGAGACGGTGCGCAACACGGCTTCGACGTGGGCCACGTCCGGAATGGTGTGGTTCTCGAGGGGCGGAGAAAACGGCACCGGGGTGTCCAACGCGCCAATGACCACCGGTGCGGCTTCGAGGGCATAGAAGGCCGATTCCATGATGCGGCTCTGAATGGTGTGGCCCAAACCACCGGACCACTGGGCTTCGTGGAGCACCACCAGCCGACCGGTGCGGAGGACCGAGTCCACGCAGGGTTGCGCATCAAACGGCATCAGCGTGCCGACGTCGATGACCTCGACTTCAACGCCTTCCTCCGCAAGGGTGGAAGCGGCCTGCAAGGCGAGGTGAACCATCGCGCCCCACGTGACCAGCGTGACGTCACGCCCGCCCCGGATTACGTTGCTCTTGCCGATCAGGTGCCGTTCGCCGGAGGCGACCGCGGCGTTGACCGCATCGGTCTCGACGTGCTGGTTGATCGACATCCCCCAGCCGGTTTTTCCGCCGCGAAGGCCGTACAACCCGATGTGCTCGAGGATGAGCACAGGGTCGGGAAGCGCGGAGGCTTCGACGATCATGTCGTAGGCCTGCTGCGGGGTGCTTGGGGCCAGGACCACAAGCCCCGGGTCGTTCGCATACCACGACTCGATCATGTTGGCGTGGTACGGGCCGCTTCGGGTCCGGGCACCAAGCGGAACACGCACCGTCATCGGACAATCGGCACCCCAACGCCAGCGCAGCATGGCTGCGTTGTTGACCAGCGCGTTGTGCGCCAGCGCCGCAAAGCCCCCAAACTGGATTTCAGCCATAGGCCGCATGCCCGACAAGGCGGCTCCAACGGCGGTGTGAATGATGACTGCCTCGCACAGGGGCATGTCCACGAGCAACGCCTGATGCCCAGCGTTTCGAAGCCCCATGTTGAGACCGAAGGCTCCAGCGACCTCCATGTCTTCACCGATGAAGACCGTGTTGCTGCCCTCTCGATCGGCCACGTCGGCCATGGCTTGTTGAATCGCTCGAGCGTAGGTCCACCCGCCTTGTTCAGCATAGGACCAGGCCAGCTTCCCGACGTCCAGCGGGCTGGACGGAGGGGCCTGCATCAGGTCAGCGCCATTGAGCCGATGGAGGTGACTGGCGTGCGTCTCTGCACCGTGGAGGCTCGTCACGCCTTCCGTAACGGTCGCAGGCTCAGGCCAAGGCATGGCATCGAGCGCCTCAAGGGCCTGCTCAACGGCGGAGGCTTCCTCAACCTCCATGGCGTGCAGGTCGTCTTCATCGACGCCGAGTTCAAGCAGCAGCGCACGGTGCGTCGGGACAGGGTCTTTGGCTTCCCAATAGTCCAACAACGCCTCGTCGACGTAGCCTTGCGTCGCTCCAGATGGGGCTCCAAGGTACAGGTCGTCGTGGTGGTGGGCGTGCCCACAACCCCGCATTGTCTCGACGTGGATGAGCGTCGGCCCACCGCCTTCGAGGCCAAACTCCCTCGCGACGGCCACGCTGGCGTGGATGGCCGCCGGGTCTGAACCGTCGATCGTCCAACCCGGGAAGCCCATCGCCACAGCCTTGTCCGCCCAGAGTTCGACGCCAGATTGGTGCGCGGGTGGCGTGTCGAGGGCAATTTGGTTGTTTTGAAGAATGTAGGTGATCGGTAGGCCGCGCGCACCTGCGAGGTTCATCGCTTCCCAAAATTCACCGGAGGAGGATGCACCCTCGCCGATGCAGGCCACGTGGAAGCGGTCCAGATCTTGACGGACGGCGGCAAAGGCCAGCCCCGTCATGGTGCAGGCCGCGATAGGCAACGGTGCGGTTGGAGGGAGCACACCCACGTGCCATGCCCCAATGTGCAGGTCGCGTCCGCCGGCCTGGTCGTGACCGCCGTTCATGATCGAACCTGCCTTGCCCAAATTGGCAGCCATGACACCGAGGGGCGTATCACCCATCGCGAGCGCGAGGCCAACGTCACGGATCATCGGAGCCACAAGATCGCCGTCGTAACCGGCTCCTGGACGAGCGTCGAGCGGAGCATCCTGCTGCCGAACCAGGGGCGTGGCGGCGGCGACGATCCCTTCCTGCCACGTTGAACGGAAGCCTTTGCCTCCGAAGCGTGTGCCGTCCGGCGCTTCACGGCCTTCGGTGAACAGCACCTTCAGGGTCTCATCGAGGGCTCGAGTCCGTGTCATGAGACGCTGCCACTCCAAGCGATGATCCAAGGTCGCCGCCACATAATGCGCCAATCGACGCAAGGTCAGGCGCAGATCGATGAGCACCCGCGTCAGACGGCGACCAAGGTGAAGGTCAGCGTTTCGACGAGGGATGATTTCCTCGGCAGCATCGACCCCATCGAGATGTCCGGCCTGCTCGGCCGCGCGAAGGGCAAAGGCGTCGATGAAGGCTTCACTGAACGCGTGCCATGATGCACCGTCGAAGACCTCAGCACCGTCGACTGATGCATTCCAAGCCTCAACGGCGACTGGAATCAGGCCTTGATGACGCTCAGCCATGAAGCGCAAGAGCTCTGCGCGAGCGGCATCGGCGAGCAGGGGTGTGGCGAAGTCAAGGGGGCCGCTTGGCTTCCATCCGCTGCCGTGAATGCGGGGAAGGTCGCCTTGGGCCATGCGCTCACCGACTCGGCCACGAAGCGCGGGGCTTCAAACCTCCCTGTGGACTAGGCGTCCTCGTTCGAAGGCCAGACCTTGAGCACTTCTTCGGCAAAACCTGTGGCGTCCTCCAACCGCGTCAAGAGGGTCAAGTCAGAAACGGCACCGGGACGACCGAGGTCCCAAAGCAAATCTCGGATTTCTTCCACGCACAGCCGGACGTACGCCAGCGTCTCGTCGTCCACATGTTGCGCGCCTTCCAGCGGTGCATCCGTGACCCTTGGCGGTGCCTCGTCAAGGACCTCGTCCATCGACCGCTCGACATCCATGGCGATTTGATCCGCTTGCCGCTGAAGCGCGTCCTGCATGCCACCGCTGTCCAGCATGGCCCCAGCACGCCCCTCGTTGGACGGCGCATCCCCAGACCCCAAGGTGGCCGACTTGGTCAAGTCGTCAATCGAGGGACCGGCGGGCGCCTGAGCGGTCTCGGCTTGGGCTTCAGGATCTGCTCCGTCCTCGTTGGCCTCCACCAACCGCGCCATGGTCTTGCGGACCAATTCGACCAAGCCTTCTGGGTCCTCATCGAGGCCGACGGCGTCCGGCATCACCTCGCGCAACAAATCTGCATTCAAGCGGTCAGAACCGAGCAGACCCCGGAGCACGGGCATCGCCCATGAACCGTCGTCCATCGCCGGCAGTGGAGCGGCAAATCCGGTGGCGAATCCACCTCCGCCCATGCCTTGCATGGGAACGTTCGCGGGCGGTGCCACCGTGCGCTTCTGAGCATGCGCGTGCACCTGAGCGAGGAGGCGGGCCATGTCGATGGGTTTGCCAAGCACCTCGGCGACGCCTGCACGTGCGGCGCTGACCATGGCCTCCTGGGAGGTGTCACGCGAAAGGAGCACGATGCGGGTGCGGGTGCCGACCGCAGGGTTCGACGAAATCGACTGAGCCGCATCGTGAGGATCCCCGTCTGACCACGCCTCTTCGAGCAACAGCACTTCGGGCACCGTTGCAACCGTCGTTCCGACGGCTTGCCGCAAGGTACTCGCCCTCGTGACCTGGAAGCCCTCGCGCTCGAGGGTGTTGGCAAGAAGGGAACGGCGGCCTTCGTTGCCGTCCGCGACGATGACGTGCGCCATGGCCTTCCCCAAAGGGCGAGCGCACGGTGACGGACTTCAACCTCTTCCTTCGCACGATGTGCGGGACGGCCATACTCAGCCGTTCATCCGACGCGGATGTCCTCGGGCGCCAGGGCATACCATCCGAGGATGCCGTCTTCGAGGTTGTACAGCCGGGCGCCGTCGACGCCCGCTTCCATGAGCAACATCGCGGCCATCATGGAGCGCATGCCCGACTTGCAGTGGATGAGGATGTCACCTTCAGCAGGAAGTTCAGTCATGGCTTCGACGACCTGCGGATGAGGCACGAGGAGGCCGCAGCTGTGAGCGGCCATGCTGGCGTGCTCTTGAGCGGAGCGAACGTCGAGGACGAAGGGAGCCCAACCGTTCGCCCGCTTTTGGAGGAACTCCGAGGAGGAGATTTGGTGGAACATCATGCCGGCCGGTGCCGCATCCGTCTCATCAAGGTGGCGCCCCGCCCGGCATGCGGGATCGGCCTCCCAGATGGTGCTGGCGGCTGAAAGATCCGTGGGTGAGGCACGGCCTTCGAGCCGCTGGAAGGCAAGGTGTCGGACGTCGAGGGCCTGGACGTCGACCAAGGTCAGGCGGCCTTTTGCATCCTCGCCACGGCCCAACAGAACCTCGACGGCGAGGGCGGCTTGCATCGTTCCGAGCACGCCGGGCACAGCGCCCAGCACGCCAACTTCGTCACAGGCCTGGACCGTGCCGGGTGGTGGCGCGTCGGGATGAAGGTCCCTGTACGAGGCTCCTGTGGCCGGTTCAAAGAGCGCCAAGCGGCCTTCGAAACGATGCACTGAGGCGTGAATCCATGGCGTATCGAGCAGCGCACACGCATCGTCGATGAGGTAGCGTGCAGGGATCAAATCGGTGCCGTCAATGACGAGGTCATGGCCTTTGAGCAGAGCCAAGGCGTTGCTCGGGTTCAAACGTGTAATGTGGACATCAACGTCGAGTTCGGGGTCAAGGTCGATCACTCGTTGCGCAGCCACTTCGGCTTTGTTGCGTCCAACGTCTTCTGTTCGATACAGGACTTGCCGCTGAAGGTTTGAGAGGCTCACCACGTCATCGTCGATGACGGTGAGGCGACCAACGCCGGCTGCAGCGAGGTAAAGCAACACAGGGCAGCCAAGTCCCCCGGCACCGACGACGGCGACAGCGGCAGAACTCAGCCTTGCTTGTCCGTCGGCACCGATTTCTTCCATGCGCAGGTGCCGCGCATGGCGAACGGCGTCCACGCCGCGCGATGGCCGCTCGGCGTGTTCAGTCATGCTGCGCCTCAAGCCACCGCTCTGCATCAATCGCGGCCTGACATCCCATGCCGGCCGCGGTGATGGCTTGTCGGTAGCGGGTGTCAACCACGTCACCGGCGGCGAACACGCCAGGGACGCTGGTCATGGTGTGTTCTTTGTGAAGGATGTAGCCCTCGCCATCGGTCTCGATTTGTCCACCGAGGAAGGCCGTGATTGGTTTGTGACCGATGGCAATGAAGGCGCCCGTGCAGGCGATTTCCTCTTCTGTGCCGTCGCGTGGGTCCACGAGAACAGCGCCGCTGAGACCTTTCTCGTCGGACAACCAACGCTCAACTTGCCTGAAGGTCTTGATTTCGATCTTGGGATGAGCGGCGGCTCGGTCGTACATCACCTGTGAAGCACGGAACACGTCACGTCGGTGGACCAAGGTCACCTTGGAGGCAAAACGTGTCAGGAACGTGGCTTCCTCCATCGCAGAATCACCACCGCCGACCACGATGACTTCTTCTTCGCGGAAGAAGGCCCCGTCGCAGGTGGCACAGGTGCTGATGCCGCGTCCTTTCTGCGCGTCTTCGCCTTCCGCTCCAAGCCAGATCGATTCGGCGCCGGTGCAGACGATGACGGCGTTGGCATGATGGGTTTCTCCTTCGACCGTGACGGCAAAGGGACGGGTGCTCAGATCAACGGAATCGACGTTCTTGTCGTGCACTTCGAGACCAAAACGTTCGGCTTGCTCCCGGAGTTCCATCATCATCTCGGGACCACCGATGCCCTTCGGATAGCCGGGGAAATTCTCGATGTCAGAAGTCAGCATCAGCTGACCGCCGGACATGTACCCGGCGAACATGAGGGGCTCCAGCATCGCACGAGCGGCATACAAGCCGGCCGTGTATCCAGCGGGGCCGGAGCCGATGATGATGATCTCTCGTACGCCTTCTGACTCGACCATGCGTCAAGCAAGGGAAACCTGTCCTTCAAGGTTCGCGCTACACATCACGGTCGAACGTTCAGCATGTGAACGACGGCTTCGATGGCTGCTCGTGCATGAGGAACAAGCCGAGGCTCGATGTGCTCCGGATCGGCACCGGGTCCAATGATGCCCAAACCGATTGGGCGATTGTACTCCAACTGAAGGTCAATCAAAGCCGCCATGACCGCGTCACCCATCGCTTGACCGTGCAGGGTCTGCCCGCGTTCGATGATGCCCAACGTCACGACGCCCACGCATCCTGCGTCCAACAAGCGCTTGGTGGCCAACGGGACTTCGAACGCGCCCGGGACCCACACGGGCTCCATCAACGCGCCCCAAGAACCGAGCAAGGCCTGATCGTCAATGGTCGCCTTGACGGTGTCAAGCATCCTGCTGACCTCGTCCTTGTGGAAGGACCCACACACCACGCCAATCTTGCTCATGCCAGTGCCTCCTGTGCCTTGATGCGTTCAACCGTTTCTACCGCAGCAACGGTGATGGGGTCGACCTCGAGGTTCACCCGGTCACCGACAGTGGCCTTCCCAAGCGTGGTCCTCGCGAGTGTTTCCGGGATGAGGTGGAGGTAGAATCCATCGTCCTCGCACCGGCCGACGGTCAATGAAATGCCGGAGATGGCGATGTACCCCTTTTCGAAAATGTAGCGCATGGTGGCTTCTGACGCCTCGATACGAAGGTCACAGGCCTCCCCAGTTCTGGTGATGTTCCCGATGCGGCCGGTATCGAACACGTGCCCAGATACAAGGTGGCCCCCAACTTCATCACCGAAGCGAAGCGCACGTTCGACGTTGACCTCATCGCCTGCCTTGCGGTCACCGATGGTGCTCCGGTCCATGGTCTCCGCGATGACGTCGAAAGCGACCTCGTCCCCGTGCACGGCAACCGCCGTGAGGCAGACGCCATCGATGGCCACGCTCGCGCCCAGTTCGAGATGCTCGGTGTTCGGCACCGCCACGACCAACCGCCACGAGCCGTCCATCGCCTCGAACGAGCGGACGGTCCCGCACCCTTCAACGAGACCGGTGAACATCATGCAGCCCCCCGTTCAAGGATGCGTGCGATGATCTTGCGGGTCCCGTCGAGGTCGCCGGTCAGGCCAGCAACGCGGGTCACCTCGATGGTGTGGTGGCCGAGTTCGTCGAGGCGCTCACGGATCGAGCGTTCCGCGTGTTCTTGGTCGTAGCCGAGCGCGATGATGTCGGGACAAACCTTGGGCAAGATGTCGAAGATGGGAACGTCAGGGGCGTTCCCGACAATCGCTTCGTCCACAGGCTTCAGTCCCGCCACGAGGCGCTGGCGAAAGGCCATGGGCGTGACGGGGTCGTGCTTTCGAGCCCGTACCGTGTCGTCGTGAGCGACCACCACGGTGAGATGCTCGCCCAAGGCCTTGGCCTGTTCGAGGTAGTGAAGATGGCCGGCATGGAGGAGGTCGAACACCCCAACCGCCATCACGCGCTTGCCGCTCACGTCCTTGCCTCCAGCCTCGGGCCCTTCACGCCTTCGCCGTTATGCCGAGATGAACCAGGAGCTCAGCGCCGTGAACGAAGGGGATGCCGTGCTGAGCCGCCCATGCCTCGGCATCGGCCACTTGGAGCGCAGCGTCGCCGTCTGGTTGCAGCATTTCCGCGCCGATCACGACGGGCACCGTCCCCGCTGCGCGTGCGAGACCGACAGCCAACTCGGTGTGGCCTTGCCTTCGCTCGAGGCCATACTCGGCTTCACGACACACGGGAATGTGACCCGGCGTCCTGAATTCCTTGCCAAGCGCGGCAATGGCCTGTGCCTGGTCCGTTCCTTCGCTCAGCACCTGTTGGGTCAATTCCGCGAACCGTCGCGTGGTGAGCGCACGGTCGCGGTCCGTGATGCCGGTGAAGGTCTCGCGGTGGTTGATCGAGAGGGTGAACGCTGACCGGGCATCGTACTGCAGGTCGTTGGTCCGCAGGGCATGCAAGACGGGATGCTCCTCCAACAGAGCGGGTGCGGCGTGGAGGTCTTGCAAATAGGGCATCCCGAAGGCTTCGCCAACTTCGTGACCGATGGCGAGGAAGAGCAAACCTCCGCACTCTTGCCGAAGGCGGCGCATCGCTGCTGGGTCAGCAGAAAGGGCTGGGAAAAGGAGGTCGGTTTCGCCCTCGCGGTTCTCGGCGTCGAAGACGCACACGGGTTCGCCTCGCGCGAAGGCGTCGAGGGCTGCCTGTAGGCCCGTGGTCATGTTTGCAGGCTCGGCCTCCCCTTCAAGAAGGGTCGTATCGGGACACTTTCGCCGGATTTGGCAACGCTTTGACCGGAAAGGGTTCTTCATGGGGGACCATTTCGGCGGCGATGGGGGGGATGAGATGCCGGTGAAGTTCGGACCCGCGGGCGTCCCGCTTTCGTGCAAAGGCCGCACCATTGTCGAAGGCATGGACGACATCATCGCCCTCGGCCTTGAGACCATGGAGGCGCAGACCGTCCGCATGATTCAGCCTCAGCACTTCGACCAATACTGGCAAGCGGGCGTGCTTGCGGAAAAGACCGGGTTTGAGATGAACATTCACGGGCCCTACTACAGCGAGCTGCTCGGCGGCCGCGTGGAACTCGGCCGCTCGCTGGCCAAGATTGAGGCCACGCTCCAAGCCGCCCGCACCATCAACGCCCGTCACGTCACGCTCCACACCGGCCACTACGGCGAGACCGGACGCGGCCGGGAAACCAACGAAACCGTGGCTAACGTGTTCGCCAGCGTGGTCGATCGCCTCGAAGCCATCTGGCACGACGACGAAGACGAGTTCCCCGTCTTCCCATGGATCAAGAACGGCACGCCGTCGAAGGTCGGCATCGAGACCTCCGGTCGCCAAGAGTTGTGGGGCAGCCTCGAAGAGGTGCTCGAAGTCGTCAACCACGTGGAGGGCACCATCCCTGTGCTGAACATGGCCCACATCCACGCCCGTGGGCACGGGAGCATGAGGACCTCCGAAGACTACGGCGAACTGTTCGACCAGGTGCGCGAGACCATCGGCACCAAGGAATTCTACTGCCATTTCTCTGGCGTGGACCACCGCGGCGGAAACGCACAATTCTACACCCAGATCAAGAAGTCTGACCTCAACTTTGAGCCCCTGGCGGAATTCATCGTTGAAGATGGTGGCTGGCTCGACATCACCCTCATCTCTGACTCACCCTTGCTCGAACACGACGCGATGTACATGCTCCAAAGCATCGAAAAGTCCCGCCACAAGCAAATCGAGCGGAAGGCGCGTGAAGACCGTCGCCGAGCTTTGGCCCTCCAAACCGGAGCAAGCGTCGAGGACCTGAAAGCCCGCGAAGCGGAACAAGCCGCTTTGCGCACCGGCCAAAAGGCCCCCGAAGCGGCCGAAGAGCCAACGCCAGAACCTGCGGCAGAGGCTGAAGCAACCCCGGAGCCCGAAGAAGCCCCCAAGAAGGCGGCATCCAAGGGCAAGAAAACCACGAAGGCCAAGGCAAAGAAAGACGAGAAGGCGGAAGACGACGTCTTTGACTTCGAGGAAGACGACGACGACCTGTTCTGAACAGGCCAAAACCGGACCTCTCATCGCCCCTCGGCGGGGTTCCGCTTAAGACGCCAGCGGGCGCCGTTCAACCGGTCATCATGGCACGCATCGCCGTCCTTGGGCTGGGAAATTGGGGGACGGCCATCGCTCGTTTGTGGCTCCAAGACGGCCACAGCGTGAACGGCTGGACGATCGAAGACGAGGTCTATGCTTCCATCATGACCGAGGACGTCAACGAGAAGTACCTCCCGAACCGTTCGCTGAAGGGCTTGGAAGTCACCATGCGCATCGAAGACGCCATCCATGACGCTGAAATCGTGGTTCTGGCCGTCCCTTCTGCCCATATCCTCGACGTGGTCGAGTCGCTCCTCCCTCATCTTCGCCCAAGTCACGTGCTGCTTGATTTGGCCAAGGGCCTCGCACCGGGGAAGCGCCTCATCTCAGAGGCCATCGAAGGCATGCTCGAAGCGAACAACATGAGCAATGCGCTGGCCGTCTTGACCGGCCCCACCATCGCTCCGGAAGCAGCGGACGGCGTGATGACCACGGCCTTGGTCGCCAGTTCGGATCTGTCCATCGCCACGCGCCTGGCAAACACCCTCACCACGCCAACCTTCGTGCTTCATCCGGCCAGCGATCCCGTCGGGGCAGAGCTGTGGGGCGCGTTCAAGAACGTCGTCGCCCTTGCTTGCGGGCTTGTGGACGGGCTCAAGCAGGTCGGAACCATCGGTGGTGACAACCTCAAGGCCGCCATTTTCTCGGCCGGATTCAAGGAAGGGTGCATCGTCCTCCCACAACTCGGAGCACGGGCCGACGTCGCCTTTGGGCCCGCTGGACTGGGTGACCTCTACGTGACGGCGACCTCACCTCACGGACGCAACCGCGCCATGGGTGAAAAATTGGGCAAGGGCCTGACCCTTGAGCAAGCCCTTGACGAAATGCACATGGTCGCAGAAGGCGTTCGTGCCGCACGGATGTTCAAGCAACGTTCCGAAGACATGGGCATGGACCTGCCCTTCGTGGCCGCCCTCAACGACCTCCTCGACGGAACCATCTCGCCGGAGGAGTGTTGCCGTCGAATGGTCAACCTCTGAGGGCGAATCCCTCATGTGCCCCGGCCTCGTCCACATCACATGGCCGACCTGACCGAACTCGAAGAGCGCTTGCACGCATGGCTCGTGGAGAGCGATTTCGAATCGGTGGCGTGGAGCACCAAGAAAGCGGCCAAGGCCTTCAAGGTCGAAGAAGAAGCCATCCTCGAAGCGGTGGCCAACCTGACCCGGAAGCTTCCGCAACGCATCCAAGTGTTCTACGCCGACGGCGCGATGCACATCGCGGCCGAGTGATCATTCATCGTCATCAGGCCGCGGTAGCGCGGCGGCTGGCAGGAGTACCGACCACCACGACGGATGCTTCATTTCGCCGCCCACCAACGCTCAACTTCCTCCTCAGCCAACGGATCTGAGGCCAGCAAAGGGTGCCCTACCGGGCGAACCACGGTGAGCATCTCCAAGCTTCCGAAGCCTTCGGCCGGAGCGGCGATGAGGACCACTTCACCGACTTTGACGCCATCCCCGCTGGCCGACAGATCCGACGTGACGTCCCAGCGTCGAACCGCAAGTTGCGTGAAATCTCCATCCAGACGGTAGGTGCTGGTCGATGCTTCGCCCTTGACAGGAAGAAGTTGCAGGGTGTCCTCATCCACAGGAACGGGAAGCGGAGCGGATTCGGTCAGCAGGAGAACGGTATCGCGCATCTCCCGCTCGGCCATGTTGAGGACGTCGCCAAGGAACAACACGCCCCCTGACATGCCCGTGCCGGCCCCTTGCCACGGAACACGCATCGTGGACACGGTGACCACCGCCACGTCGACGCCGTCACGGTCTCCCGTCAACAGGTGATGCTGTTCCTCGATGTGCGGCCAAGGAAACCCTGCGTCCTCAGCAGATTCAATCGGTGCACCAAAACCGGCCACAGCGGTGGGTGCGGGTGGAGGCAAGAGACCAACCAAAAGGAGACCGACCAGCACAGACCCGACCATGCCCCAGCGAGGAAGGCGCTCATCGACCCATGCGGCGCGCCCTGCGGGGCTGATCCACGACACGGCGAACACCACCAGGCCAACCAGAAGCCATCCACCGGGGACCACCCACCACGCCACGAGGAGGGCAAAAAGCACGTAGAAGCGGAGGCGGCGATCTCCGACTGGACGGAAGAGGCCTTCAGCGGATTCCGGTTCATCAGGCCGCGCCCTCCTCTGATGGATGATGAGGTCAACGCCAACCACCACGGCCAGCATCACCACGGTCGGCAGCCAATCGAGCATGGTCTTCAGCATGTGCTGCGTCCCACCAACGTTCAAGCCTGCGGCCTGCGTGGGTGGAATGAGGTTGGTCCATGCAGGTGACGCTCCAACTCGAAGGCGTCACCTTCCGCCATCTTGTGCCGGACCGAAAACGTCGGTTCCGCCGCAAACCCGGCCCGGGCATCCACGACCTCAGCCTGACGCTTGGACGTGGCGAGTTGGTGGGCCTTGTTGGACGAAATGGGGCAGGAAAATCCACGCTCCTCAAGGTCATGGCCGGCATTTTGCCAACCGATGAAGGCCAAATCTTGGACAAAAAGGAGAGCGCGCAAAGCCCACACTCGCTTCGACAATTGGTCGGCCACATGCCTGAACAGGTGCGCTGGCAGGGCAAGCGCACGCCCCACGCGATGCTCCAAGAACTGGCGGTGATGGACGGTGGACGTCTGGACTTGGTCGAAGGGGCAATTCGCTTGGTCGGGCTTCAGGAACAGGCGCACCTTCCGATGGACGGCCTGAGCCAAGGGATGCGGCAGCGCCTCACGTTGGCCTCCGCCATGCTTGGGAGCCCGGACGTCCTGCTGCTCGATGAGCCCTACAACGGACTTGACCCCGCCGCTGCCCGTAGCCTCACGCGCGTCCTGACCAGATTGGCCCAGCGTGGGGTCAGCGTGGTGATTTCCTCGCACCACCTGCACCAACTCGAGGGAGTGGTGGACCGCTTGCTGCTCTTGGACCGCGGTCGGTTGGTTGGCGAAGGTTCTGCAAACGGCCTGGCCGATGATCTCGGCATCGAGCGCCCGTGGTACACCGTTGTCGAAGGGGACAAACCGGAAGTGGACGCCAAAATCGTGGACCAGGGCCGGGGGCGGTGGTGCATCATTGGACCACGGATGACCCCTGAATTGCTCGCCTCACTCAAGGGTGCAGTTGTCCTCGAGCACGGCCGACGGAAGGTCAACCTCGCTGACGTGCTCGACCGCATCTCGGGGGATGAGGAAGAATGAGTCCTGCGGCCCGCGTGGCGTGGCTGACCGGGCGACGTGCTGCGCGGCAGTGGATGTCCACGCGAACCGTGGTGGCCCTTCCGTTGCTGTTGCTGGCCATTCCCGGTTCGGCATGGGGCCTCTCTGACCCAAACACCACCCTCCCGGCGGACATCCCGTTGGACACGCCGATGCAGATGCTGTTCGTCTCCAGCCTCTTTGTCCTCTTGACCGCAACGCTGTCAGCGGTCCTCTATGCGTGGGACGGCGTGAGCAGGGACCGCGCCTCAGGCGTGCTTGAAGTCCACCTCGGGCGAGGCATGGGCCGCCGGGGGCAGGCGACGGTCATCGCGGCCAGCCACCTCATGGTGACCACCCTCCCGGTTTTGCTGCTCGCCACGGTGGCGGTGTTCATCATTCGAATCCGCACCGGGGCGTGGGCGTCCTTAGGCGACAGCGTGGTGTTCCTAGGATCCACAGCTTTGGTGGTGACCTGGTACACGAGCATCGCGCTGCTGGCGTCCTCATATGCCCGCGACCAAGGCACCGCCATCGCCTTCGGTGTTGGCGTGTGGTTTCTGTTCACCATGCTCTGGCTTCTCGTCACCAGCGTGCTTGCAGGCCTTGCTGGCATCGAGGTCGGATCGACCGCCAACGCCCAGTGGGTGCAATTCGAGGCCGTGGTGGATTTGCTCTCTCCAAACGGCGTCTACCATCACCTCCTCGAACTCCGCTTGGATGACGTCGACCGCGGGCTCGGCCCCTTCCCGGTTCTCGTTGCGGCCTTGGCGTGGACCATCGTGCCCCTGTGGTGGTTCCAACGCCGCATAGAACGGCTGGTCCCCTAAGCCAGCGAGCGAGGGTTGAAGCCTCGAGGGGCCCACCGCAAAGCATGACCACCCGTCTTTCGGCCTGGGTCCTGCTGCTGCTTCTCGTGCTCTGCACGGTGCCTCTGTCAAACCCGACAGCCACACTTGACGATCCTGTGGAGGTTCAGACCACCGAGGGTCGACAATTGCAGGACGTCAACTGCTCCGGGATGACCTTCGAGGACCTCTTCAGCTACGACCGTGCTGAGTTCGATGTTCAGATCGACGCCGCGTGGACCGGGGCGGCCATCACGGCGACGGCGTACGCCTCCGATGAGCGTGCTTCGGCCGTGCGCACCGATTTGGACGGCCTCTTCGACGGCTTCCCCGGCGGAAACGACTCGTGGATTTCCACTGACGAGCGGGAAGCCGTTCGCTCCGTCGGGCCAGCGTGCATCTCCGACATGGACACCCGGATGGCCTTCCATGAGGGGAACGGGGTGCGGGACCGTGCCACAAACCCGAACGTGGTCAAATTCATCGAAGACGGCATCGCCCTCGACGAGCGGAACCTGGTCCCTGAGGACCATCCTGACAACCGCCGATGCGCCACCTTTGGAACGTCCACCGATTGCAAAGAGGTGCCCGTTTCAGCGACCGAAGCCACAGAAATCGACCTGCTCATCAAGGATGGAGAGAACGTCAACGCAGGCTTTGACGAAGTCGAAAATCCCGCGGACGAAACCTTCTCTCTCTCCATTGTGACGACCAACATGACCCGAGCGGGGATGGCGCTGACCTTCCCCCTCGTCCCCGGCCTGACGCTGGGCGCGTGGGCCGTGCTGGATGACGGCGTGGCCAACACTGACGTGCCTGCTCCCGTGATGAATCAAACAGAGAACGGGAATTTGGTGATCGAACTTGAGCTGGATTATCCAGAAGCGTCCTACCCCATGCAGCGCGAACTCTTCCTCGACTTCACCACCGAAGACCTGAGCATCAACGACCCGCCAGAATGGATGAGCAACGCACCGGAGAACGGCACGTGGATCGCGATGCCGCCCAACGCCGAGCGGGTGGACCTCAGCGCCAGCGAGGTCGCCCTGTGGGTCTCTGACCGCCATGGTTGGAACCTCCTGTGCGAAGGCAGCGACGGCTGGAACATCACGCACACCGCGGGCGCTGCCCCCACCTTGCATCGAGGCTCAACTCAGGAAGGCGAGGTGATCTGCCATGCCGTCGACGGCTATGGCTTGGTGTCCGAGGACAGCCGCTCATGGTATGGCGCTGTTCCGTTCGAATGGAACGCGAGCCTGAGCGAAAGCCTGCATGCCATTGTGGAGGTCACGCCCGAGGGTTCGACGGGATACACGTTGGCTGCCAATCTCGTGCAGGGCGAGCGTACAACGGCTTCAATCAGCATCCCTGTGACGGGCGCCACCGTGTTTGATCATGGTACGCAAGGGCTCCGCCCAGGTGGTTTCGTGTGGGAATATCGCCTCACAGGAGGAGGATGGTTGACCAGCGAGGCGCGCATCAACCTCGGTCTGGAATTGCCCAACACTCCGCCAACGCTGAGCTTGACACGAGGTCTGGACGGTTCGAACGGGACCATGAACGCGCTTGGAACCAGCATCATCGTGGCCGGTGAAGTGATGGATCCCGAAGGTGAAGCCGTCACCCTTGCGTGGCGCTTGTGCGGCGCATCGTCCTCTGACGTTCGCGTCGACGGCATGACGTGGGAAGCGGACGTTCGAACGATCGCCTGCGAACAGCAAGGCGTCGACGTCTACGAAATCACCGTCACCGCTGAGGACGCCTCGGGGGGAACATCGAGCCTCACCTTCGTCGTGGACGTTGCGGAAAACGACCCGGAACCCGTCCCCGTTGCCCCTGAAGACGAAGAGGGGCGAGGCATCCCTGGTCCGGGCGCAGCCCTAGGCGTGCTCTGCCTCATCGCTGCGGCCCTCAGTCGGCGCCCGAGTGGGGCTCGCCCACCGGCACGCTGAAAGGGACCTCGGAAACGACCAACACCCGGGGATGGCTGTGTTCGACGGCACCGTGGAGCGACGAAGCCACGAAGGCGGCCTGCTTGTGCCGTTCACCGGACCCTCGCCTGCGCTGGGAAGTGTCTTGGTTGACGCTGACGGGCAATATGTCGGCAAGGTCGACGGGGTGCTCGGCACCACAGAGGCACCCATCGTGCACGTGGCGCATCTCGACCGAAATCGGTCCATTGAGGACACCATTGGCGTGAAGCTCAGCATCCGGGCTCGACACGAAGGACGGTTCCGAAACGACCGTGGCCGCGGTCGAGACGACCGACGAGGAGGACGCGACCGGTTCCAATCCAACGACCGCGGCCGAGGCCGCGATGACCGCCGAGGCGGACGAGATCGCTTCCGCTCCCAAGGAAACGGGAGGGACGGGCAGCGGCCTGGTGACTGGATTTGTCCAAAGTGCAGCAACCTGAACTTCTCCTTCCGCACAGAATGCAACACGTGCGGGGAACCACGAGGCAACACGCCTGATGCGCCTCGGGATGATCGCGGTAGAGGTGACCAACGAGGCGGAGGTCGTCGCTACGGTGGAGACAACCAACGAGGTGGAGGTCGACGCTACGGCGGAGACGACCGTCGAGGTGGAGACCGCCGCTACGGTGGAAACGGCCGACGAGGTGGAGACCGACGCGACGGGAATCGACGGTTCGGCGGAGACGACCGCCGAGGTGGAGACCGACGCGACGGGAATCGACGGTTCGGCGGAGACGACCGTCGTGGTGGTGGTCGTTCATTCGACAAAAACGACCGACAAGGACCTCGGGGGCAGCGCAGTTTTGGTGGCGGAGACCGCCGTGGACCAAGGCAAGACCGTGATTTCAGGAATGAGGGTCGAGGCGACGGTGACCGCCGTGGCGGCGACCGACGCGGTCCACGGCAGGACCGTGGCAACGGTGGAAAGAGCCGTATTCGACCCAAGGGGCCTTTCCGTCAGGCTCGAGGAAAGTCAGGTGGCCACGCGCACAACCGCGGGCCGAAACCCATCCGCAGAACGCGAAGGGACGACGATTGAGGGTGAATCACATGGCAGAGGACGCGTACCTCGACGCCCTGGAAGCACTGACCGAAGGAAACCGCGAGCGTGCCATCGAACTGGCCACGGCGCTGGTCAAGGCCGAACCGGACCACGCATCGGCATGGGCCTTGCTGTCTGACGCGTACATCCCAGGCGACCGAAAGGTCCAGTTGACCCTTGACGACACGGCGAAGGCCATCGGAGCAACACGCTTTGCCGTCAAGCATGATCCTCGAAGAACGGACCTGTGGATTCGTGGCGCCATCCTCATGCGATCGATTGGGTGCTGGGAAGATGCGCTTCAGTGGTGGCAAGACGCGCGCCATCACATGCCAAAGGAGGCCATGCCGCTTGTTGAACAGGCGACCATCTTGGCCGACCTCGGCATGTATGACGAAGCCGCGGAGCGGCTTGAACAAATCATTGCGGAAAACCTCGACGTGGGCCCTAGCCAAAACGCACGCATCATGGCCCTGCTCAACGTGGTTCGGAAAGCAGCCACGAAAGATCGCGCAATGTTGTTCCGTCCATGGGAGCCGCATCACGACGGTTGGGACATCATCAGGTTGCGCATGCGACGTGGGCCCATCTCAGAGAACACCATCTTCCTCATGACCGCTGGGCCTGCGCTGATGCTCCTGGTGCTCATGGCACAAAACCAGACCGAGCGCGGTTGGTCAGGGTTCTGTTTGGTGTCCATGGCCATCCTGGTCACGACGATTGTTGGCATGCGCCTTTCTCGACGTTGGCATCAGCAGATCAACCGCCCCGCCTTGAACCTCGTTCGGGCCATGGACGTGGAAGCCTCCACTGGACATGTGCTGATTCCTGAGGACATCCGGATTTCCAAGCTGCATGCCATTCTGCTGCAGCGAACGCCACGCGCCTATCAGGAGAGGGTGCTGAAAATCGTCGATCGCTCACGCGCTTGGCCGAAGGGGCACCTGCCTCGTCTGCCTGATTTTGACTCCCACTTGGATGAACTTGGCTTCATCGAGGACGAGGATGTGGACATGGCGTCCTTCGAGGACGGCGATGACGGCACGATGTGGGAAAGCGAATAACGCCAACCATCATCCCTCAGCAAACGAAAAGGAAACAGTGGCATTCAAATCCTCTCGTGCAGCAATATCCGTCATGTCTCGACGTTTGAACACCGCACCTGCCACAGAACAAGCCCTCCGCGCTCCTGCATCACACCTCCATGCTGAGCACGGCGATTGGACCATGCATGCCGTCTCTGTTTTGGTTGACGGCGTGCATGCCCTCGCGTTCGTCGGCCACGATGGAGCCTGGAGCGAGGTCCTGAGGCTGGGTTTCTTCGAGCCAGAGCCTCCGGCAGGCTTGCCGGAGAGCCTCCGCACGAAGTACTTCCACTTCCCCGCTCCAGGGCGCTTGTCCTGGGGCCACGACGGTCAGGAACACGAGGTCATGCTCGTGCTCCACGACCAGCCGACGAGCGACTGATCACGGCCAAGGTCGAACACGGTTACTGTTGCTGCTGGAGGGCAGCCTGAGCGTACTGCGCTGCGTACTGTTGCGCCGTCGCTTCATCGTACCCTTGTTGCGTCAACTGCGTCAGGTACTGCTGGTAGTACTGCTCGTACAGCCCTGCGCCGGCAGGCGCTGCGGCTTGCGTTGCGGCTGCTGCGCCACCAAGTTGTCCTGCATACTGTTGCGCATGCGCTCGAGCGGTTTCCTCAGGGTAGCCCTGAGCAACGAGCTGCTGAACGTACTGCTCAACGGGGTCCTGTTCGACCATGCCCATCGAGAAGTCGACGTTCTTGACACCGTCATCGTCACCGCCACGGCGGAGGAGGACCAGCGTCAGGAGCACGATGACCAACAAAGCACCACCGATACCGGCGATCATGGTCACGTTGAGCCCGGAGCTTCCGTCGCCGTCACCGCTGGTGTCGACCGGCGGAGACCACTCACCCGTGACGGGATCGTACGTCCATGCGCCTTCCCATTCACAGGCACCGTCCACGAGGACGAAGCGGCCGCCGGCCGCTTCTGCGTCTGGGTCCGCTTCGAGGCCCTGACACGGTGCGAGGTTGATTTCAAGCCACTTGATCGTGACCCAGCGCTCGCCAGAGATGCTGTCGTACTCGTAGATCTTGATGAAGATCCGCTGCGTTTGGCTGACGTTGGAGTACATGCCGTCGAGGGAAAGGTTCAGCACGAAGCTGTCACCGTCGCCAAGGCCGTTCTTGGTCTTGGCAAAGGTGCCGTCGGTTTCGGCGTTGAACTTCTGAATCGGGGTCAGACCGAAGGTCTCCTCTTCGAAGGCAAGCTCGACGAACACGTCGGTCTCGTCCTCTGCACCGGTCACCACAGAACCGGACACGGAGAGGGTGTCCTCGACCACACGGGAGCCGTTCTCCCTGCCCCAGTCGAGGGTCACGACAGGCTCCTCATCACCGAAACCGGCGGGAACCACGACGAAGTAGAAGCGGAACTTCTGCGACGTCTTCTCTTCGGTGCCGTCGGTGACGATCAGTTCGATGCGGATTTCCGCCTGTTGTTCGCCGAAGGCATCGATGGTCACGTTTCGGAAGGTGTAGGTCCACTCACCCTGGCTGGCCGCGTTTTCGGTGTACACGCCCTTTGGCGATCGGAATTCGCCGTAGGGCTCGTCGTTGTACACGGTCCACTCGTACTTCGTGATCCCGTTTCCGCTGAGCGCGTCCGGGTCAGAGGACGCGCCCGCATCGAAATCAATGGAAGTCTCGCCGTTCTCGTCAAGGGTGAGCCGATATTGCTCCCATTCGCCCTCAACGTTCGGAATGACCTTGGTTCCGGTCAGTTCCAGTTGCTCGGCATAATCCCGGTCTTCGGTCACCACAATGGCAGAGGCGTTCGGGTTGTATTCGTCGGCCTCAAGGTCGTTGGTCTGAAGGACCACCTGAATGGTACGGGCGTGTCCTTCATCGTCGTGAAGCATCAGGGTCACGGTCCACTCGGCACCCGTGCGGCATCCGGTCACCTCAGAGATGTCTGCTTGGCAGAAGGTCGCGGTGGGGTTGGTGTCCGTGCTGTAGCTCACGCCGCTGGCCATCGCACTGCCGTCCCATGCGGTTGGGCCGTCCATGATCCAGTCTGCAGTCAGCGGTTCAGTGGTCGCAGTGGTGAAGCCGAAGGTGAGCTCGGCATCGCTCTTCATGTAGCGCAACTTGTAGTCGTTCGTGGAGGGGTCCGTTTGCGGAACATCGCCGTTGATGGTCAAGTCAAGCCCATTCCCTCGGGTTCCGAAGCCATTTGGATAGGCCGTCACGTCGTAGGCAAGCATGTTGCCCAGCAGCGGGAAGGTCGTGCTGTCTGCGCGGGCAGAGACCGTGGCGACGTCCATGGTCGTCACGATCATTCCTCCCTTTGCGGATGAACCATAGGAGCAGACCCCAAGGATGGTCTCGGTCAGTTGCACCGTTTCCTCTTGCGTGCGCAGGAGGCTCTGGAAGGAGCCACCGGCCTCCATGAAGCCACCGCCACCCGGGCCGCAGCGTGCAGGCACGGTGTCAGCATCGGCTTGAATCGTGCTCACGACCGCCGTGGCGACGGTCGTGTCGGCGTCGAAGCCCTGGAAGTTGGTGCTGTCGACGTTGTCAAGGATTGGATGGAAGGGGTCCGCGATGTCAAGGTCCGCGTAGCGGATCTTCGTGGTGTCCGTGGCCCGGCTTTGGATGTTCAAATCGAGCGGAAGCCGCGGGTCCGTGGTGCCAATGGCGTACACTTGGTCGCCATGGGGAGCCATGTGGGCCTGGATGGTCCCGCCCGCGTCCATGAAGTTCTCGAGCGTGTCTTTGTTGTCGCCGAGCTTCTCGTAGTAACCCAAACCACCTGCTCCGATGTCCTTGGCAGCGAAGGCCGTCTGCCATGGCAGAACGACCTTGTTGTACTTCAGGATCCACGTCGTGGTCAGGTAGTCGTTCCAGTCGTCGATCTCGTACTGGGTGTAGGACATGCCCAACAAAGCAAGGTCCTGCTTGATGGTCGAGGTGCGCGTGGTGCTTTCGCTGAGGATGGCGACGTCGACCAAGTCGGCAAAGGTGGCGTGGAAGTAGCGCACGTTGCCGCTGGATTCTCCGGTAGCAGCGATCGTTGCGCTGTAGCTGATGTTGTACGTTCGGCCGTCCTGATACCCGGTCCAGCCGGCGAAGGTCAGGTCCGTGCGCTCCTGCGGTTCGAGCGTGATGGGGTTGCTCGTGGTCCCGTAGGTGGTCGTGTGGGCCATGGTGGGATTTGCCGGGTCGGTGATGTCTTCGACGTTCATGGTGAAGACGTATTCACCCGTGAGCACCCCGTTGATGGCCGACAGGCTCCAGTCGTGGGTCACCGCGCTGTCGGTCGGAAGCACACAGGCCAAGACCTGATCGTCTAGGCAGGCGAGGGTGCTCGGCTTGGACAGAGAAATGTCCACCGATTCAACGTTGAAAATCACGCGAGCCAAGTTGTTGGAGGTCTCGACCTCGTCGGCTCCAAACCAAGCGGTACCTTGCGTGGAGTTGTCGAAGATGGTCTCGGCCTGAATCATGTAGACGCCAGCCGAGAAGTCGTGGCTTGCGACCACGGTTTGGGCCACGTCTTCAGCGTCGACGCCGGTGCGGGACACGGTGTACTCGTTGTCCAACGTGAAGGTAAACTCGAGGAGCGAGATGTTGTTGAACGCGATGCCCTTGAAGCCGTCGTTGATGCCGTTGCGTCCATCGTCGTCCGAACGGAACACGAAGTCGATCTGAACCGTGCTTCCGGCCAAGGAAATGCACTCTCGCTGACCGAGGTTGGCACCTGAAGTGGTGTTGGTGATGATCAGGTGCGTGAGGTCAATCGAGCGTGACGAGACAAGGTCGTCGGTGTTGAAGAACACGTTGTAGTTGCCACCGGTGCCGTCGTTGCGTGCAGCATCGCCGGTAAATTGGATTTCATCGTAGTTGATCACTTGGGCCTCGGTGCCGTTGATGAATCCGTCATCGTTCAGGTCTGTGCCGCAGGTGCCGTCTTCGTCGTAGTCGTTCCACTGACCGAGCAAATTGGCCTTGTAATCGGTGCCGTCCTTGTTGTAGCGGAACTCGATGGACGCCGTGTCGCTTGGGTCGTTGTTGCCTTGCGAGTCGGTCGTGAAGAAGGTGTCCGCGTAGTACTCGAAGTTCAGTGCAACGAAGTCACCGGTCATGGACGTCATGTCAACGTCGGGGATGGTCATCGTCTCGTTCCATTCCTCGCCGTATCCGTCAGTGGCGGTGTCACAGGGATGACCGAACCAGTAGGCGGCTTCACCGAAAATGGCCTCGCTGCAGGAGGCTTCGGTGTAGATGGCCCCGTTGGGGTTGCCGTCGTGGGAGAATCGGTAGCCTTGACTGGTGGTTTCGAAGGATTCCTCACAGACCTGACTTGGCGTACCGCAGTAGATGTCAGAGGGCAAGGCAGAGAAGACCGAGGCCTTGACGTCGAAATCCACCTCGGTGTTGCCCCAGTTGTTGGTGGTGACCACGATGTCGAAGGTGTCCTCAGCATAGAGGGCACCAGCGCGGAAGTTTTCGATGCCTTCCACCGCAGGATCATACACGTTGAACGGCGTGAGGTAACCCACCAATTCGTCGTTCAGTTCTTGCTCATCCCACGCGTTGTTGGACAACACCGCCGACACGCGGTAGGTGGTGTCGTTCACCAGGCTCGCGGTGATCGAGGTGGTGTATTCCTCACCGGGCGCGAGCGGGTTGGCCGCCAAATCGATGGTGGCCTGGGACTGCTGTGGGTTCGGGAGGAAAGCCGTGTTCTGCTTGTAGATGGTCAGGTTGTCCACGGCGAAGCCGTCGTAGCCGTCCCAGAGTTGCTCGTCGTCGTCGGCGGTTGATCCCTGGAAGCCCGTACGGAAGCGGAAGCGGAGGTCCACGGTCTCGCCGGCCCACGGTGAGAGGTCGAACTCACCGAGGTCGTCTGCAGTGAAGTTTTGCCAACCGTAGTAGGTGCTGAAGAAGTACACGCCGTAATAGAAGCGCGATTCGGCGGCTCCACCGTTCAATTGCTTGAACAGACGTTCGTTGTCGAAGCCACCCCATAGGGAGTCTCCGGAACCACAGGCACCGGTGAACAAGGCCTCAGAGGGGCAACCAATGGTGCTCCATCCAGTTTCATCGCTACCCACTTCGACGATCGCCATGTCGTCCCACACGTCGTTGACGACGAAGCCGTTGGCGTCTGCGCCACCGAGGGCTCCAAAGCCGAGGTGCTTGAACAACTCAACGCTCATGAAAGCGCGATCGGAGTTGGTAAGGTCCACGTTTTCGAGGACCATCGCGTCGTCCCAATTCTTGCCGTAACCGGTCCAAAGGTCGCCGCTGCTGTTGGTCACGGCTTCACCGGACCACATGAAGTTCCCTTGATTCAGGTAATTGGAGGAAATGTTCGCACCGTTGTTGCCGTTGGGGTTGCCGGTGGCGCCAACAGAGGAGTTGGTCTGCAAGTGCCAATGCGTGTAACCGTCGACGTACTCCTCATACGCCCAGGTGCAGCCGGAGCCACATCCAGAAGCGTCCTCAGGGCTGTCCCAGTCGTTGGCGTAGACCGTGGTGTTCGAGGAACCTGCTTCGTCGACAATCTTGAGCTCGACGTCAACGGTGGCTGATCCGGAGTTGAGGGTGTCCATGCCGGTGTTGGTCACGGTGACGTTGATCTGACGGCTGCCTTCACCGGCCACGCCAAACCAGCGGTCCACAGGGTCAACAGAAAGACCGGTCACTGCCAAGTCTTTGTTGTCCATTTCAACCACGGTGATGGTGTCGTACTGTCCTTCCCAACCGAAGTTGTCCACCCAGCTGCCGAAGTTGTAGGAGGTGTGGCCAACCGCGATGTCCGGCGCGGACTGCGCGTCGCCGGCCAGCTGGCCGACCGCCGCCATGTTGGGACGACGGCCGCTTTCGTAGGAGAGTGGGTTTGTGTGCTGGTTGGCACCCGAGGAAAGGGTCACCTGCACGGTGCTTGGGAAGTTCAGGAAGAACGCGCTTGTTGTGCCGCCCGCCGAGTCCGTCGAGTCCTGCTGGTACGCAACGGTGGGGTTGACGAAATCGGGGTGGCCGTCGCCGTTGAGATCAGCCACGGTGAGGTCGTAGGAGATGTATGGTCCGAAGTAGGCAAGTTGCGGCGTGCCCCAGTTCCCCTGAGAGGTGGACACGGTGTAGGTGATGTTGCGCACGTTGCCGTCGGTCATCGCGATGACGTCGGTGGTGCCGTCATCGTCGAGATCGGCGATGTCAAGGCCACCGAACACGGTGCCCATTTGGATGATGGTGGGGTTGGCAGGTAGGGTCAGAGGGAAACGAGGGTTAGGAATCCCACAAGCGTATTCGAGAATGGTCACGTTATCGCTGTTGCCTGGATTGGTCGGTGCGTTGGTGGCATAGTCGATGCCTTCGGCTCGCAGGAGGAAAATGTCATCGTCAACGCACGTGCTGAGGCCCAATTGTTCGGTTTCGCCGTAGTCGCCGACTTCGAATTCACGGTAACTGTAGGTGCTTGCTGGACCAAGGTCTGTCTTTTCACCGCAGTTTCCTGCACTTGCAGCACTTGCTCCGGGGGTGCTGGGCACGGATTCAGAACAAGTGACTGGTCCCGTGTAAACCTGCAGGTACTGGGACGTGATGTCAGGGTAGAGGCCGAGGATGGCCACGTCGTCGTCGCCGTCGTCGTTGAAGTCTCCGACCTCGATGTCCCAACCGTAAAAGTGCGTGTAACGCTGACCGACGGAGAAACTGCGGCCACCGTCGTTCTCGATGATGGTGAGGTTGCCGGGCTCGCTGGCTGGATTGCCGGCGTCGTCTTGCTTGAACGGGTTGTTGCGCTGGTAGATGACAATGTCAAGGTCCGAGTCACCATTGAACTCACCGACCTCGATGAACTGAACGTTGGAGAACTCGTCCCAGTCGGCGTTTCGGCTGGTGTTGCCTGTGACCCAGACGTCGGTGCGGTCCCAGAAGTTGCCGTTCCCATCGTTCCACAGGATGGAAATCGTGTGGGCGCCGTCGGTCGCGATGGCAAGGTCGTTGTGACCGTCGCCGTCAAGATCGCCGATGGCGATGTCTTGTGGGTCGCGTCCAGCGGTGTAAGTTCGGGCCATCGATGCCCCGGCAGGAGCGGCGAAGGCGGTCATCAGGGAAGTCGTGAACAGCGCAACGAGCATGAGGCTCAGGGCGCGCTTTCGGCGGTCGGTCTTGGTCATCATCAACACCACTCGTTAGACGGAGCCTCGGTTCAGCCTTAATGCCTTTGCAATCTCGGGCAAGAATTCAGGAGCGGCTACGCCCCGCAGTGACCCGATTGTAAGGAAATTCTCACGCCTTCAACCACGATGGAGAAGGACCCCATCCCGTGCCCTGACCGCCGTGAACTTTCACCAGTTTTCCTGCAGCAAACAGCGAGTCAAGCCAGACCTCAAGCACGCCGCCCGAACGATCTCCAAGTCGCTCCCCCAACACCTCTTCGATGTCCTCGGTGCGCATGGCTGTGGCGCCGTGTTCGCGCACGACGACCTCCATGAGTTCCTTGAGCCATGCTTCGGCTTGGGGGTCGACCGAGGTCGGATCCTTGACCGGCAACGGGCGGTCGAGGCCTTCGACCACTTCCATCAATTCGATGGGGTCGGGGCGCTGCATGGCCTGTAGGCCGATGCGATCGACTTCAGATTCCAAGTCGAGTTGCCCGATGGGCCTCCGAACCACAGGAATCCGAGAAGGGTCTGGTGCGGGTCCAAGATCGGCCGGAGGCGCATCCTCATCGATCACATCGTCGTCATCGGCCAGGCCGCTCAGGTTCTGTGGGCGGGATGCCCGTGCGATGGGCATGGTCCAACCGACGCCTTTGAGCTCCATGTTTTCGACGAGGTTTGAGACCCACACCGCTTCGCCCTCGATGACGACGTCGACGTCGTCCTCTTCGTGGCGAAAACGGTACCGGACGGTTCCCCGGAGGTCGGCCATAGCACCCGCTTGAACGGGTGAGCCTTCAAGCCACCGTCAGGCGTCCTTGGCCATCTGGCGGAGGACGGTATGGAGGATGCCGCCGTTGCGGTAGTACTCCACCTCAACGGGGGTATCCAGACGCACGTCCACTTCGAAGGAGGTCTCACCGCGCTCCGCGTGGGTCGCGCTCACGGTCAGCCGCTGGAGCGGTTGTACGTCGTCTGTGATGGGGATGGAGAAGTGTTCCGTGCCGTCCAAACCGAGCGAAGCGTGGGTCTGACCGTCCACGAAGGTCAGCGGAAGGACGCCCATGCCAACGAGGTTGGACCGGTGGATGCGCTCGAAGGACGTGGCCATCACCGCCTTCACGCCAAGGAGGTAAGTGCCCTTCGCGGCCCAGTCTCGAGACGAGCCGGTGCCGTACTGGGCGCCCGCCAAGACGACCATCGGTCCATCTGCGTTTTGCGCGGCCTCGTAGACCGACATGACCTCGCCCGTGGTGTGGTCGATGGACCACCCGCCTTCGGTGCCCGGCGCGAGTTCGTTTCGGATGCGCACGTTGGCGAAGGTTCCGCGCATCATCACTTCGTGGTTGCCACGCCGGCTGCCAAAGGAGTTGAAATCGCCCTTTTCGACGCCCTGCTCCTGCAGCCAGCGTCCTGCAGGCCCGCTCTTGAGGATGGCTCCCGCAGGAGAAATGTGGTCGGTGGTGATCGAATCACCGAGCTTGAGCAAGACGCGAGCGCCGTCGATGGGGGCGATAGGCGGTGCCTCCGGCCCGAGCCCTTGGAAGAAGGTGGGCAAGCGAATGTAGGTGGAATCCTCCTGCCATGGATACAACGGCGAGGGTTCTGAAGGGATGCCGTCCCAGCGTGGCTCGCTCATCGCGTCCTTGTAACGGTCACGGAACATCGAGGGCGTGATGGCTTTCCTGGCCTCGGCGATGGCCTCGTCCGTGGGCCACACGTCGTGCAGCATCACGGGCGCGCCGTTGGCGTCGTGGCCGAGGGGTTCGGTCGCCAAGTCAAGGTCCAGCGTGCCGCAAATCGCGTAGGCCACGACCAGCGGGGGAGAGGCCAGGTAGGAGGCCTTGACCTTGCTGTGCACACGGCCTTCGAAGTTCCTGTTGCCTGAAATCACCGAGCCAACCACGAGGCCGGCTTCGTCAATGGCCGCATCGATCGCTTCGGGCAAGGGGCCAGAGTTCCCGATGCACGTGGTGCAGCCGTACCCGACCACGTTGAATCCCATGGCGGAGAGGTCTTCGTCCAAGCCGGTGGCCTCGTAATACTCCGTGACCACGCGGCTTCCCGGCGCCAAGGACGTCTTGACCCATGGCTTGACGCCGAGGCCTCGGGCCCGGGCGTTGCGCGCCAGCAGGCCCGCGGCCAGCATCACGTCAGGGTTCGACGTGTTGGTGCAAGAGGTGATGGCCGCGATGACCACGTCACCGTGGTTCAAATCGTACATGCCGTCATCGCCTTCGACGATGGCGGACTTGGACAGGTCATCCTGCTCCAACCCGTGGCCGTGCAGACCGAGCGGAGCGGTCAGGCTCCCGATGAAGTGGTCGCGCATGTCGTCGAGGTCCACACGGTCCTGAGGGCGCTTCGGCCCAGCCAGTGCGGGCTTGATGCTGGAGAGGTCAAGCTCGAGCACGTCGGTGTAGGCCTTCTCTGCCTCAGCACTGTCGTACCACAGGCCCTGTGCGCGGCAGTAGGCTTCGACGCCCGCCATGTGTTCAGCCTCACGGCCGGTCAGATGCATGTACTCGAGGGTGCGGTCGTCCACGGGGAAGAAGCCACACGTCGCGCCGTACTCGGGCGCCATGTTGGCGATGGTGGCCCGATCGGCCAGCGATAGCGCAACCATGCCTGCGCCGAAGAATTCGACGAACTTGCCGACCACGCCGTGCTCACGCAGCATTTCGACGATGCGCAGCGTCATGTCGGTCGCGGTGACGCCGGGGTTGAGTTCACCGACCAGGCGCACACCAACCACATCGGGCGCGAGCATGTAGATCGGCTGGCCGAGCATCACGGCTTCGGCCTCGATGCCGCCGACGCCCCAGCCGAGAACGCCGAGACCGTTGACCATCGTCGTGTGGGAGTCGGTGCCGACCAAGGTGTCCGCCAACCAGACGCCGTCTTCTTGGCGGGCCACGGAGGCGAGGAATTCCAAGTTCACCTGATGCACAATACCGCGAGAAGGAGGCACAGCGCGGAAGTCGGCGAGGCTTTGCTGACCCCACTTCAGGAAGGTGTAGCGCTCCGCGTTACGGTGGTACTCGATGTCGAGGTTAAGGTCGAGCGCGTCAGCGCTGGAACCGGACACGTCCACCTGGACGGAGTGATCGATGACCAAATCCACCGGCACTTGGGGGTTGACGCGCTCGGCGTCACCGCCCATCTCCACCATCGCGTCACGAAGGGCCGCGAGGTCAACCACGGCGGGAACGCCGGTGAAGTCCTGAAGGATCACCCGCGAGGGGCGGAAGGGAATCTCGCCACGCTCGCCATCGGCGGTCCAGCCTGCGATGGTGCGCACGTCTTCTTCGCGGATGAGGAAACCGTCGAGGTTGCGCAACGCACCTTCGAGGAGCACACGCACACTGTAAGGAAGTGTGGTGGTGTCCACCCCCGCAGCATCAAGGGCGTCGAGGGCGTAGTAATGGCCCCCAAGGGCCAGTTCGCGGCGCGCGGAGAAGGGGTCGATGGTCGCCATGGGTGGGCGACAGAACGGCCGTCTATAACGGCACGGATGGCGAGCCTGTTCACCAGAAGACGTACCACGGCGTGTCGTCTGCGCCCATTGAAACCACTTCGACCAAGGTCACCTGATGAACAGGGTCGCTGTTCTGGCTTCCTTCGGTTTCAATCTCGGAGATGGAGGTCACGTGTTCACAGCCGTCGGTGATGGTGCCAAAGACGGTATGCTTGCCGTTCAACCATGGCGTCCCCGGTTGGCCTGTTGACGAGTCTTCAGCATCCTCTGGAATCAGGAAGAATTGACTCCCACCGGTGTGTGGGTTGTTGGTCTTCGCCATGGAGAGGACACAGACATCGTGCAAACGACCGTTGTCGAACTCGTCCGGCAGGGTGTACTGCGTTTGGTCGCAGGCGCTGGAGGAGGGTTTGGCCTGGCCGTCTGGCCCGCAGTGACCGAACCATGAAGCAGCATATCCGCCCGTACCGTCGCTGTTCTCAAAATCCCCGCCTTGGATCATGAAGCCGTCGATCACACGATGGAAGATGGTCCCGTCGTAGGTCCCTTCGTTGACGTGCTGCATGAAAGAGGAAGCGTGGGACGGTGCGTCCGCATGAATCTGGATGGTCACGTCACCGGAGCGCTCGGTGCCGTCGGCATCGGTCCACGTCAGGGACATCCGCACCATTTCGTCACCGGTCAGCGCCGTACTGCTGCCGGCCTGACTGAGGGCAAAGAGCACAGCCAAGAACACCACACCCATCAAACCAAACGAGGTCAACGTGGGCGTTCCGTCCTTCAGTAGAGGTGGAATGAGGTACTCACCGATGCGCTTCTCGTTCATCTCGTTGAGCAGGTCGTTGTAGGCGGTGTTGTACCGCTTGGTGCGGCGGTCCATCTGCATCGCAGTGCGGAGGTTCTTGGCGGATTGGCGGTACGTCGAAGCCAGGCCTGAGGCCTTGGCCTCTTCACGGCGCGCCAAACCCGCGAGGTACCACGTCATGGCGTGCTCACCTTCGCCGTCGATCTCACGCATGAGGTCGACCACACCCGCGTAGTTGCCCTTCTTGATGTCCGCTTCCGCGCGGCTCCAAGCCTTCTGGACCTTCTCGCTCGCCATGGTCTGCGATGAACACCACCATTTTGAGATGTCCCTCAAAATTCTGAATCCGCGGTGGCGTCATGTTCAAAGGTCTGAGGCGACGGCCTTGGGACGCGGAGCGTCGGACCTTTCGGGGACATGATGAAAGCACCACGAGGCAGCACCATGGACGCCATCGTCAACGACTTCACCATCAACATCGCCACCGCGAACGGAACCGGCTCTCAGTCGGCCAACCTCATTCTGCTCCAGTCCCTGTTCAACATGGGCATCGAAGTGAGCGGGAAGAACCTCTTTCCCTCCAACATCTCCGGTCTTCCGACCTGGTACATCGTGCGTCTCTCCGATGCCGGCTACCAAGCCCCAGGTGACCGCACCCACATTCAGGTGCTCGTCAACCCAGCCACCTGGGAAGACGACCTCGCCCAACTTGAACCCGGAAGCGTCGTGGTCTGGAACAGCGACGCCAAGAAGCCCATGGACCGCGAGGACGTCATCTCCTACCCCGTTCCCATGACCAAGATGGCCCGTACCGTGAACGCCAAGTTGGCCCGCATGATCACGAACGTCATCTACGTCGGCGTTCTGGCTGAACTGCTTGGCATCGACGAGGCCGCTGTTGTGGAGGCCATCGGGAAGCAATTCAAGGGCAAGACTTCGGCCATCGAGCTCAACACCACGGCCTTCCACCTTGGACGGGACCATGCGCGTGAGCACCTGACCAAGGAAGACCCCTACGCGGTCGCGGCACGCGGCAGCAATGAAGGCCGCTTCTTCATGGAAGGCAACGAAGCCGCAGCCCTCGGTGCGCTCTTTGGCGGCGTCCAAATGCTTGCTTGGTACCCCATCACGCCTTCTTCGAGCCTCGCTGAAGGCATCATTGGTTGGATCCCCGAATTGCGAACAAACGAGGACGGCGAAGCCACCTGCGCCGTCGTCCAGGCCGAAGACGAACTCGCTGCGGCCGGCATGGTCATCGGCGCAGGTTGGGCCGGCGCCCGCGGCATGACCGCCACCTCCGGACCTGGCATCTCCTTGATGCAGGAATTCATCGGACTGGCGTACTTCGCCGAAGTCCCCTCCGTCTTCTGGGACGTCAACCGCGTCGGACCTTCGACCGGCCTCCCCACCCGCACCCAACAATCCGACCTTCAGATGCTCTACGAAGGCAGCCACGGCGACACCCAGCACATCGTGCTCATCCCAGGCACCGTCGAGGAGTGCTTCGAATTCGGCTGGCGTGCCTTCGACATCTCCGAGCGTTTCCAAACGCCTGTGTTCGGCCTCTCTGACCTCGACCTCGGCATGAACCGCTGGGCCTGCGAGGGCTTCACCTACCCCGACGTTCCGATGGACCGGGGCAAGGTCATCCGCGAGCGTGACATCTTCGAAGCCATGGAGGACTTTGGCCGCTACCGCGACGTGGACGGCGACGGCATTCCCTACCGCACCCTGCCCGGCAGCGGCATGGCGCCCATCCTGTACCGTGGAACCGGCCACGACCCCTACGGCGTCTATTCCGAAAAGGCCCACGTGTACCTCGACCTGATGGACCGGCTCCGCCGAAAGATCGACGGCGCACGCGACCACCTCCCCGCACCGATCCTGCGCGAGGAGGAAGAGTGCGACGTCGGCATCATCTACTTCGGCAGCATGGAGAACACCATTCAGGAAATCGACGACATCATCGAGGCCCAAGGCCGCAAGGTGAGCCAATGCCGCGTGCGCAGCCTCCCGCTGCACAGTGAAGTCGAGGCCTTCTGCGCCCGCCACAAGACCGTCATCGTGTTGGAAATCAACAGAGACGGACAGCTGTGGGGCATCCTCCGCCGCGAGTTGCCCAACCACCTTGTGGACCGCGTTCACTCGGTGGCGTACTCCGACGGCATGCCGCCTCGCGCCTCGATCTACGCTGAACAGATCATGGCCACCATCGAGGAGGTGGAAGCATGAGCGATGCACCCGCACGAAAGGCCCGACCGGTCAAGCTGAACATCATCGACCAGCCCGTGGACGCCTACAAGGGCGGCCCCTCCTCGCTGTGTCCTGGCTGCGGTCACGACCAAATCTCGACGGTCATCATCAACGCCGCATGGGACAACGGCATCGAGCCGCACCGCATCGCCAAGATGTCGGGCATTGGATGTTCCTCGAAGACGCCGGCCTACTACCTCGGCCAATCCCACGGCTTCAACACCGTGCACGGCCGCATGCCCTCGGTGACCACCGGCGCGGCCGCCGTGAACGGCGACCTGACCTACCTCGGCGTGTCCGGTGACGGCGACAGCGCGTCCATCGGCATCGGCCAACTCATCCACGCCATCCGTCGTAACCTGGACATGGTCTACATCGTCGAGAACAACGGCGTCTACGGCCTGACCAAGGGGCAGTACTCCGCCACCGCCGAAGTCGGCTCCAAGAAGAAGAAGGGGCGCCCCAACGAGCAGCAACCGATCGACCTGTGTGCCCTCGCCATCAACCTTGGATGCACCTTCGTGGCCCGATCCTTCTCAGGGTCCAAGAAGCAACTCACGGCCCTGCTCAAGGCGGCCATGGCGCACAAGGGCTTCGCCCTCATTGACGTCATTTCGCCCTGTGTGACCTTCAACAACAACGACGAGTCCTACAAGTCGTACGGGTACGTGAAGGAGAACGAAGTTACCCTCCACATGCCCGACTACATCCCACAGCGCATGCCCATCGAGGAGGTCGAGGTGCCTGAAGGCCACTACGTGGACATCACCCTGCACGACGGCTCAACCATTCGTCTGGAAACCATCGATGCTGAGCACGACCCCTCGGACGCGGTCGCGGCCCTTGCCGCGCTGCACAAGGCGGATTCGGAGCACCATCACGTGACCGGTTTGCTCTACTTCGACGGAAATCAGCCCACCATGCACGAGGTGCTTGGTCTGCCAGAAACGCCGCTCGTTGACCTCGAAAGCACCCAGTTGCGCCCCTCCGAGGGCGCGCTCGAATCGGTGATTGCCGCGTTCCGAGACGGTTGAGACGAGGCGGAACTCTTCTCAAGGAGCCGAGACAAGTCCTTGCCATGGACCCGCTCCTCTTGGCCGGCGCCGCAGGAGGTGTCGGCGCAGGTTGGTGGCTTCTGCGACGCTGGAAACGGCAACGCGCCGACCACATGCTGGACGCCATGAAGGCCAGCAAGTACGGATTTGGCGGCGTTGCTCCCCCCTGGGAGTACGACGAGTCGCTGCCACCGACCATGCTTGGACTGGTCCGTTTGGGTCCGTTGTTTGACGAGTTGACCCCCGCTCAACAGAAAGCGCGGCTCGACCGAGAAGCAGCGCGTCGTCTCGAAGCCCTCGCGTTGAACCTGAATCCACCGGAGTTGAACATGGAAGACGACCCTGACGTGCCGGAGGCACCCGACCTCGACATGTTGGTGAGCATCGCGCTCAAGGAGCGCGGGCAACACATCGCTGAGGTTGAGGAAGGCCTCGATCGGCACGCACGAGGTGCCGTCCTTGGCGAACAGGTCGGCCTTGGCGTCCGGGTTGAGACCGTCGACCTTGAGGACTCCACCATCGAAGACCGCGTGGAACGCGAAGGTGGAGCCACCGGCGAGCTGCAGATCAGCTTGGCGTGGGAGGATCGAAACGACCTGGACCTCCACGTCTTTGCACCCAGCGGTGAGCGGATTTACTTCAACCAGCGACGCAGCGCATGCGGCGGTGAACTGGACGTTGACATGAACGCTCGTCCAACCTCGACCACACCCGTTGAAAACGTCGTGTGGAAAGAGCATCCACCCAGCGGCACCTACCGCGTGGGCGTTCACTTCTACCGGCACCACCGCCGTCGGGGAACAAAGCGTCAGACGACCTTCACGCTCCGCACCAAGGCCCTCGGCGAGGTGGCTGAATTCACGGGGAAACTCGAGTACGGCGATGCCATGCTGATGGTGACGAGTTTCACGTTGCCATGAGGAGCGGTGGTAGTCCCTCTCGGATTCGAACCGAGGTCGAAGGAACCAGAATCCTTCATGATGGACCGCTACACTAAGGGACTATGCTGCGAGGCACCCACGTCCTCCATTTGAAGGCAACGGTGCTGCATCAGGGCACCGTTTCTCGGGTGATTTCCACGACCCGGAAGAGCAGTTGACTGACCCACGAGAGCATCATCACGGTCACGAAGGTCGCGATGGTCCACTTGGCCCACGGCCGCTCCGGTTTCGGCTCAGGCCACGGATCAATGCCTTCGGCCTCGGCCTCCGCGACGATCTGCGCCAATTCCGCGAGTTCCTCCTCGACGGTCAGGTGGCGGGCCATGGTGCGCCATTGGCCCGTGGGCCTTGAAGCCTGAGCCGGGCGCAAGGATGAACCGCGCCCTGCACCAGGGCACGGCATGAGCGAGGTCCCTGCAGGCATGGACCTGAGCGGCGTGTCTCGACGCCCTCCGCGACCGACGGTCACGATGACGGTGACCCGAGATGGCCCGGAGGGATTGGAGGTGCTGCTCGGCCTACGCGCCCCTACGATGCGGGCTTTCCCGCAGACCTGGGCCTTCCCTGGCGGCGGTGTGGCGCGGGGTGAAGCCGAGGCTTTCGCTTCCACCGACCTTCCGTCTGTTGGCGATGAGCACGACTTGGCGCGTTTCGCCGGCGCACGGGAGATGGCCGAGGAACTCGGTTGGTGGTGGGACGGTCAACGCTTGCAGGTGATCGATGCGGAGTTCCGCGCCGCTTTGCTCAGCGATCGCACGGCATGGGCGAGGGCCATGGCCAACGGCACACCCGCCGTCGACCTGCGCGGCATGCGGGTCATCAGCCAGCGGACCACGCCACCGTTCGGGCCCATGCAGTTTGACAACACCTTCCTCCATGTTCACCTCGGTTCGGTGGACGACACGCCCGAACTCGACCTTGAGCCGCAAACGGAATTTACCGAGATGCGATGGGCCACGCCAGCCGCCTTCCTTCAGGACTGGCGCCGTCACGCGATGCGCATCGCTCCGCCCGTGGTTTCCCTGCTGCAGTTCCTCCACCGCCGCCTGAGCAGCAACGGTGGAGATGCGGCTGAAGCGATGGCCTTCGTCGCCAAACAGCAGCCCGGCCGAGCCTCCATCCTCTTCGCCCATGGGGTGCAAGTGGTTCCCGTTCCGACCGCGACCTTGCCCCCTGCCGATCACACGAACTGCTACCTCATTGGCCCGCCCGGAGGGCCGATTGTCATCGTCGATCCGGCCATAACGCATCGGGAAAGCATGGAACACCTGGCCGACGTGGTCGACCGGCACGGCGGCGAGGTGCAGGCCTACCTCTACACCCACGGTCATGGCGATCACGTCGGTGACGAAGATCTCCTTCGCGAAGCCTTCGATGTGCCCATATGGGGCCATGAAGAGGGGGGCATGCGCATCGACAGAGCCCTCAACGACGGTGATGTCATCGAATTGGGCGACCACAACTGGACCGTCCTTCACACGCCCGGCCACCATCCTGGCCATCTTTGCTTGCTGAGCGAAGCAGGATTGGTCGCGGGCGACATGGTGGCTGGGATTGGCACCATCCTGATTCCACCCGGTCAGGGCGACATGAACGTGTACCTCGAGCAACTCGAGCGTCTGGCAACGCTCGAACCGCACATGATCTTCGCCTCGCACGGGCCGGTCGTGACCAAACCGACCGCCTTGCTTCAGCACTACGTCAGCCATCGACGCGCCCGACATGCAAGGGTGTTGGACGCCGTGCAGGCAGGACACCGTATCGTGGC
>CEUV01093817.1_pt1 | contig 49697 bp, 39 predicted proteins | sample 356401 | NCBI WGS metagenome assembly CEUV01 (sample SAMEA2622710, study PRJEB7988) | marine metagenome | isolation source: saline water (ENVO:00002010), including
ACGTTGATCATGGTCGCAGGAACGGAGCGAATCAAGTCGCTATCGTACAATTCTACGTTGATGCGTGGAGGCTATGCCACCGATGTCAGTTCGCTTTCGATTCATGTTGAAAACCTTCCAGAGGTGCTTATCCTCAAAGGCAGTTTCCAACTTTCATCGACCGGTTTATCTCGTGTCAATTTCAACGATCCAGACCTCAACACCATCTCGCAATTGTTGGATAACGCACTTCTAACACTGGTCGAGGTGGTTCTCGATTTGGGTTCCATTCTCAACACGCTTCCAGATCTCATTGTTGGAACCGCTGGTAGCTCTGGAGGTGAACTTGAGGTGCTTTGTCTTAGTCAAGTTCGCCAAACGTGGAACGATGGATCTGTTCGTAGCCCAAGCAGTCTTGGCGTCATTTCGATGGCCATTGGAAGCAGCGACCATCCATGGCTGACCGATTCCGACCACATCTTGCTTTCACAAGATACGGAAATTGAACAGGTTGATGGAAGAGATGGGCCGGTTGGCCCTCTCGTACCTGTGGCGATGAGTCTGCGAATATCGAACATATCTCGTGTCTTCCAATCCTACGATCCTGTGACGAGCATCCGATCTCTTGAATTGGGTGGTCAACAATCTGGAGCGCTCCTTGTAGGTCACATACGACACTCGGGCACTGACTTTTCAGATGTTACCGCGCAGTCCGCCATGATTTCAAATCGGCCTGGTTTGTTGAGTGTTGTCCAAGATCCGGAAAAGTTGGTATATACGGCCAGTGAACCGATTGGAACCATCACCTATGGCGGTGAGCAGGGTGCTCAGCGGAACGCCATTCGTCTCGAGGGATTGCCATCAGCATTCCAGTTGAATCTCGGTGATTCCGTCGGCTTCCAAGCGGATACGCCAATTACTTCGATTATGGTGCAAATGACCAATGCGACAACACCTCTGACGATGGATGGAGACCACTTCCGTTTCTGGGTGGACGCCGATCAGGCCCAGGCTTCGTTGAGTGCAAAAATATCCAACGTTCAATCAGTCCAACGATATTCTCCGATCGATCCAAACTCAACAGGTCCTGAAGGGAGCGCACGTTACTCTTTGCAACGACAAGTTTCAGCACCATTCAGTATTTCGATGGAAGATGTCAGTACGTACGACGATCCATTCCTTGGTCTGAACGGCATGATGCGAATGGAACCACTTCCCGCAAATCTCGAAATTGTTCTTCCAAGCGATCTCGATTCAAGCGGCCTTGAGATTCCTGATTTCAGCCAAGGAGAGGGGGTAGAAGCTCTCTCATTCTTCCTTGGCGACGTTGTTGGTATCGGAGGTCTCGTCAACGATTTGGTGTACGGCCTTGTCTCAAATGCAGGTGATACGACAGGCGAGGCCGCGAATGTTGCTTATGGAATCGATATGACAACTGGAGAGAGTTTCGACATTGTTGCTGACATGCGCAAAGGGTCTCTTGTCACAGACGAACCGGCATGGCAGCATGGTCTTGACATGCAAGCAATCGAGCGTTCAGTGCTCGATTTCAACCTCTCAAAACTAACGAATTTGACGGAATCAAAACGCCTAATCATCGAAGACGTTCTCGAAGATTACATCATCGATGCAACCGAAATCGCAGTTTTGGAAGAGACCTTCTCCCAGAGCAATCTTTCGTTCGCCTATCCACTGATGAGGTTCCTCGATGACGGTGTCATTACCGATCGCGAGTTGGTTGGAATCGATGTCGAGTTGCTCCAAGAACTTGGCGTGACGTTTGAGAAACGACGCAGTTGGCATCTCCGTACCTGGTTGCCTCAATTGCCTGCAGGTAAAATTGAGATTAACTACGTCTTCTACCTCGAAGATGAGATTCCAACCTACCAATTCCAAATGGATTTGGAAGATTGGCTCCCAGCACGAGAACGTCTGTACATTACCATGAATGGAATTGAACTTTCTTCCGCTGAGCTACAGATTTTCGGCTTGGATACGGAGAAATCGAGAGATGTATCACTGCGAGCTGAGTTCACAAGGCAGGACAACCTCACTGTCCCTCGACTTTCTGTTGCAATGAGTTACGACATTGGCCAACGATTGGATTATGCCTATGCGGTCTTCGTCGATTTGGAAAATTTTGTTCGCGCTGAGACCTTCATTGAAGGTGTGCCTCAGTCCACACAATTCGCATCAACGATTGGTGATATTCTCTCACTGAGCGTTGATGTCCCTCAACAATTCAGGGTCGGTGAAACAAGCGTTGATTCCATGATGATTCAGCAGCACCGCTTCGTTGATGGCTTTTGGTGGCCGGCGACGACCTTCTTCCGTGACATACCTTCTGAGATGCAACTCACTGCAGCTCCGGACACGCGATACGATATTCGTGAAGAGACGTCCTTCCAAGGCATGATGACGCTTGACTACGCTTCGAATTCGGATCGGATGGATATGTACATTGAAGCAACTGGCAGGGCCATCGACGCAAAAGGAGACACGCTGATGTCTGCCAAGAACCTTCCAAGGACGTTCAAGCTCGAAACAACGGAAGATTGGGGTGTACGCATTGTTTCGTCCGATCAAGGTGTTGAAGAATTGTACATGCGCCAATCCAACGTCCCTGGTGCACCTGGTGCCTTCTTGGACCGTTTCGAAATCATCGGTGAGGATTTGAAAGGAGCAACCATTACCATTCATCGCCCACTTGGTTATCCTGTTATCATCCTTGACGACATTACGACCGGCCGCCTCGTCTCAAGCGCTGAAGTCCATCTCGAGCCAGGCGTCTATGCACCAGTCTTTGGCGACCTTGAGGTCGATGGTCGTGGTGTCTTGCTCGATGCGCAATTCACAGGTATCCTTCCAACCTCCACGTCAATCGGCGTGAATGGTGTTGTGACCGACCTCTCAGTGGTGAGTACGCTCACTGGTGGCTCTGTCGAAACACGTCACATCATGGTCGTAGAACCGTTTACATCGGGTATTGCCTCGCTCTTTGCGATGATTTTTGGGTGAGAATATGGATGAGGAAATGATTGTTCATGAAGACGACATCGTCGCTGCGAAGCCAATGGGCTTGTTGGAGACGACACAACGTCGCGAAGCAGCTGACATGGGTCTTGATTTGAACGACCCTGAACAAGCTGAAGCCTATCGACAAGCACAGGAGATGGCTTTGTTTGTCAAGGAACGTATCCGAGACATCAACCCGGTACGGGTGGCCATCGCTGGATTGATTCTCATGCTCATGGTTGGACTCGTTGCAAGCGGCTGGTACTGGATGATTCCTCGCGACGATGTTGAAATTCACACCGTCTACATGCAACGCGGAGGCCATTTGGTCATGGCCGAACTGCAAAACGATGGAAGTCGTGAGATCCGAGATGTTGTGGTCGAGGTTGAATTCCTTGATTCTGAAGGTCTCTTGATTCAGTCCATGCGTGTTGAAGTTGATTCGGTCAAAGCACATTCGTCACTTGCGGGTGATGATCTCGAAATGATGATCCTCGGCTACACCGTTTGGGACGATTATACCCTTCGGGTTTCGGTACGTTACACAATGTTTGACAACACGCAGAATTTTATGGAAATGAACCATGTTGTCGGAGCCTATGCAACCGAGATTTTTGTCGATCAGGTCGAGACAACCACTCGACTGTTCTGATGGTGGTTTGTTCAAACAATTGACCCATAGCGATAAATGCGTCATCGAAACGAGGTTGAAAGTAATGGAGCGTCGAGTCCGTCTAGCCCTCGGAATTCTCATCATCCTCTTGATGAGTCCATGGTCCTCGATGGTCGGTCCGGAGGACGACGAAACGCAACGCCTCGTTGATGAACGAGATGTCGAATTCTTTTCCATCCGAACCGATGCTTACTCCGATTTTGTCGGAACCTATACATTATCGGATGTTGAGGAAGAGCGTTTGATTGCAGCAGAGTCGCGCATTGGGACCTTCTCAAGCAATGGCTTAGAACTGCTTCGACCACTCTCCAGTGAGGTACTTGAGCCAAGATTGGACGTTCAACTGCTCCTTGTCGATAACGACCGACACATGGCCGATGTTCGCAACGATCTCTCAGAAATTCCGGGCTTGGAAGTTCGTGAATTCATCAGCCCATCCGGTCTAATGGTTCAAGGAACATCATCCGCTTTTGAAGCGGCACAGTCTGTTCCAAGCGTCGTTGCTCAATGGGACGTTCCATTGGCGATGTTCCTTGATGAATCGCTCCTCGATGCTCTCATGTTTGAGGATGGAGAAAGTATGCTCCAAGGCGAAGAGGTTCGATTGGAAGGTTGGTGGGATGAACATCAACTCGACGTCCTCTCCATCGCAGATGCCGATGGAAACACCATTCAACAAGACCTGTTGCAAGTTGCTGGACTTGCTCTTGATGATGTTGAATATCTTGACCAAGGCCAGTACCGTGGGCTTTTTTCCAGCGATTCACTACTCGATGTGGTTCGTCAACCATCGGTTATGTGGCTTCGGTTCGAACCTCAAATGGACTTTGACAACGACCAGTCGAAAAACCACATGAAAATCAACACCATGCGTTCTTACTTCACAACCGACCTCGATGGTTCGGGACAAATCGTTGCTGTCGCAGATTCAGGCCTCGACGAAGATCACGGAGATTTCGGAACTCGAGTTGTTGGGAATTATGACGTGATTGGCGATGGTTCAACAGCAGACAAGCACTCTGGTCACGGCACTCACGTTGCATGCACCGTCCTCGGTGATGGAAGCAAGGGTGGTTATGCAGGTGTTGCACCAGATGCAGAATTGTACTTTCAAGCCATGGAGAACGACAATACTGGAAACTTTGTTTCACCATCCCTGAACTACCTCCTCAATACAGCGTACAACGCAGGTGCACGGATTCACACCAATTCATGGGGATCCTCTGCGACTTCAACACAAGGTGAATACACCTCAGAGGCTGAAGCTGTCGATGATCGTTCGTTCAACTACGATAAGGTCAGCAATGGGCAAGAAGGATTGACGATTCTTTTCGCTGCTGGTAACGACGGACCGAACCCAGGAACGGTTGGCTCACCATCAACTGCAAAGAACGTCGTGACGGTTGGAAATCATCAGGCTCGATACAACGGTGCACCCGACAATCTCATGTCAGGCTCATCACGCGGACCCACGGATGATGGACGTATCAAACCGGACATCATCGCACCTGGTGGTTACGTGCGCTCGTGTCGAGCACAAGAGGCACAAGACATCGGTGGTTCAAGTTGGCAATCGACATGGTATCTTGAGTACACTGGGACATCGATGGCAACTCCAAACGCTGCAGGTGCTGCTACACTCATTCGAGAATATCTGATTGAAATTGCTCAGCGACCTTCGCCTCAAGGCGCTTTGGTCAAAGCACTCCTTGTTCTTGGAGCACAAGACATCAATTCTCGAGACATTCCAAACAACGACGAAGGATGGGGTCGTGTCAATCTGAAGGAAACACTTGCACCTTCTCAGGGAAGAGGCATCTGGGTCGATGACCGATCCGTTCTGACCAGATCAGGAACATCGAAATCCTACGTCTTCAATGTCACCTATGCGAATTCGCAACTTAAAGCGGTTCTCGCTTGGTCCGATTATCGAGGAAGCCGTTTCGCAAGCAAAGCCTTGGTGAACGACCTTGATCTCGAAGTCGAGTCTCCCGATGGCACTGTCTACCTCGGGAACGACTTCTCCAACGGGCGCTCAACAACAGGAGGAACCAAAGACGATCTCAACAACCTCGAAGTCGTTCTTATCGATATGGCAATGAAAGGGATATGGACGGTTCGGGTCAAGGACGCGTATCACGCAGGTAGCGGTCCACAACCGTTTGCTATTGCCGTCTCAGGACAGGGCGTGAACGATCTTCGTCCAGACCCGCAGGTTGTTCCTGATTCGATGCAACTGAATGTCACAATTCCTCAAGTTGGTGATCAGGTTCGATTGACAACAAACGTGTTCAATGCAGGAAACATCAAGGCGGAATCCGTTGATCTTGCCTTCAACGTGAATGGGGTCGAACTCGACCGAAAGACACTCAACATCAATCCAGGCGCAAGCCGACAATCGACATGGTACTGGACGCCTCAACAATCTGGAGCCACCACGCTCGAACTGATAATCGACCCTGATGATGTCATCGATGAAATACAAGAGAACAACAACGTATTGACGCGTATCGTTGATGTGACCGCGCCCGGTGTCAAGGTGACCGCAGATGTTGGAGAACGTCAAGTGCAATATGCAACTCAAATCACGACAAGTTGGAATTTGACGTTGGAGAATACGGCTCTGCTTGAAACCAATGCTTCCATTGATGCGCTTGGTGTCTACCTCGATTCGAGTGGAATCGAAGTGCCATGGTATCTGGGCATGACCGCCTCGAACTTCTCGCTTCAAGGCAAGGGTACGGCAGATGTTTCCCTCACAATTGTTTACCCGGAAGCACCTGAACCGGGTCTCTATCGTATTGATGTGGTTGGCCTCGATGTTGACAACGGTATCTCGTATCCTCTTTCGCTTTACCTTGATGTTCTCAACATACCCGAGTTTAGAGTCGAGTACGATTACTCGATTGTACCCGTCCACCCGGTGAAACCAACCAATCTCACAATCCGTGTTTACAACGATGGAAACACTGAGATTGGATACGACTTGTTCCTTCAAGCACCCTCGGGTTGGAGTGCTGGGTTTTCGGACTTGAGCAACGATCCCGGGGCAACCTCTGGTTCAACCGGCTTGATTCCAAAGAACGGACAAATGGACGTCAGTATGCAGTTTGTTCCACCGCAAGTATCGACAGCAGCAGGTGCACAACGCATCGTCACATTGACTGCAATCTCGCAAACAGAACCATCGCAAACGTGGGAAATTGACATTCCAATCGAAGTGATGGAGGTGCGAGAAGTTGAATTGCTCCTTGAATCAAACATTGGTACGCCCCGTCCAGATGCATTGCTGAATCTCCTCTTTACCATCGAAAACAGAGGCAACGTGGACATGACCCTTGTACCGACACTTTCTCTACCAACAGGATGGTCATCACAGACATCGCTTCAACCGATTGAAATGGGTTGGACGGAACAAACAAAGAACATTCTAATTTCAATCCAAGGCAACGGAAACGCGCTCTCCGGGGACATCCAACTCAACCTAGATGTTGGCGTTCAGCGGTTCACATGGCTTGGAGAAATCAATGTCCTTGAATTGCCAAAACCGTCTCTGGCCTTCTCCGATCTTCAATTTGAAGATGGCCGTACGTTCGACCATCCGTTTGGACCTGGTTCCCACCCCGCAGGACAAGAGATGACGTTCACATGGCTCTTGGTGAACGATGCGGATGTTCCATGGAGCCCTGAAATTTCGACGTCGCTCTCACAAGGAATCTTTGGCGAGTGTCTTGATGTTGGAGTCGTCTCCGACGAAAATGTTGTTCCAGTCGTGTGTTCGATTATTCTCCCACTTACGTTGGATGTCGCTTCACAACCTTCGTTCTCGTTCACACTCTCCGATGGAGATGTTTCGCTGACAGAGGGAACAAGCATGCTAGTCGCTGAGCAACGAAGCGTGGAGTGGGAAGTCACCGGTCTCTCATCGCTTGACGCAACAGGTTCGGGAACCATTCAGGTCCGTGTTATCAACACAGGGAATACCGCTCTCTCTCATCAGTTGACGCTTGATGCATCGAAGGGCCTCAATGCGGTGATTGTTGGTGAAGACATCGTCAATGCCGTTGCTGGCGATTCTCAACAATTCACCATACAATTGTCTGGAACAAGGACGGGAACGCAACAATTGACGTTCGCTTTGGATGGTGTCCAAGACGTGGATTCCTCCACATCTTCGGTCAGCATTGACGTGACCGCATCGTTCGAAGAATCAGGCGCTGGAAGCAACACGGTTGTTTTCATTGGAGCTGGAGTTGCACTTGTTGTTGCTCTTCTTGCCGTTCTTTTGATCCTCCGTGGGAAGAGTGCTCCTACGAAGCAAGAAATTGTACCGGCGATGGCAGCCCCAGTCCAGCAACAACAAGCACCAACATGTTGGTCCTGCCGTGGCCCAATCCTTGGCCCAATGCGAGGTTGTCCCGGTTGTGGCGCCCGATATCATGCCGATGCTCCGACGTGCCAATCGGTCGAGAAATGTGCCAACTGTGGAGCTTCTGCTGAACAGTTTGTATTGGCTTGATTCGTGAACAACAAAGGACATCCTTTTGATAGGTCAACACCTCCCGATGAACAGGAGGGTTCGCAATGAAGACGTTAAATCAAGAGAAGCGACTTGCAGTATTCTTGATTTCACTGATGGTCTTCTCCTTGCTACCACTCGCCGCTCCAATCGCTTTAGCCGATGAGGCACGTGACGCAAACATCCAAGTAACGGTTTCACCAACTGCTCAGACCATTAATCCTGGTGAAGCAGGTGAGTACACTGTGCGAGTCTACAATTCCGGCTCAAATCCTGTCACGGTTCAACTGAGTTCTGCGCAAGGGCAAGAACAAGATTGTAGTGCGTACAGTTCAACCATTACGCAAATCCCTGGTGCTATTGATGCGGGGTCGTATGAAGAGGCGACAATGAACGTGACGCTCGCACAAAACGCTGAAGGCTCCTGTGATACTACCATTACTGCGAATGCTCAAGATTCACCAACACCCCCAGACCCCCCAGGTCAACCAGCCACCGAAACCGCCACCGTCACCAGTACTGCAGGCGATGGATCCGGTAACGCATTGTACGGTGTTGATTTGTCCATGGTTACCTCAAGTAAGACATGGGGTGGAGAGGAAACAACTGAATGGACGCTTGTCGTTGAGAATACAGGCCAGCAACAAGCGACTGTTAATCTTGTCATCGAAGAGGACAACTCAGCTTCCGGATGTTCCGATCCAGATACCTTGTCACCAACACTCTCGGAATCGTCGGTTTCACTCGGCGCTGAAGAATCAACTGAAGTGACGGTATCGCTCGATGTCACCAACGAACAAGAGGCGGACAAGTATTGCTGGGAAGTCACCGGTACAGTAACACAAGATCCAACTGGCAACACGAGCGATGCGCAAACATTCGATATCACGGTCCCAATTCTCAAGGAATGCAGCCTTTCTCTTTCGAAAACATCCATCAACGTGCAACCTGGAGGCGAGGATACGGTAACCGCGACATTCACCAACAGAGGAAATTCCGACTGGACCATCCGGGCAGACGCTGCTGGGCCGAAAGAAGCGTGGGTTTCCTTCGTTGGTGGATCAAGTGGCCTCCTCCCTTACAGTGGAACTGGAACCAAGGCATTCAGTCTGAAAGTGAATCCAGATGATTCTGTTAATGCGGGTGAGGAGCAGACCGTTTTTATCCAGGGTAAAGACGGAACGCAGGTCAAGTGTGATGCTGAACTCACGATTACCGTTGGCCAGTCGTTTGGTGCAACTATTTCGATGGTTTCCTCGCAATTGAACAACATTGAACCAGGAACATCAGCTACTACTTCTGTGACTGTTGAAAACACAGGAAACGGTGTCGACTCGTTCCGAATTTCGCCATCCGCGCTACCAAGTGGATGGACGCTGGAATTGGAAGAAACCCTTGTCACACTCGACTCGAAGCACACGCCGAACCGAAAAGAGACGGTTGATGTCACGGTAACATTACCAGACGATGCGCTAGCAACGGAAGTTGTGAACATCGACCTTGCCGTCGCCCCTACCAGTGGCGGAGAGCCTTACGATGAGGTCACGCTTTCCGTTTCTGTTGCAGCTGTGCATGGCTTTGAGGCCAATTCAGTCGCCCTCACGCAGACAGGTAAGAATGGGAATGAAGTTAAGTTCCCATTTGACATTGAGAACACTGGTAACGTTGAGGACAGTTTCCGACTCACCGTCATTCAACAAACAGCGTCACCATCCTGGGCATACTTCTTTGAAGATGAGGCAGGTAACAGATTCACAGAAATTTCAGTCGATGCCCAAGCCACGAAGGAGTTGTTCTTCATCGCGACAGTGACGGACAGCGACGAATATTCGACATTCACCGTCCGCATTACCAACAAAGGCGACTCAAACAGCATTGACGACGATGGTGATGGCATCCCCGATAATCAACGCGAATTGCGTTTTACTGCGTTCCTGACAACCAGAGATTACGCCATGGATGTCCGTCTCGAAGAAGGAGGTCTCGATGGCCGTACTGGCGAATTGATCCTTGCCCCAGGCGATGAGGAAACCATCGGAATGTGGATTCGCAACATGGGAAATGGTGACGATACTGCTGTTCTTGAACTGACGGGATTGAACGGTATCGCAACCCGTACTGTTTACTCCAAAGGATTACCAATCGCCTCAAACAACGAGATAAGTGTTCCATTTGGTTTTGGAATTTGGGATGAAAACAACAGTTCGTTCGTCTTGGATGCCTCGGGAAGCCCCTACCTTGAGAACACCGAGGATGCCATGCTTTCCGAGATGTTGTTCACCCTTAATCTGAGTCAAGGATACAGCGTTCGGCCTTACGAGATGTATCTCGAGCTCAAGGTCGAAGTCAATCAAGCCACACTCACCGGTGAGGGCGGTAACTTGTACATCGTTGTTACAAGTAAATCCAACGCAGCCAACAGAACAGGACAAGCGACGGTGTCGTTGAGCGTTCAGAAAATCTTCGACTTGAACATCATTGAACCAGAAAGCACTTCGTTCGATTTGGTTTATCCGGAAAGTTACTCCTTCACTGTACAGGTTCGCAACGATGGAAACGTCGAGACTCAAACAGAGATCTTCACGTCTGACAACATGCGCGGATGGAAGTTGAAACTCAAAGGTCCATCAGAGTGTGATCAGATTACACTCTCAAGCCTCGAGTGCCCACTCAAGAAAGGCGAAATCATGGAAATTACCGTGGAAATAAAACCTCCGTATGGGGCAGAATTGTCGGACACATTTGACTTCACCCTCTCGGTCCAACCTGAGGAAATTGGTGTCATCGGGCGAGTCAACCAACAATTCGATGTGACAGGTGAGCCAGAGCAAGGATTCTTTGGCCTCGCAGACGATACAACACTGACGATGTTCGCAGGTGGTTTCCTCCTGCTCGTTGGGCTCGTCTTCATCCTCAGTCGGCGAAACTGAAGATTTCCAATTCGATCATCGGGTTTAACTATTGGTCGCAGAGGCAACTTTCTCCACAATGGCTTCGATCCAATCCTCAGCATCATCTTCGTAATCGGTATCGCAATCGAGGCGTTCATGAAACCGTGAACCTCCTTTTTGCTCAAGCAACTCGTCCCATTGAATCCCTGCTTCGCAGAAAAGATCGAAGGCGGTATCGCCCAGCGCTAGCACGGCAAATTGCGTTCCGCTCAAATCGTTCTCGCCTATTTCTTGTATGGTGTCGTAGAGATCTTGCGCATTATCCGGTTGCTCACCATCTCCCCATGTGCTACAGACGATGACAAGATAATCATGAAGAAGAATTTCATCCACATCCACATCGTCCAAACATGCACATTTTGCATTGATCCCTTGTGTGGAGGCCATTTTCTGGGCGTCCATAGCAAGCAATTCCGAATTACCAGTTTCAGTACCGAAGCCGATGAGGAGATTCTGCGCCATTCAAGCGACCCCCTTGATTCGTTTTGGACATCGTTTGCAAAAGGATTTTTTCTTCTTGTATTTCTTGCAGCATTTTGACCTTACCTTCACTTCTTCAACAATATCTATCCTCGTTGCTCTTTGACAAGAATTATCACATCCAGAGCAATTTTTCCCCGGACCAGTTCTCTGCAGCGATGCAGTTCCGTCAACCAACACCTTGAACGTCAATTCACCGTTTCGGTCTGCCATGAACCCTCCTAGTTTAGGGTAACCTAAAATGTTTAGGGTATCCTAAAACGACGTGATGGATGCTATAGGCAGACTGGGAACGCTTATGGAGGGTATTCAAGTCGGTTAAAACAGAGAGCGGAGGCTTTCTTGAGGCGATGATAAATGGTCGATACTGGTTCAGTTCCGAGCGCCTATCTTTCAATTGGATTCCTTGCGATTGTTGGCATTCTCATGCCCCTTACAAATTTCATCATGTCATGGGCACTTCGTCCTCGTACGGACCCCTCACGACCGCACATCACAAGGTCGTATCTTTTGGAAGGTTACGAACGAGATCACAGCCTCTACCCCCGCCGTCTTTCCACCTTCGAATGTGGAAGCGAGCCGATCGGTGACGCAATGATTCAATTCCACTTTCAGTACTACTGGTACGCCATCATCTTCCTCGTCTTCGACGTCGCATTCATGTTCCTTGTACTCGGCGGCATGGTGACTGCTGAGGAGACGAAACTCGGCGGAGACATCGCCAAAGCAGAAGCAGGACTTGCCATCATTGCAGTCTTCTTTACCATCATGTCTCTCGGCGTTTGGTACGTATTCCGCAAGCGAGGTCGAATCTACATCTGAGGTGAATCATATGGCAGAATCTGGAGAAAATTATACCGCATTCAACAGTCGTGCACTAGTCGAAGTCGTTGGTGATGTTACCGACGAAGCACTCAAAGCAACCAAAATCAAGCAATTGCTTTCCGTGCTTGCTGGACGATTCTTCAACTGGGGTGGGCGAAAGTCACTCTTCACTCTTCACTTGGGAATCAAGTGCTGCGCTATCGAGATGGCAGCTGCGGCAACACCTCGGTTCGATGGAGACCGATTCGGCGTCTTGTTCCGTTCATCTCCTCGACAATCGGACGTTCTTCTTGTCAATGGGCCAATCAGCAAGAAGTTCGCTGACAAAGTCGTTCGTCTCTGGGAGCAAATGCCTGAACCAAAGTACTGTATCGCCATGGGCGAATGTGCTATCTCTGGCGGACCGTACTTCCAGTCGTACAACATCCTCGAGGGTGTTGACACTGTCATTCCAGTCGATGTTTACATTCCTGGATGCCCACCCCGTCCAGAGGCTCTGATCGATGGATTCGGACTTCTCCGCGAGAAAATCATCCGTATCGGCGGTGCACCAAGCACTGGTCGCGATGGCGAAAAGCCAGTCATTGTTGGAGAGGATTGATTATGGGAATGAGTATCTCTGCAGAACAGAATGCAGCGGCAGCATCTGCTTTCTCTGAAGGGGCCGAGAAGCAATTCGGTGGTAGCGGCGTTACTGTATCCATTGAACATCATAGCAATGCAGCTAAGTTTGCATTCGTGCGAATGACGTGCCCTCCACAGCACTGGGTTGCCCTTGCCAAGTGGCTTCGCTTCGATGCTGGCGTGAACTACTGTTCGATGATCACCGGCACGCACTATCCAGACAGCGCTGAACGTGGTTGGGGTATTGCCTACCATTTCTTGCGACAACCAGTTCGTGACGTTGAACCGTTTACGGCTGATGTTCTCAAGGCAGGTGAATTGGAAGGTTTATCCATTCCACTCGAAGTTGAAGTTCTCATCGATTTGCCAGCAGGCGATGCACCTGTTGTCCCTAGCGTCCAGTCGATTTGGGTTGGCGCTGACTGGAACGAGAAAGAAACGTGGGATCTCGTCGGGATCCGATTTGAAGGCCATGAAAACATGCACCGTGTCTTGAATCCACACGACAGTCCTGAAGGATTCCATCCATTGCAAAAGCAACACAACATTCGATATCATGACTTCAACGAAATGTACGATGATGCACAAGGATTTGTGCGCAAACCTGCGGACGAGGGCCGCGTAAAGTGAGGTGAATCTATGGCACAAATGTGGATTACAATGGGGCCGCAACACCCGATGACGCACGGACTCTGGACTCTCCGTGTCAAGGTTGACGGTGAAACCGTCGTCGACACAGAAGCTGAACTTGGATACATCCATCGAGGTGTTGAGAAGATTGCAGAAGCTCGAGATTTCACGCAGGTTACGCCGTACTGTGACCGTCTTTGCTACGTCAGTGCAATGACATGGGCTAATTCCTACATCTATGCTGCTGAGGACCTTCTCGAAGTCGAAGTTCCTGAGCGTGCTGAATTCATCCGTCTTATCGCTGCTGAGTTGCAACGCCTTGCTTCTCACTTGATGTGGCTTGGTGCATTTGGGCCCGACATCGGTAACCTGACCCTAATGACTTGGTGCATGCGTGACCGCGAGATGTTCCTTGACCTCCTCCAAGAACTCGGAGGTTCGAGAATGCACTACAACTATCCTCGAATTGGTGGCGTCAAGCGTGACCTTCCTGTTGGATTTGCTGACCGTGCTCGTGCCAAGATCAAGTTGTTCGAGAACCGAATCAACGAGTACGAAATGATGCTTGATGAGTCGACCATCTGGCTTGTTCGACTGCAAGGTGTCGGTTATGCTCGTGCTGAAGACATGGTCAATTCCGGTGTATCAGGTCCAAACGTTCGAGCAGCTGGTGTGAACTACGACGTTCGATGGGCACACCCATACTCTGTGTACGATCAAGTCGATTGGGAACCTGCTGTTGAGAAACCAACATCGGTCAAAGGCGCTGATTGTTACGATCGATACAGAGTTCGAATGGAAGAGATGCGACAATCGTGCAGAATGACACTCGATGCTCTGGATAAGATTCCTGGTGGAGCGAACACGCATTACAACACAGGCGATGAGATGATCATCACCAAGGCTCCAACACGTGCCCCTGAGGGAGCAACTGGCTTCAGCAACTACGAGTGCACACGTGGCGCATCTCAGTTCTACATCCAAGGAGGCGGAGACGGTCGCGGAAAGAATCCATATCGACTCTCCATTCGCTCGCCAATGTTCATCACCATTCCCTACGTTGCAAAGACCATGATTGGCTACAAAGTCGCTGACATTCCTGCCATCATGGGTAGCTTTGACCCTTGTATCGGAGAGACGGATCGTTGAGGTGATACGATGGATGACAAGTACGACCTGAGAAGTCTCTTTATCGGAGAGGAGAGTTTTGCTCACAAGACCATTACATCACTCCTCGAGGGAACCCCACTCGAGGAAAGTTCCTCTGCTATCGCTTTCGGAGTCGGAACGTTTGCCGTCGTAAACATCGTTTTCCTTCTCTTGTTCTTCTCTCAATTCGCCATCCTATGGATCGAGCGAAAGGCTGTTGCTCGAATGAACGATCGCCGTGGTGCTACAACTGCTCTTCGTTCTCTGTGGGTTGGTGAAAATGGTGTCACCGCTGGTGCATGGTGGAACATGCTTCCATTCGGACTCGGCCGTCCAGTCGGTGTTCTCAACAAGTGGCTGAACAATCGTTTTGGAAACCAATCCGAATACGAAACCGTTGACCGTGTTGGCAACCGTTCGTGGATGGGTCTGAGCATTCTACCAGGTTTCTTCCAAAACGTTGCAGACGGAATGAAGTTCCTCGTCAAGGAACACATGGTTCCACGTCGAGCCGACAAACTCATTTTCGAGGTTTCCCCGTTCCTCATCGTTTCAACCACACTTCTCATTCTTGGAATGATTCCACTTTCAAGTGGCATCTACGCCACGAACCCAGATCTCTCGATTCTCTACATTATCGCTATCTTCGGAATCGCTCCAATTGGCGTCTTCTTTGCAGGTTGGTCATCGAACAACAAGTACACGCTCATCGGTGGTATCCGCTCAGCAGCTCAACTTACAGCATACGAGATTCCTCTCTTGCTCACACTCCTTTCCGTTGCTATGCTTACTGGTACATTCAACATCATCGAAAGCGTACACTTCCAGCACACTGCAGGTGCATGGAACCTCTTCCTTATGCCATTGGGTGCGGCTCTGTTCCTCATCACTATGATCGCTGAAGTCGAGCGTGTACCATTCGACATGCCAGAGGCTGAAGCCGAACTGGTTGAGGGATGGTGGACAGAATACGGCGGTATGCGGTTCGGAATGTTGTTCATGGCTGAGTACATTCGAACCTATGCAGCATGTTTCCTATTCACACATTTCTTCCTTGGCGGATGGCACCTTCCATTCCAAGGCCTCATTGGTAGCATCCCTTACCTCGGACCTGCTTACCTCTTGATTCCTGGTGCTCTGGTTGTTCTCATCAAAGCGTGGCTTGTATTCCTCATTGTTTTCGTATGGGCTCGATTCTCTCTTGCTCGTATCCGAACCGATCAAATCCTTGAGTTCGGATGGCGTATGCTCCTTCCACTTGCAGTTCTGCAAGTCGTTCTCGCAGCGGTCTACCGCCTCTACCTCTTCGATGTCGAGGGTATGGCCGACACCGTTTATGGAGGAACTGCATGGGATGCATTCGGTGTTCCATTCCTCGTACCCGCACTGACCACAATCCTGTGGCTTGCCTTCTTCTTCCTCTTGCTCAACGATACGGGCAAGAATGAACGCACTGCACGTATGTACCACGTGCAAACGGTGCAACCCGCAGGTACACACTTACCTGGTCAGGAATGAGGTGAAGAAACATGCCAACACACCCTCAAGCAAAACCGAACTTCCGAAATCTGTTCTGGTATCCGTTCAAGATTACCTTAATTACGGCACTACGAACATTCCCGTTCTTGGGTCGTATGTTCCCAAAGAAACTGGGAATGGGATACCACAATACCTCTCACCCAGAGTTCCTTGATGATGCGAGCGAACACCGAGCGAAGAGTCGTGCAAAGTACAACGATATCTCGAAACAAGAGTTCGCTCCAGACCGAGTGACATCGGATTTGTTCCCGAGTCTTTGGAAACCACAAACCGTCCAGTATCCATACGAACGTCTCGAAGACATGGAACCATGGCTCTTCGTTCCTGGAAACTACAACGGCCGAATTGGCGTCATTTGGGAAACCTGTACGGCGTGTAAGATGTGTGTCAACATCTGTCCAAACGATTGTCTGCACATGACCACTGAACTTCGTGTTGACGTTCTTGACAATGCTGAAGGTGAATACGAAGGCTATGGTGCTGAACTCGAGGTCGGTGGCTACGCAGCCAAGTTCCGTGAAGAAGTGACGGAAGAACTCGAATCCTTCGATTTGATCACAGCTCACAGCGCTCCTCCATCAGAGTGGCGCTTCGCTCAAGTTTTGGATCTCTCAGGAGGTACTGCAACCGTTCGCTGGAACGATTCCGGCCAGGAAGAAGTCCTTGCTCAATCCGAACTCCGAACAGCAGACGACCAAATTGTCTCTGGACGAATTGACATTGGCCGCTGTATGTTCTGTGGCCTCTGCATGGAGGCCTGTGGTTTCACTTCCTTCTTCATGACCAACGAATACGATGGTATGTCTGGTTTCACTCGACAAGATCTTTGGTTCGATGCAAGCAGAACGCGTGTTCTGCCATCTGTGCATCAAGAAGCCGTCGATGGTGAACTTGCAAAGCGTGCAACAAAGGAGCGCGACAAGCGAGCCAAAGCTGCTGCAAAAGCAGCAAAGGCCGCTGAGGAAGGTGCCTGAAATGGACGTTGCTTCGGCCACTGAAACCATCATTTTCTTTGTCTTTGCAACGATTACCATTCTTGGGGCATTGGGACTCATCTATGCGCAACGTGTTGCACATTCGATGCTTTCACTGATTTTCTGTTTCATGGCCGTTTCAGGAATCTTCATCCTTATGGGTGCAGAATTCCTCGCAGCGATTCAGATTTTGGTCTACTTGGCCAGTGTAGGGTTGGTGGTGTTGTTCGGTATTATGTTGACTCGTCGCCAAATTCAAGAGGAGGATTTTGAATGAGATTGATGTCCACATTGACCCGTATTGGCCTGATTTTCCTTGCTGGTGCAATGATCACCGTGCTTGGAACGGCAGAGATTTGGGATGAAGAGGCACAGGAAGTCACAACCATCGATCTTGCCAACACAATGCTCGACGTATGGGCTCTACCATTGCTCATTCTTGGCGTCCTCATGGCCATGGCCATGATTGGTGCTGCTTACCTCGTTCGTGACGAACGTCGTGAAAATCTAGAGTGGGAACAGCGAGGTGAAGACGCATGATTGATCCAGCATGGGTAAGCGTTCTTTCCGCTATTTTGTTCACCATCGGTCTTTGGGGCGCGTTCACTCGAAAGAATGCGATCGTTGTTTTGATGTGTCTTGAATTGATTCTCAACGCTGCAAACCTACAGTTCGTTGCAGCAGCCATCCAACACGGAGATGCATCCGGTTGGGTCTACGCTATCTTTGCCATTGCCATAGCAGCCTCAGAAGTTGCCATTGGCCTGGCCATTTTCCTTGCCATGTATGGCCAACACGAAACGATTTCACTCGATGATGTGAATCTCTTGAAACACTGAGGTGATAGAATGGGTGGTACATCAGAAACAATCAGTTCAACATTCATTGAGTATGCAATTTTTATCGTTCTCCTGCCGATGCTTGCATTCCCAATCATTCTCTTCCTCGGACACATCTTCAATGGAAACCAAACATGGGTTAAGTCGGCAAAGGAAGGAGGGCTCATCGCTCTTCCAATCATGGTCGCGAGCTTTGTACTCTCCATGCTCCTCATCTCCGAATTCATAGGAAAGGGTACAGGAGGACACTATATCGGTGACTGGCTCTCCTTTGGATGGTGGAGTGCCGATGGCCTGAGCATCAAAGGGAAGGCCTTTGGTGTCGGCATTTACATCGATCACATCACCGTGATGCTCCTCTTTGTCGCCTCATTCCTCTGTATGCTCATCAACATCTTCAGCATTGGTTACATGAACACCGATCCGGTCAACGACAACCGAAACCATCGCTTCTACGCTGAGTTTGTTTTGTTCTGTTCAGGTATGCTTGGAATGGTTCTCGCTGATTCCTTCCTGTGGCTCTTCATCTTCTGGGAATTGATGGGTCTTTGTTCCTATCTTCTGATTGGATTCTATTACGAGAAGCCAAGCGCAGCCTATGCAGCAAAGAAGGCGTTCCTTACCACACGTGTTGGCGACGTCTTCCTCGTTATCGGTTTGGTCATGCTCTGGAACCTCTTCGATTCGCTGGACTATGCAGTTGTCTTCAACGAGGATTTCATCGCGGCCGTCGATCCAGGGCAACTCCAACTTGCTCTCGGAATGATGTTCATTGGAGCTGTTGGTAAGTCTGCCCAATTCCCACTTCACGTATGGCTTCCTGATGCAATGGAAGGCCCTACCCCTGTTTCAGCGCTTATTCACGCAGCGACCATGGTCAACGCAGGTCTCTATCTCGTTGCACGTATGTTCCCATTCTTTGGTGCAGAATCCATGCATGGAGAACTGGTCGATTTAGCATTCATTATTGCCGTCATTGGTGGAATTACTGCTGTCATGGCTGCAGCCATCGCCTTCGTTCAGGACGATTTGAAGAAGGTCCTTGCATATTCAACCATGAGTCAACTTGCATACATTTTCACGGGTCTTGGTGCGGCCCTGTGGCTTGCCAACTCACTTGATTGGCATCATGACAGCAAGGCTCACGACATTGTTGTCGTTGCTTTCGGTGCAGCGCTCTTCCACCTCTTCAACCACGCAATGGCCAAGGGAATGCTGTTTATGGCTAGTGGTTCGGTGATTCACGAAATGCATCATGCACACCATGATTTGCATCATCACGACGATCATGATGACCACGGTGACGATCATCACGATGACCATCATGACGATCACTTCGATGCTCAATCCATGGAGAACATGGGTGGACTTGCATCGAAGATGCCAATCACTGCAACAGCGATGTTGGTCGGTTCAGCCTCCATCATGGGATTGCCATTGATTGGTGGATTCTGGTCAAAAGAAGGCATCATCGCCAACACATGGCGCGTTGCACTTGATGACCCTCGCTTCTTCCTACCAGCTGTTTGTGTTCTGCTCGGTGCAGCCATGACTGGATTCTACATGTCACGAATGTGGTTCAAGACGTTTGCAGGTAAGCCAAAGACAGAGGTTGCAGCAAAGGTTCACGAACACACGCCATGGATTCCGATTCCACTTGTTACTCTCACATTCGTATCGCTTTCAAGTGTCATCCTTGCTGGAATGATGTTCACACATTGGGCTGGTGAACCAGATGGGGGCTATGCCTTCTTCAGCAAGAAAGGCATGCTCAAGGGTCTCATCTACGAGTTTGAGCATGTCTTTGCCAACTCTGATCCATTCTTCTTTGTTCTGACATATGTGGCCATTTTCATTGGTGCGATTGTTGGTCCAGGAATGGCCATGGCACTCTATGGGGGCTCGCTGAAAGATGGCGAGAAGGCCAAGCCATGGATGCAACCAATCATCAATCTCTCCTCCCGAGTCAACGCAAAGCGTGGGTTCGACAACAGTGCATGGGCCAATTCGGGTCTGTCCAATGCGCTGAAGGAACGTTTGTATTTCGATAAGTGGTACGACGCAGCCATGCTCAAACTTGTAGCAGGTTTTGCCAACATCAGTGCAGCCTTCGATCGTAACGTCGTTGATGGAACCATCAAGACGATTGAATCGACATCTCAGAAACTGTCGACTCAGGTTCGTCGTCTAACGACAGGGTCTGCTCGTGATTACATCATGATGGCGGCCTTAGGTGTCCTTGTCATCTACTTGCTCTTGGAGGTGATGATTTGAACGTTGATTACCTCTCAATGATGGTCATCCTACCGATTCTTGCGAGCATCTTCCTGTTGATTCTGACTTCACGTCTCAACCCAGCAGCGCGTGCAAAGTTTGACGCTCCTGTTCGAATGGCTGCTTTCATTATCTCTCTCGCGATGTTCGCTGTTGCTACGTTGATGTTCTTGGGTCAAATCGGTGATGTTGGATGGAACGATATCGCCTTCAATACGTTTGAATTCCAAGAGTCCTATGTTTGGATTGAACAACTCGGTATCACATGGACAGTCGGTGTTGACGGGCTTTCATTCCCAATGGTTTGGCTGACAACGCTGTTGATGCCAATCACCATCATTGCAACATGGAACGAGAAAGCAGGCGCAACCTACTTCCCACTCATGCTCATGCTCGGTGGTGCACTGATTGGTGTCTTCGTCGCTCTTGACATGTTCATGTTCTACGTCTTCTGGGAATTGACACTCATTCCGATGTTCTTCATGATTCTCAAGTGGGGTGGAAAGGACCGAAAGTACGCAGCTCAGAAGTTCTTCATCTACACCTTCACAGCATCCGTCATCATGCTTCTCGGTTTGCTGACGATGTACTTCTTGATGGATACACAGACCTTCAGCATGCAAGAAATGGTCGTACAAGCGAGCGGTGCAAACGCAAGCGGTGTTTGGCTTGGTCTCGAAGTTCAGAAAATCCTCTTCATCATGCTCATGCTTGGGTTCCTCGTTAAGCTTCCAGCAGCACCGTTCCACACGTGGCTTCCTGATGCGCACGTTCAGGCACCAACCGGGGGATCGATGATGCTGGCAGGTGTCATGTTGAAGATGGGTGCCTACGGTATGTTCCGTCTACCAATCTCTCTGTTTCCTCATGCGTTGGAGGAATTCCAATTTATCATCATGATGATCGGTTTGGTTTCACTGGTTTGGGGCGCCATCGTTTGTCTTGGACAAACCAATCTCAAGAAGATGGTGGCATATTCCTCCGTATCCCACATGGGCGTTATCCTGTTGGGTATTGCAAGCATGCAACCACTGGGTTGGGCTGCAGCGCTCTTCATGATGTTCGCTCACGGAATCATCAGCCCTATGCTCTTCGCCGTTTGTGGTGCCTTCAAGCACCACTACCACAGCATGGAGATTGGAGCAATGCGAGGTATGGCCAAGCATTCACCATGGCTTGCGACGAGCATGATGTTTGGTTGGATGGCTTCACTCGGTCTTCCATTGCTTGCAGGATTCGTTGCTGAATTGATGCTGATGGTTGCTTACTGGTACGCCTACGGATGGTGGATCATCTTCCCGGGTCTAGTCCTTGCTATCACAGCCGCCTACTACCTTTGGTCGATGCAGCGAACCATCTTCGAAGGTGGCGAAGCAACACAACCTCCAGAAAGTCTCCACGGCGAACCGGTCCCAGACATCGACAACTCCGAGAAGATCGCTATGCTTCTTCTTGCAGCCTTCACCATTCTCTTTGGTATCATGCCATGGATTTTCCTCGACATGATGGACATGTGGACTCGAAGCGCCATGGCGTTCCTTGGCTTGGGAGGTGCCTGATATGTCAAACGGAAATGAATTTGATACGGACATGATTGAAACACTCGGTCCAGAATTCACCGTATTTGTCGGATTGCTTCTGATCATGGTCGTTCCAAACCTCGGAAACGGTACGTTCCGTATCCCAGGAACACCCATCCGTTTGCCTTGGTTCCTCGGTGGTACACGATTCAAGGCGGTTGCATCACCGCGACTCCCTGGCCTTCTTGCAGTACTGACAATGGCCTTGGCATTGTTCCAAGTCATTTGGTATCTTCTTGATGCTACTCCAGCAGATGGACAGGACATCAAGGCTAGTGGCGTCTTTATTTTCAAGGTGAACATGTTTTCACGAATCTTCGAAGCCATCTTCTTTGCAGCATTGCTCCTAGCAGCCATTGCATCCTTGGATCGATTACCAATTGGCTCACAAAAGAGCGATGACATCGATGTGTTGTTCAACAATCGTCGACAAGCGGATTTCTACATCTTGATGTTGACTTCTGCGCTCGGAATGAGCGTTGTCGCTCTCGCTCAGGACATGTTTGTCTTGTTCGTTGGATTGGAACTTGCTTCCTTCTCAACCTACATTCTCGTCGCCTTCCACAAGGAATCACGAGCAGGTTCAGAAGGTGGTGCAAAGTACTTCATCGTCGGTTCCGTTGCTTCCGCAGTGGGTTTGTACGGATTGAGTATGCTTTACCTCTGGGCAGGATCACTTCAGTTCCATGAGTTGGCTGCCCAATGGGAAGCGCAAGGGGCAACATCGCTCAGCATGATGGCACTCGGATTTGTTCTCGTTGGATTTGCCTTCAAGATCAGCGCTGCTCCATTCCACTTTGCTGCTCCTGATGCATACTCCGGTGCAAACAGCCCAGTCGCTGGTGTTCTTGCAACTGCAAGCAAAGCCATGGGAATGCTTGGTCTAATGCGTGTTCTTCTGATCATCACGGTTCCTGAAGCAAATGCTGATGGTTCAGCCATTTGGATTGGCCTCCTCGGCGTGCTTGCTGCCATAACCATGACATGGGGGAACATTGCTGCCTTGGGTAGTGAGAATCCAAAGCGTATGCTCGCATACTCGTCGGTTGCTCACGCAGGTTACATGTTGGCAGCATTGACCGCCATCGGTGCGTGGAACTGGGGATTGGTCGACAATGCTGGTGTTGCGATGGATGTCGTTGTCGCTGCACTTCTCTTCCACATGTTCGTTCTTGTCTTCTTTAAGCTTGGAGCGTTCCTCGTGCTTGGAGTTCTCGAAATGGAAGGCGGAGCATCACGTCTCTCGTCTCTTGCAGGACTGGGCAAGCGAGAACCACTTCTTGCTGTCGCCATGTTCCTGTTCATGATCTCGCTTGCCGGTGTTCCACCAATGGCTGGATTCTTGTCCAAGTTGCTCGTCATCATGGGAATTGTCGAAGTTGCAACAGGTACAGGTTCTCTCTCTTCCATTGGTGATGCTCACTGGGTCTGGTGGCTCGCCTTGCTAATGGTCATCAACAGCGCCATCTCCATGTTCTACTACCTGCGAGTCGGTGTTGTGATGTACTTCCACGAGCCGGAAGAAGGTCGTAAGGGACCTCTCGCTTCCGGTGCTTCTATTCGTATTGCTATCGCACTCTGCGCGATTGGAACCGTTGGGTTCGGATTGGTTGGTGGCGAGCTCATCGACTTATGTCGAGATGCTGCTGAATCACTCCGCTGAAGAGGGGCGACTTCAAGAGGGGTCGGCCTCTCGAAGCACATGGTGAGACCCTATGGGACGACGTCATGAGGAAAAAGTGGACGAGGAAGAACTCGCACGCTTGGAAAATCCTGAGGGTTCACCAGGCAAAATCCGTGTCAAACTTCCGAACGATGGTAAGAGCAAAGGTGAACTCGGATACAAGGGCGAAATGTTCGCTCTTGCAGAAGAGATTCTTGGTGGACGTCGAGTAACCGTTCTCTGCGCTGACGGAGAAACACGAATGGCCCGAATCCCAGGAAAGATGCGACGTCGACAATGGGTTCGTGAGGGTGATCTCATCATCGTATGGCCATGGGATTTCCAGGATTCGAAAGCGGATGTTAAGCACCGCTACACCAAGACACAAGCCATGTATCTCTCTAGGAAGCAAGTTCTTCCAGAAGTCGTTGATATGTTTGGTATGAATTCACGCATCGATGATGACGATATTGGTGATGACTTGTTTGGCTCATCCGATGCCCCAGAAGAAGCAGAAGCTGCTGACGATGACGATGTTGACGACATGTTTGGTTCCGATGATGACGATGATGACGTCGACGATATGTTTGGTTCCGATGATGACGATGATGACGTCGACGATATGTTTGGTTCCGATGAGAAACCAGAGGTCGTTGAAGAGGAGACCGTTGTCGAGGAAATGCCAGAGCCTGAACCTCTTGATGATGACGACGACGATGACGACGATATTGACGCTTTGTTTGCCTAATCTGGCAAAGGATTGAAGTTGAACGAACACCAACAACCGATTGAGGAGTGTTCGTATGGCACGTTCTGGTGACGATTGGGATGAGTTAACGGAACGCACCCGTCAACGAAAACAGACACGTCGTAAACGAAATCGACGTCAACGTTCTGCTGAGGAACAAGCAGATCATGATTACAATGAGGAACATACCTCGAAGTTCGTGTCTGAGTTGGCGAAGAAGGATAGCCAATACAACTGGATGAAGGACGACAAGAACAAGCGTATGTTCCAGAAAATCGAGAAACGCATCCAAGGGGCGATGGGCAGTGGAACCTACGATTGGGTCGATCGTCGAGTGTTTGACCAAGTCTTTGATCGCCTCACATTGATGTCTTTGTACAAACTGATGAATGCGGGAGCCTTGGATACGCTTGACTTCCCAGTCGCTCGTGGAAAGGAAGCACACGTGTTCCACGGAACCGATCAACAAGGAAAGAGTGTGGCCGTCAAAATCTTTCACACCTCTAATGCAGTCTTCAAGAATTTGATGCAGTACATCGAAGGCGATCCAAGGTTTGGTGGACTTCGACGACGACATCGCGACCTTGTCGACATTTGGGTTCGCAAAGAACACCGCAATTTGATGCGACTCTACCGTTGGGGTCTTCCTGTACCACAACCAATTGCTATCCAGAAGAACGTCCTGGTTATGGATTACTTAGGAACCGAATCTCAACCTTCTCCGAAGTTGCGTGATGTTAAAATCGAACATCCGGAAGCCGTTTACGATGAAATGCTTGAATTCCTTGCAGTTTCGTGGCAAAAAGCAGAATTGGTCCATGGCGATTTTTCACCGTTTAACATTCTTTGGCATGGCAATGCCCCAATCGTGATCGATGTTGGACAAGGTGTTGTGCAACATCACCCGAAGGCGAAGGAGTTCTTGGTTCGTGATGTGACACGTCTCGTAGAATGGGCCAACAAGAATGGGCTTGATGTTGAATTGGCAGATGCGATGTACGATGTTCTCGAAATGGATCTTTCACACGTTGTTGAGCGAACTGAGGAAGAATGATTCACTCTTCTTCCCACGTAACCGATTCGTCATCCGCCATTTCCATCATTGCATCAACGGCTTCACCATCTTCAGGGTCGATTTGGCTGGCACGTAGACGTCGTCCACGACGCTCGGAGATGTCAGCGAGTCCTGGAACAAGTCCATCGAAGCCATCTGATCGCCCCTCGTCTTGACGGGTCTCGATGTACTCGAGAGAACGGTTGTCCATCTTCATGCGCTTACGGCTTCGCTCAAGGAAAGATAGAACGCTTCCGTGTTCTGAACCGCCTGCAATCATTTCAACCGCCTGACGGGCAAGAGAAAGACCGTCAGCATCACCAACAAGAACGACGGTCGACTTGTAAATTGTGATTTCGACATCGGTGAGGTTCTCGATGAGTCGGCGAATCTTCCCTTGGCTTCCAATAATCCGGGCACGAATACGTCGTTGTTGCTGGGATCGCTTCCCCACGAAATCTTTCAAATCGACCATTTCGAAGAAGTTGTTATCTTCAAGCAGACGAATCGCAGCTTTTGGAGCCATACCTCGTCCTATCGCTTTGATGACATCCGGGAATTTCATCGCCTTGATCGGGTCATAGGAGCCAGGTTCTCCCCAGACAACCTCAACATCGCCTGATTCAGAATCGATGTGAAACTCTTGCGCTCCTGATGCTTCACGAAGTGCCTTTGCAGTCGTCCCTTTCGAACCGATAAGGACAGCGATTCTGTCCTTCGGAATACGTGGCAATCCTTGTCGCATGTATCTATGCCTACTGCCACTCTTTTTCAATCTCGTTGTTGAAGCATTGCAACAATAAAGCCCACACAGATGAGAGCTGTGAGGGTTGGAGCGAAGGACGGAACCAAGCCGGGGCTTGAGATATCAGCGCCGGTGACGACCATGTAGTGGTCGTTGTTGATCTCGCTGTTCTCATCAATGACATTGGTCGGATCGATGCGAAGGCGCAAGTCGTACTGCCCACTGTTTGGAACTGTGTAGGTCCACTCAATGGTCTCAACACCATCACCAAGCGACCCTGCAGGAAGTGTGACCACATTCATGACCGTCCAGTCCGTTGTCGAGCTTCGGTCAGCAGGAGCAGCTTCGAGACTGATGACAACCGCTCCAGCGTAGATTTGATTTGAACGCAATTCACCAGTGATGGTGATGTTTCCAAACGTTTCACCTGGCCGTACCACCAATCGATCAACGTCGGTGGCGGTTGTATTCCATGATAGATCAAGTCCAGGCATGACCTGGAAGGCTTGAGCCTCCGTTGTTTCGGTGTTTCCAGCTTCATCGGAAACCGTCGCTCGAAGCATGAGGTATTGACGAGATTTTGTTGCCCAGTTGGCCAATGCCAATCCACGGTCCAATCCTGAACCTGGGAGCTCAAGCCACTGTCCTGATAGATCAGGAGTTTGGCCAACTCCGTTCGAGTCAAATCCGTATTGCAATGAAACAGTGCTCTCATCAACACCTGACAGAAGATCGTAGGTCGAGAAGGATATGTTTGCTATACCAATCAAATCGGTTGTCAGTGGGTCGACGGTCCAACCAACGAGTTCAGGCATTGATGTATCGATACGAATGGTATCTGAGACAGTGTTGCCCATGTTTCCAACGCGGTCTATGGCTCGCCACGACAGGCTGTGATTGCCTTCGCTCAATTCGATGGTATGTGTGTTCGAGGTGAGAGAAGTCCACGCTCCACCATCAATTTGCAATTCAACAACGTCAACACCACTTCCCGAACCATCGTTGGCAGCATCAAGAATTCCACTGATGCTGATCGAGGTTGTGGATTGCCACGTATTTCCGTTACCAACGGAAACACTGCTCATCGTCGGACCAGTTCGGTCAATTCCGATGAAGATGGTCTCAGAGCTGCTGAGTCCAGAATCATCGAAGACCGTAAGACGTGGATTCCATGTTCCTTCGGAAAACGAACCACTGCTCCAATCCCAACCATACGCAAGCGATGTTGGGCCGTCGGTTGAAGGTGAACCAGGACCAGGAACGTTCTGGAGTGTAGCTCGATCAAAATCGTCATCGGAAATACCGTATCGGAACTCGAGCGTTCCCGTTTCACCCACATTGAACCAAGCTCGGTCGGTGCTTGCTGCTCCACTTCCAACATTTGGGGAGAGGACGGTGAACGCTGTGATTTCAGGAACGTGATTGTCGATGGTGAACTCATCGGTCGTGCTAATCGTAACATCACTCACATCGGTATCCCATCCAGTCGCACGGAGCGTGTAGGTTCCGTTGGTGTAGGATGTTGAATCGAAGTTGAACAGCCAAGGGGAACCTGTGAGGTTTGTAACCGTTGCATAGGCGCTTCCAACTTCAGCGACTTCAACAAGGATCGAATCAATGGTTCCCGAGCCAGACAGTGCAAATGTGACGGTTTTCAAGCCGGTCACGGATTCGTCTTCAGCAGGACCGTTTGAGAAAACGATGCTTACTCCCGAAGTGCTGGATGCTTCTACATGTTCTCCGAGGTGTGTTGCAACCGGTTGTGAAACCGAGAGCATAGAAAGAAGCAGAAAGGAGACGAGACCGATGGCAACAACTCTCCCTCCCATGCTTTGCCTAGACATGCGACCACCCTTCAATTCTCCCCTTCTACCATGAGAATTTCTAGGGTCTTGTTGGGGTATTGACCAGATGGGTTCAAGTGCTTTGCATGTCGTCGAATTATCATGGCGAGAGGCGCATATGCAATCTGTTGTGTTCTCCTGATGCTGACATCTCTAGCAGTTGTCCCAGCAAGTTCGTACGATAGCAACGGAGTGGAAGCTTCGGAACAAACGCTAAGCATTCTCCCTGCAAGTCCCACTGAAGGCGGTTCAATTACAGGTTCGTTGACGCTACAAAACAACAACGCCCAACTTGCAGCGAATGTGGAATATTCGTTCTATGCGAATGCAATTTCGCCGAGCACGCGTCTCTTGATGTCAACAGTCAACATTCAAGCAAATGATTTCGCAACCGTATCGGCAACATGGGATGGTTTGGCCGCAGGTGAAAACAAACTCTGGGTAACTTACTCCTACAACAACGGCCCAGAGCATTCATTCTACCATTCCTTCACAGTCGAAGGCTTACCAAGTTTGTACATTATCGAGACGTCGATGAATCCGTCCACTGGCATTCATGCAGGCGATACAGTTGAGTTGAACACGAAAATAGGAAACATTGGCGGCGTGGATGCATCAACCTCGCATCTCGGAATCAATTATCCTGGTTCAATGACCGATGTTGAATTGTCAACTGAAGCGATTTCCGCAGGATCCGAAGTTTGGGTGAACACAACGTTTGTTGCCCCCCCAACAGGTTCCTATGACATCATCCTCACACCGGATGTACAAGACGAAATCTTGGAATCCTCCGAACAAGGAAAGGAAACAACGGTTGCATTGAACGTCGATGCACGAATGGACCTATCGCATTCTGGTGACGTTACCATCACGGCGACACAAGGTTCTCTCATCGGTCCATGGACCGTATCCGGTGTCCTCGCTCGAGAAGCAGGTGAAGGTGAGACAACGGTTCCAATGGTTTTGGAGATTCGCGATGGTGCCTCTATTCTCCGCTCTCTGCAATCCTTCGATGTGGTGATTGCAGGAACGGGATACAGCCAACAGGCGTGGACGGCCTCAATCCAAAGTTCTGATATTGCCGGTTTGCCAACAGGTCAATACACACTTGCAGTCAACATTGACCCATATGGAACGGGTTCTTTCACGCAAGAAAGCACAGAGAACGATGTCCTGCTGACGACCTTTACACTGCCTGAACTTCCTGACGTTTTCGTTGATCCATTGGCGCTAGCGAACCGTTCATCCGTTGCAGCAGGTGAGTTCGTTGATTGGTCAATGACAGCAACCAATACAGGTGATGTTACCGTTTCTGGTACATTCTACTACACGTGGGAAGGACAGACGTTTGAATCACCCCTGGTCGTTCTCACAGCTGGGCAAACCTACACTTACACAACATCGCATGGGACCGCTTTGGGCCAGCATACAGCAGAGATAAGCGTTCAGTGGAGGGCTGCATCAGGCTCCTACGACCGAGTCCCCACGAACAGTCTTGCAACCGGTTCTGTAATGGTTGAAGCCAGCCTGCAACTTGATTGGGACCCAGACTCCATGGTCTTGACCGATGATGCTGGTGAGCCTGCAAGCTTCCCACTTGAATCTGGAGAGAAGTATACCATGACGCTGGATGTCAAATCAACACGCGGAACGGGTGATGTTTCGTTCACCTGTAAGAACAGTCAAAATACGTGGGATACAATCGATGTTTCGATTGCAAACCCTGGTGATCGTGCAGAAGTTTCGTGTACTTTTACAGCATCTGGTAAGATGTCCATCGTTCAGATGATTCCATCCGATTCGATGGTGGCTGATGCGTACGAGCGATCGTTCTCAACCGCCTTCATTGACGGAAACGGTGCAAATGGTGGCAACAGCGATGGAACCGGGACGGCCGTTCTGATGTTTGTTGGAGCGCTCGCCTTGATCGGTGTTTTGGTTGCTGCAATAATCCTCACGCGAGAGCGTGAAGAAGAGGTTGAACGTGACATTTTCAATTACTGTCCTGCTTGTGATGGAGAGCTTGAGGGCGATGAGAACCGTTGTCCACATTGTTCATTCAACCTTCGTAAGGCACGTTCTCAATTCCACGACTGCCATGAGTGCGGTGAATCCATCCCAGATTTGATGGAGAATTGTGCCTATTGTGGTGCTGAACAGGATGTTTCACAGTTCTTCGAGCGTCGTGAGCGACGCGTTCGAGACGTTCCAGAAGAGAAAGAATTGGTCTCTCTTCCTGAAGAGGATGAGAATGAAATCGTTAGCGGCTCTGAAGACTTTGCCGACGCCGTGAAAGAGTTTGGTTACGATGAATCCAATCTTGAGGATGAATGGGATGAGAACGTTGTCGCCGCTGAACAAGAAGTCACAGCTGCATACGATCTACGTAACGCAGATGAGATCGCCATGGAGGATATGACCGAAGAGGAAATCGAGGCGATGCAGAATCAAGTTGTGCCCACGCTCAAGACCGTTGAGGAATCGTTTGAAGGTCATGATTTGGATGCCTTCTTGCCGTCAAAGGATGAGATGAAATCGCTCAAGGATGATGGCAAAGACAAGGATGGTGCTGCTTGGACAACGCTCTCTGCGAGTGACGCTGAGATTCGTGGCGATTTGTATGAGCTAACAGGTGAGGAAGGCATCATGCCCGGTGACAAGGTTGTTGTTGGTATGGGTCTAACAGATAGTTCTCTTGCAGGAAATGAGATCTCCGAAGCGAGCGCCGACTTCGCCATTGAAGACGACTCGGAATTGCCTCTTACCGTTGAAGATGGTGATAAGACCGTTGCAGCCAAACCTCGTCGGCGCCCACGTCGAAAGCGAGAATCTACAGCCGAAACGGCAGACTGTGGCGCTTGTGGGGCAATCATTCCTGCAGATGCAAAGGAATGCCCTACGTGCGGTGCAAAATTCGAGTGATGGATGCCTGTCAGCACTCATAGGGTTCGTCATCGCTTGCGCTCGGAGTTGTCGTTGCGTCATTCAGGCGTTTTCGTTGAGATTGAACGATGGTTTGAACGCTTCCCCATGACGGGGTGATTTTCATATTGTTGAGTCGGTTGGGCAACATCATGCAGCAGAGGTTGTTTCCGGTCTTTGTGGCCCTTTCCATGCTGCTGCTTTCCGCTTCAGGTTGCATTGGCCTTCTCCAAGGAAGGGAATACATGGAGCATCTTCGTGGCGATGTGCAACAATCTACATCCATCAAAACGACCGTCGTAGAGCATTATTTTACCAACGCTGAAATCAATGTTGAGTGGAACGAGAAGTTCACTGTTGATTCCGAAGTCACAAAGATTGGTGTGTATTTCAAGACCGAAATGGCCGGTGAAATTATTCGTGAACTCTTCCCTGATTTCTTCGATTTACGAGAAGTGAACGTCGAAATCAAAGATCCATCTGGAGCCCTCAAATACAATGCGACACACGATACAACGAAAACCGCTCCCTACGTTCTCATCGAACCAGAGGCTGATGGTGAGTTCATCTCTGGAGAATGGAACATCAACATTGTTGGAACTGGTGGTGGAATCATTTCAGAGCAAGACAATTTCCTTCTCAGTGTGGATGTGACACGAACCTGCACTATCTATCCACAAGACGACGTATGTGTCGTTGATTAGACAAGTGATTCGCTGCAAGCGTAACGTCGACTGCAGTTTCGGCACTTGCCTTCACGCTCGTGATTGCGTTTTGCACCACCTTCCACCATCAATCGTTGAACTTCGATGATGCTTTGTTGAAGATGCTGTTTTGCATGTTGATCCCAGTACACTTGATGGATGTCTTCATCTCCATAACGAAGAATGCCATATGGTGGCGTTTTTCTTGTACTTATTTCAACCAATGCGATGTATGCGAGAAGTTGCAGACGATGGGATTTATGCGGTTTCTTTGGTACTCTTCCAGTCTTTTGTTCAACTGGAATGAACTCTCCATCGATGATGACGATTTGGTCTGGACGTCCTCGGAGTCCAGAAACATCGTCCATCAGAAGGTCGCTGCTCTTTTCATCGTCAGAGTATGCCAGTTCTGCACCTTCCTCAAGACCTACTTTATCTCGACGTTCGATCATTTCGGTTTCCGCCTTGAGTGAACGCTGAAGTTGCCATGTTGCGAAGAGCGTCCAGAGAAAAGCGATTACGAGGAGGATAAACCCTGCTTGATTCCGATCCTTCGCAGCAACCAAAGCAATGGCGTGAATGCCGATGACAATCGTTGCTAAAAGCAAACCAGCCTCTGTTTTTCCGGCAGAAAACCATCCTCCGAGGAAACCGATAGGACTCCATGTTGGTTCCAACCCAGTTGACTCGAATCGGTCTTTCATTTCTCGAATTTCCTTGATACTATGTTCAATCTTGAACCAATTTCGCCATGGGAGTGCAATCGATAAAACTGCAGCGATCAGGCATGAAACAGACCACATGGAAAGTATTCGAGCAAATTCAATTGGTGAGTTCATCATGTCATCGATGTAAACAAAAGCGAACGCGTCGATGGCAAAGGCGATGATGATTCCAAACCACCACGACCAAATCATCAGTGATCGACGCATTCGAATCAATGCTTCCTGATAGTCGCTCATTTCATTATGGATCTCTTTGTGCTTGACGACACCTTCTTCAACGGCTTCTCCGATACCAGATGCTCCTTCTTTTGCCAACTGCCAAGACAGGGGGCAATACATGAAGCGCTCCAAATCACTTGCACTGACAGGTAACGCTTTGTCTGAATCATCGAGATAGTAGCCCTCTGGGCCTATTTTTGCATCGGCAAAAGCGACCCCCATGATTTCATCTTTCACTCACACAGATTTGACTTCTTCCCCTTCTTTCATCAAAAACGTAGTTTGGAGATGATGCGAAGCGGTTAAGAAGAGGGTTCAGGTCGGTTGCTTGCTGAGGCACTACTATGTCTGAAGAAACAGGGCTCCTGATTCCACTTGAACTCTACGAAGAATCCGGTGTAAACATCGGAACAAAGCAGAAGAGTGCTGATATGAGCCGTTTCATCGACACTGTCAACTCTGATGGTCTCTACCTTCTTAATCTCAATCAAACCGATAACCGCATTCGCATCATTGCTTCCTTCTTGAACCAGTACGAACCTGCTCAAATCATGGTTGTGTCTGCTCGACAGTATGGACAGCGACCTGCTCGAATGTTCGCTGAAGCCATTGGAGCAAACTCCGCAGTCGGCCGTTTTATTCCAGGAAGCCTCACCAACCCAGCACTCCGTTCCTACAAGGAGCCGGACATCCTATTCGTCACTGACCCAGCATCGGACCAACAATCGCTCCGTGAAGCTGTGAACACCGGTCTTCCAATCGTGGGACTTGTTGATGCAAACAACAAGTTGCGAAACGTCGATGTTGCTCTACCTGCCAACAACAAGAGCCGACACTCGCTTGCTCTCGTCTACTGGCTCCTCTCTCGAGAAGTTCTCAAGTTGCGTGGACAAACCACCGACGAGGCATGGGCTGAGGCCAACGATCTTGAAGATTGGAAGTCAACCTTCTGAGATTGGCTTCAAGAAATCCGAAATTGCTTGTGCGGATTCGTTCACATCGGACAATTCATGCATTAGGCTTCGAACCGATTTCGCTCCAGGCAACCCCTTTGAGAAGGCAATCGCATGACGTTGCATCGTTTGTTTTGCAAGACCTGTTGTCTCTCTGCAGAGTGTCACATACCGGTCCCAACACCATCGACGTGAAGCGAACGCCTTCGATGTCTCTGACATTTCATCCCAATCGTCTTGATGTTCCTGAACCCAAGGTAATTCTGCTTCATTCATCCAGCCAAGTCCGACCTTGATCTGGGCGAAGACATCAGGACGACCGATGGCTGCACGACCGATCATCAGTCCAGATGCATTGGTCAATTCCAAGCAACGCTGTGCGCTCTCCGCATCGGTAATGTCCCCATTTGCAACAACAGGGACATCGACAGCATTGACAGCCGTCTGAATGGTCTCCCAATCGGCGATACCAGAGTATCGTTGTCGCAATGTTCGTCCATGGATGCACAGACGTTGTGCTCCCACTTTTTCGAGGGACTGACAAATGTAGACTGCATTGTTTGGACCTTGACCAGTGCCCAAACGCATCTTTGCTGTGACTGGAACGTTGACAGCATCAACGATGTTCTCAACCATCGTAACCAGTTTTTGAGGCTCTCCCATCAGGGCTGCTCCAGCACATATATTCGTCACTTTTGGAGCAGGGCAGCCGAAGTTCAAGTCGATCACATCAGCAGATTCTTCGAGCATGGTTGCAGCTGTGACCATGTCATCCATTTCACCTCCAAAGATTTGGGGAATGAACGGCTGTTCCCTTGGGTCGGATTCCATTTTTCGCCACGACGCAGTTGCTTCCCGACTAAGTGCCGTACTGTTGGTAAATTCCGTAATCGTAATGTCTGCACCACATTCTTTTGCAAGGAGACGGTAGGGGAGATCGGATACACCTGCCATCGGAGCAAGATAGAGCGGTCGTTGTTCACCCGACCATGGCTCATAAGTGTCGAAGCCAGGCGTCTTCATCATGCATCGCCCGTCGTCATGACCTCTTCAATCATCGTGCCAACCCGTCGTATTCGTCGCAACAAACGATCGAGTCGTGCTGTCATGTTCACTTTGGAATCTTCGATTGTTGCACCAATCAGCCTATACCCGAGGGGCAAACGTCCTCCTAGTAAATTGAGAAGCAACATTTGATCGGATGCGTCAATGTTTTGCATGGCTTCTTGCACAAGTTCAATCGTCAGGGAACCTTTGTTCAACGGTTGGAGTAACGAAGCATGATTTTTCTCAGGAATCAAACGCATGAATCCTCCTTTCTTGAGCAACCAATCCTCGCCACGTCGTTGATGTTGGGTCACCATCGCCGACCAGAGGGCTGTTGCAAGACGATCTGTACGCGGGATGCGTTCGACCAATCCACAAGCTCGGAATCGCTCCAAAATACGACCGAGGCGAGCCTTCTGTCCTCCAAATTGCTCATGAGCATCATCGAGTGAGATGGGTGTACCTGTGCGGAGGAGGAGTTGGAACAATTGCTCAGAGACCGATTCGGCTAGAATCTCATTTCCAGGACGATCCCCGAGTAGGCCAAAATCAGCCATCCATTGTGTTAGATCGGAAGCTCCTTCTTGCGAGGAGCGATAGTCGATGATGCTCATGTTGAGTGGGAGTGGGGACTCTTCGGAAAGTTCGTTGTCCAATGCGATGCCTTCACGGCTCCAATCAGCTTGAAGAAGGTCCATTTTTTGTTCCAGAATCAATCTGTATTGAGCGAAACACAATTCCAACGCTTGGGATAAACCTCCTCCTCTGAGAATGTATGTTCTCCAGCCCTTGCCTTCGTTGGTATACGAGAGCAATCCAGATTGACTGAGTCGAGCCAAGTGGTGATTCAATGCTGCAGGTGTCATGGCCAGTTCATCGGAAAGCGATTGAGCATCCCAGGAGGTGGTTGGTTGTGCGAAGAAATGATCACGTAGCATACGATGAATCGGTGATGCTGACCCATAATCAGCGGTTGCATCCCCCTTTCTTCGAACAAAGCAAAACGACTCAACGAACCATCCAATCAATCGATCGATTGAACGATCGGACGTTGGCATCGGAAGTTCTTCCAACTTGACATTGAGCATAAAGAACGACGCATGGTGATGGTCTTTGAAGCCTCTGCAACAATTGCTTTTCAGAAAGCGAAAATTAAGCCTGTGCGCGACGTCCGTCGTCCCATTGGTAGGTCAAACGACCGGAGCGACGGAACGTATCGATTTCGATGTGCGATGCGAGATTAAGCACATCCAATCGCAAGACGCCTCGACGACGCAGGACCTTGACGGCAGAGTGAACGCTCGCTCTGGATCGGCCAATACGTCGTGCAAGCTCGGCTTGTGAACGAGGAACACCTTCTTCGAGGATGTCATCAATGACTTGACGTTGGACCGCTGACAGCCCAATCGGCAGACTTGATGCCATCTTCTGATGGTCCGTTGAAACCGACTGAAGTAGTTCGACTTGCGAAGGACCACCTGCGAAGTAACAGGTTCGTCCATTGACTGGCATGACGGTAATGCTGCCTTGATTCTGCATCACGTCCAAGTGGTGACGAAGTGTTCCGTTGGCTGCACTGAGTTCATGCTGTAATTCGCGATAACAGAGTCCAGGGTGACGCTCAAGGGTTCGTAGAACTCGTGTTCGGAACGGATGTTCACTCGACTGACGTTTGGTCGAAATACCACCAAAAGCGAGCGCTGAAGCGGTCGATGTCATGGCTGCTATGCCATGGGCAATCCCCGCGATACCTCCTGCAGCACCAGCAATGCCTGCAGCGAGCCAAGGACGCTGACGGACCCACTGAGCAAGAAGAGCCATACGGTAAGCATGACCTCTTTGTATCTTAATTCATCGTATTGATGCATCTATGCACTGATGATTGAACCTTGATGGATTTTCATGAAGGCGACAAGGGGAGAAAGAAGCCTGCCGCATGTCAAACCGTGACTGGAGAGTCTGTACGTGACACGAACAGGTGGTCCATCGGTCACGATTCGCTCAACCAATCCCTCATCAGCAAGATAGCGAAGCTTGTCAGAGAGTGTTCGAGATGAGATTCCCTTGAGAAGGTGCTTCATCTCATTGAATCGACGATCGCCTGCAATGTAGAGCGTCGAGAGAATCTCAATGGTCCAACGTGAACCAAAGACATTGAGCGCTTCGACAGCAGCATCAACTTCCCAGTTGAGGTCAAAGCGACCTTGTCCTGAATGGTCCTCGAGCAGAGATCGTACGGAACTACCAATCTGAATCGTCTCGCTAATTTTGTCGCTGACAATCTTGAGTTCGGTTGTTGGAAGCACCATTGGCGGTTCAGGCATGATGAGCCGATAGTTTTCACATACTTGATTTCTTTTCAACACCACTTCAACAAACTGCAAGAGCGTATGATTCATGAACGGTTTGCCATTCGTTGGCAGCATGAAGGCTGTTGAGAACGTCGCAATCATCGGTGCAGGAAACATGGGTTCAGGTATTGCACAGAAAAGTGCACAAGAAGGATTCAATGTGCAAATGGTCGATAGAGAGGAACAATATGTTGCACGCGGTCGCTCAATCATTGAGAATTTCCTGCAGGAAGCCATCGAACGTCGTATCTTCTCTCAAGACGAAGTGAATGCCACACTTGGACGAATTACCGATGTTGTTGGAACAGAAAACACAGCCGCAGATACGGACCTTGTTATCGAGGCAGTGTTTGAGGACTTTGACATCAAGACGTCCGTTTTCACTGCACTAGACGAAGCATGTAATGAAGGAACGATTCTCGCATCAAACACCTCTTCGTTGTCCGTGAACGCCCTTGCTGAAGCAACCGGTCGTCCAGATCGATTTGTTGGGTTGCATTTCTTCTATCATCCTGCTAAGAACCGTTTGATCGAGGTCATTCCAGCAGAGACAACTTCTAAGGATACCTTGGAGCGAACCGTTCAGTATTGTCGAACACTTGGCAAAGTTGTCATCGTTTGCAAGGACCGGCCAGGCTTCGTTGTTAATCGGTTCTTCGTTCCATGGCTCAATGAGGCATGCCTCCTCTTGGAGGAAGGTGTTGCAACCGCAGCACAAATCGATGCAATCTCGTGCAAGGCATTCCGAATTGGACTCGGACCATTTGGCCTGATGAATCTCACAGGCCCTCCAATTGCCCTACACTCGACCGATTATCTTGCTGAGCAACTCAACACGCCTCGATACAACGGTGCTCAGAACCTTCGAGATCTTGTAGCCGAGAATGCGATGTGGCCGATTGAAGACGATTCTGAGTATACGCAGGACCAATACACAACCGTATCCGAGCGTCTGCTTGGCGTTGTCTTTGGTGTTGCAGCACAGATCGTTGAGGAAGATATCTGCTCGATGGAAGACGTTGACAGAGGAGCCAAGGTTGGTCTTCGATGGGCTCGAGGTCCTTTCGAAATGATGAATCGAATCGGTGTTGCAGAAGCCTACCGAATGGCACAATCGTACCAAGCGATTGCAGGTGAAGCATGGACGCTTCCTGCTTTCTTCAAGCATCAATCCGACGCTTCGACCAACTGGGATTTCTCTTACGTTGATTCATCAATTGAAGACGGAATTGCAACCATCACCATCAACCGTCCAGAAGCCATGAATGCATTGAATGAGGTCGTTGTCGCTCAACTTACCGAGGCTGTGCAAGCCGCCAATGCAGACAGCAATGTCACAACCATCGTCTTGGATGGAGCCGGGAAGGCCTTTGTAGCGGGTGCTGATGTCAAGTTCTTCGTCGATAAGATCCGATCCGATGATATTCCAGACATTGAAACGTTCACGGAGAACGGGCACGTTCTTCTCGCAGCTCTCGAGGATTCAACAAAGACAACGATTGCTTTGACGACTGGGCTTGCACTTGGAGGCGGGCTTGAACTCGCTCTCGCTTGTGACTATCGTATTGGTACACGCAGAACCCAATTCCGATTCCCAGAGACCAGTATTGGGATTTACCCAGCGCTGGGTGGTACACAACGACCTGCACGTATCGCAGGACGAGAACTCGGTCGATGGGCAGTTCTTGCTGGAAACTTCATGAATGCTGAAACTGCCAATGATCTTGGTCTTGTTACACATCTCGTCGACATCAACGATGTTCCAAATTGCATCAAAGAAATCCATGCATCCGGTAAACCAGACAACAAGTATCCTGGAAAACCAATGAATGAGAACAGTCCTGTGGTCAAGTTCGCTAAGAAATTCTTCTCGGATGACAACATGGCTGCTTTGCTTGCAGGAAGTTGCCCAGATGGCTTTGATGCTGAAGACAAGACCGTCGCTCGCCAACTCAAGTCTCTCAAATTCACGGCTCCAATTGGACTGGCTATGGCCAGTGAACGAATCGATGCGACTGCATCGATGTCACTCGATGAAGGTCTGCAACTCGAGCTGCAAGGTTTGGATCGAATATTCTCAACCGAGGACGCTCTCGAAGGTCTCAGTGCTTTGATTGAAGGCCGAAGAGCGACCTACAAGAATGCCTAAACCCAACAGGATTGCATCGTCTGAATGGATTCAATGATCTTCTCAAGGTCAATTGCTTCCTCTTGTTCTTGGGCGAGTAGAATACGATTCTCTACCGCTTGGACAAGGTCGTCTGATGGTTCCTCGTCCATCATCTCAGTAAGCACTTCCTTCAGTGATTTGGATTGACCGCGAAGGATGGCGATGTGGGCCTTGAGTTCCTCCTCGTCATCTCGAGGTGAACGTACGTTGGAGGTCAAACCATCACCTCGATTGGTGTTTCTTGATGCTCCGCATACCAACGATCCCACGGCGTGATGTCTTCCTCTGTCCAGTGTTGAAGCGGCCCCTCAAGACCGATTGAATGACCGTTGTCGGGACCAAGGTTTCGACTCTGCTTGATACCTGGGGCTCCAAGAACAAGTGCAGAGGAGAGAATCCCTTGAGCAATCGCGAGGCTGTTTTTGTCGGTGCCGCTCCAGTATGCGTGGAAACCTGGATGGGTGTGAACCCAGACCTTGAATGGAGCCATCATTCCAACTGGTGGGCGTAGGGGAACTCGTCCAGGGGAACCCCAATCGATTTGGATTTGGCCGTTGGCATCGATGAGGACCGAGGTCTCAAGCCCTGCAATAAGCGAGAGGTTGTACACCAAATCCCATCGCCCATGCTCAGCAGCGTTTCGTTGTACGTCAAGGACATCGTCGGACTCAACCGCTTGTGCTTCTGCCTGAATGCAAGCTCTCATCCACTGCTCATAGGTTACGCCTATGGGTTGAAGATTCATCACCGGAATCATGCCTTCACCTCAGGGAATTTGAGTTCACCAAACATGATGCTCGACATTCGTTCACGGAGAGGTGGCTGATTTCTCAACTGCCCCATGAGCCATGTTGCTGCAGCCGCTGCGGCATTGACGTAGCCAAATTGGATGTTTCCAGCAGCGATTGCTCCAGCAATTTGGCAACTCGCAGGCTCGTGGTCTGGCGTCATCATGGCGACAAGAGCAGGGTCCGAATCGTTGGTGAAATAGACGTGACCGTCGCCTGTTGACCGCAAGTCAATCCAAGGAACATCGGTAGCATGAACCAACCTTCGAGGATGGGGTCGATCAACGCCGATAATGATGTAATCAAATTCTTGCAGCTGTTCCTCAACCCGTAGGTTTTCTGTGTCAGAAACGCAATACACGTTCTTCAAAGATTCATATTTTTGAACGAGAGCCGTTGTTTTGTAGGAACCTATATCCAATGATGAGAATCGTTGATGGCCCAAATTTGAGGCTTCAACGGTATCTCCATCCATGATGGTGATCGAACATTTCTGTCCTACCTTTTCAAGTGCTGGAACGATCAAATCAAAGGTGAGTCCACCGATTCCACCTGCACCTACAATCAATATTCTTGGCATACGCTCTGCTGTCATGTCAGAAGAACGATTCCACAGTATATCAACTAGTTTTGAACGAGGGGGAGTTTCTTGACAGGAGGAGCAATTCCCAAATCTTCTGGGAAGTACAGTTCTGCTTCTGGGATTGGTATTGGAACAATCTCGCGACCAATCAGGGCGACGCGACTGGGTCGGCTTTCAGACAAGACTTCTCGGTTGACTTGAGGTGCAAGTTCATTTGAGAATGAGAGAATGTCATCATGACTGGGCATGTTCTCCATTGAGAGGTTTTCTCGACTGTGGCCGACGTAGACGTATCCCTTTGCTTCAATGAAATCAGGGTCTGCACGATTGTCCAGTTCAGCAAATTCCTTGATGTGTGTCGATGACATGTTGACACCTTTCATCAGTGTGTGTCGACAAACAATCCTGGTGTCAAGGCTTGGGAGTAAATCGATGGTTTTCTCAAACTGATTCCAAGCACCACTGTTCCACTTCGGGCGGCACACATCATCGAAGACTTGCTTGTTCGGCGCATCGACAGAAACGTAAAGTTGGGTTGGGAGCGTATCGAGATTTTCTAAGACCTTTGGAAGCGTTCCGTTGGTTACAAGCATCGTGGTCATGCCGTGCTTGTGGCACAAATCCATGTATTCTCCAAGACGGGTGTAGAGCGTTGGCTCGCCGTTCAACGAAATCGCAACGTGTTTTGGATCTTGAGCTTCAAGGAACTTTTCACGTGGAACCTTGTCGTTTCCACCAAAACCAGAGAGGAGGCGACGTTGGGCACGTACGCTCTCATAGAGCAATTCGATAGGATCTTGGTCTGTTAGTTCAAGCGTATCCATGTGGGGTTCTCGCCAGCAATAGGTACAGGCAAGATTGCATTGATCAACGACAGGAGACATCTGCATACACGTATGGCTCTTGACACCATAGAAGGTGCCCTTGTAACATGCCCGATCGCGCAGAAGTGACTCTTTTGTCCAATGGCAGGTTTTGACACCACCGTGTTCTCCGACAATGTGATATCGTTGCTTCTGCAGTTTCGCTTTGAGTGCAGGGTCCATACCCATGGTGGTTCCTCCTGTAGCCGGATTCCACTGTCGATGAACGGTTGGGAGCGGCTGGGATGGTGTGGCCTCAGAATGTGCATTCTTCAAGGGAACGGTTGTTTTGGTGTATCGATAAACACCTAGTGCAAATACTACACCTATGTGTTGGCAAGTTTACCACGCCTTTGAATAGGTAGGGCACCCAAATTAGAGTGAGGATAACAATGGATAACGAACTCCAAACGTACACCGACCAAATAATGGATCAGCAACAGTACCGTTCGGGAATTTTTTCCGACATTCTGTCGCCGATTGCAAACGCCATAGCCGCTTTTCGGTTTTCAGCCAATGAGCGTGCTGCTTACACAGCAAGGGGGGAAGAATAAATGGATAAGGAATTAGAGATGTTTGTTGACCAGGCTCTTGAAGGACAAGTATACAGAAATGGTATCTCTTTCACGCCGAGCATCGTTCGACGCATTGCAAACATGTTTCGCCGATCCTGATTCGAAGGCAACGCCTTTGAATTATGAGTCGCACGTTTAAGCATGGCTAGGTGGGCACCACATCTCATTGGATTGCTCACGCCAATATCGGCTGCGGTCACCTTGTTGATTGGTGGCTGGTGGATGCTTACGCCGATTGTCTTGTTACTGGGGCTGTATCCGTTTCTTGACTCGATCGCAGGTTCATCAACCGTACACGATGTCGAAGAAGAAGGACAAGGCCACAACGTCATCGTCCATCTTCACGGCATTCTAGTTCCAGTTGTTGTGATTTGTCTCCTGTACAGAGTATGGGTTGGACTCGGTTCGGTTTCGATTATCATTCCTGTACTTTCCGCAGGTCTTGCAACGGGTGCTGCTGGCGTTGTCGCTGCACATGAGCTTGGACATAGAAGGCCACGCTCATCCAGTTGGTGGTTAGGGCGCCTTGATTTGCTGTGCGTTCTCTATTTACACTTCACTGTGGAACACAACCATACACACCACAAGCATTGGGCTCGCAAGGTTGATCCAACAAGTTCCCCATGGGGACGCAGTGTCTATGGCCATCTTGTACGAACCGTTCCTCGACAACTTCGAAACGCATACAGAATTAGGAAAAAGGACACAACCATTTCCATCCTCGTTGAACTTGCATTACTTGCATCTCTTGCTGCATGGGGTCTACCGTATTTTGCAGCGTTTGTTGGTCAAGCCGTCGTTGCAATCTATTTACTCGAATTTGTGAATTTCATTCAACATCACGGGCTTGAACGTGGTGAAGATGAACGTCCGAATGCAGGACATGCTTGGGAAAGTCGTACACGATGGTCACGATACACGTTGATGAACCTCCCTCTCCATGCTGCGCATCATCTTCGCTCAAGCACGCCGTACGAACGACTACGCCCGTACGATGAATCGCCTCAACTCCCTGGTGGCTACTACCAGATGTTCTGGATTGCGTTGATTCCGCCGTTGTTTAACCGTCTGATGCGAAAATCTGCCAATCATTCTGGCGGCGTTGGTGGAGCATAGCCTCCATCAACAGCTTCCTGAACAATGCCTAAGTCAGATTCGACCATCATCTGAATGAGTTGCTCGAAGGTTGTCTTGGTTTCCCAGCCGAGTTTTTCCTTTGCATACGTTGGGTCTCCAATCAACAAATCAACTTCAGCAGGACGGAAGAATTTGGGATTGGTTCGTACTCGAACAACGCCGTTTTGATCGGTTGCCATGGTATCAACACCTTCTCCAGACCAGGTTAAATCCAAGCCAATGTGTGAGAAGGCGAGACTGATCATATCACGAATGCTGTGGGTTCGACCCGTTGCAATGACATAGTCATCAGGCGTATCTTGTTGAAGCATCTTCCATTGCATCTCAACATAATCGCCAGCGAATCCCCAGTCCCGCTTGGCATCGACGTTGCCGATGTGGAGGCACTCATCGAAGCCATGCTTGATACGAGCGACCATCATGGTTACCTTTCGTGTAACGAACTCAAGACCGCGTCGCGGACTTTCGTGATTGAAGAGAATGCCTGTGCATGCGAACATGTTGTACGATTCACGGTAGTTTCGGGTAATCTCGAATGCCATGACTTTTGCACAACCATATGGCGAGCGTGGGTGGAACGGTGTTTGTTCCGATTGTGGAACTTCACGTACCTTTCCGTATTGCTCGCTTGATCCAGCTTGGTAGAAGCGGCAGTCTGGCGCATGCTTTCGAACGGCTTCAAGACAGCGCAGTGCGCCAAGGCCAGTGATGTCGGCGGTCATCATGGGTGAGCGCCATGACTCAGGGACAAAGGACATCGCTCCGAGATTGTAGAACTCATCTGGCTTGACTTTATGAACAGCATTGTCAATTGAATTTTGATCGGCTAAATCACCGTTGAGAAGGTGGAAGTTATCGTTGCTCATCAAGTGATTAATGAGGTTACGACCGAGTCTTGGTTGCGATACACGACGGACCAATCCATAGACTGTGTATCCCTTTTCGAGGAGCAATTCAGCAAGGTAGGAACCATCTTGTCCAGTTACCCCAGTGATGAGTGCGGTCTTCTCGCTCATAACAAATCCTGATGCTTCCCTTTTTTCAAAGCGTCGCAAGTCGATGTGGAGTCAATCGATACAAAACATTGTAAACAAATAACGTCGCGATTCTAACAGCACGAGGAAATACTGGGGTAATTGATATGCTGCACGTGGACGGTTTAACCAAGAGTTTTGGCTCACTAGACGTGCTTAAAGGCGTCCACATGGAAGTCAAAAAAGGTGAGATGGTTGCGCTCATGGGCCCATCAGGTTCTGGAAAATCAACGCTCTTGAACATCATCGGAGGTTTGCTCGCCGGTGATGGTGGTAGCATTACCCTCGATGAACGGACTTACGGGCAGAAAGGGCCCTCCAGCGTTGTTGATGTTCGTCGAAACAAGGTTGGTTGGATCTTTCAGGATTTTCACCTTCTTGACAACCTATCCGCCCTTGACAACGTTGCAATCGCCCTTGAGTTATCTGGAATGCCTTCGGATGACGCAGTGGCTGCAGCTGAAGTCGCACTAACGAAAGTCGGCCTTGGCGAGCGACTCAATTTTATTCCCGACCAACTCTCCGGTGGACAGCAGCAACGTGTTGCGATTGCTCGTGCCATTGCTGGCAACCGACCTGTTCTCCTTGCAGATGAGCCGACTGGAAATCTCGACATTGCAAGCGGCAAAGAAGTTCTCAAACTCTTCAAAGATCTCTGTCATGATGAGGAAAATCCCATTTCAATTCTCATGGTAACTCACGATCCTGACCTTGCTTCGAATGCTGACAGAATGCTTCTTCTCAACGATGGGAAAACGGAAGCATCCGACATTCGCTCTGCTTGGGGCCTTGATGAGGAAGGTGAGGAAGAATGAGTGATGATGCCTCCAATTTGCAAGACAGCGACTTTGGCCAGAATCGTTCTCGAGTTCGACGCTACCAACACGCCTTGATGGAATTGCCAAGTCGACTCCGACTCGCAGGTCAGAGCGCATGGCGTGGTAAGGAACGTGGAATGGCAGTCATTGCTGGTGTTTTCCTCGCATCGCTTGTTATCACCACCGTTCTTGCTTACGGTGTTGGATTGTCCCAGTTGTTCTTTGAGGAATCTCTGGACTCCGAACCGTTCGATGCCAAGATTGAGTTTGCACGAACGCCTGTTGAGAACGCATCAGGTTGGACCAACAATACCACGACGATGACCGAAGTCTGTGACGAATTGATGGATGAATTCTCGGAATTCAACGATTGTACCCTTGTTCTTGGACGTCAAGGAATCCACAGTGGTGGCTTCTTCAACATCGAGTTCGTTGTTGCTCAACCACTCGAAATGCGAGCGATTTCAGACAACGAAAATCCGTTATGGGATTCGATGAATTTCGACTATCCTGAAGCGCTTGATGCGGGCCCACCCATTTCGGATAAGCGAGCCATTCGATTCCTTGGGCCAGAAGCATTTGATGGTGAGTTGGCCGATCGGCTCGGCGAGAACATCATCGCTGGTTTGGGCGAGTGGCCTACGCCAGAAAACATGAGCGATAACCGCGGAATTATCTTACCATCGACCATTGCAAGTGAAGCGCAAGCCAAGGTTGGTGATGTTCTCGATGAACTCACCTTCGCCTATGTTGTTGATGAATCGACCCTGCTTGAGGCGAGCATCACGGAAGACAACTGTGCTGGTGAAATTACACCTGAAAACAATGAGATGATCTACTGCCGAATGTGGATGACCGTTGAAAATCTCACCGTTATGGGCATCTACGAGCCATGGGATTTTGGTAACCCAACACTTCCTTTCAATCCGATCTTTACGACTTGGGAAGTCCTTGAAGAGTCGCAACGAGCGACCTTGATCGACAACGATCACATGTATCTCGGTGTCACCATTGATCGAGGCCAGTTGCCTACGACCTCAACGGCTGATGCGGCTGAGTGGCTCGAGAATCTAGGAACTGAAGTTCAAGATGGCAACTACACCGATGCAGGTGTTGAACTATACTACACAGACATTGTTTCAGGCACCATTCTTTTCCTCAACATCTTCCTTGGACTCATCCAAATTTTCGATTACATCATCATGATTCCAATCGTTTTCCTCTCCATAGCTGTCCTTATCTATGGTCTGGTTCTTTCGCTCGAACAACGACGTCGTGAAGTCAGTATCCATCGTGTTATTGGAGCGGATGGAAAGAGTTTGCAAGGCATGGTCCTATTGGAATTGTTTGTTATGTCTTCGGTCGCTTGGTTGATCGGTTACATCTTGGCCCTCATGGCCGTTCCAATCGTTCTCTCAGCGGTCGGTTTCATGGAATTTAGGACCGGCGATTTCGATGTCAACCCAACGCTTGGTATTGGCTCAACCATGTTCACCGCCATTGCCACGCTCGGACTTGCCATGATCTTTGGACGCAGTCGTGCTCGAGATTTCATCGAACTCGAAATCGAAGAAGGAGTTCGCAAAACCACGGTCAAAGCAGAACCAAAGCGATGGCTTCACTGGTCTGCATTCTTGTTCGGCATGCTTGCTGTCATCGACACGTGGCTTGAGATGAACGGTAGCGAAGATGGTATTGTTTCCAACTTCTTCATTGAAGGATTGATTGGAATCATTGGACCATTCGCTCTTTGGATTGGAGGAGCACTGCTTCTCGGCCGAATTGGTGCAAAGGGTCCTCAAATCATGCAACTCTTGTTCGGACGTTCACCGCTTCTCAAAGATGTCAAGCGCGGCTTGAAGGGCTCAGGATCGGCCGAGTCCGTGAATCGACTTGCAGTCATTATGCTTCTCACGCTCTCCATTGTGACGTTGGCTGCTGTTCAAGGCTATACGGGAACACTCGTCGATGAGAAGACAGCTGATGCCACGGTTGGTTCGGACTTGCAAATTTCAACTGAGCAAGCGATTAACGCAACGACACTCATTTCTCTTGTGAACGAATTCAGTGATGGTGATGTGAGACCTATTGCGACAAGCGTACCAGAAATCACGCTTGCTGACCAACAAGGAGGCGATAGTTTGCAAACGTTTGTTCTTCTGAATGGGAATGAGGATGTCTTACGATGGAGCGAGCAATCGATTCCTGGGACCAATGTTGATGCTGCTATGAACGCCTATTCCAACAACGGTTTCTCAGCAGGCGAAGATTCCGCCTATTCACTTGACTTGCCAGGTTCGAATCGTGGAGGTGATGAAAACAGACTCGACGATGTTCTTCTCAAGCCTGGCGATGAGAAGTCAAGAGAGATTACGTTCGTGTGGGAAAAAATTGAATTCAATTTCACTTCAGGAGGCTCTGAAGAAACAGATCCACTTGCTCTGTTCAATGCGTACACGCTTCTGATGGATGCCGACTGGGGTGGACTCAATCTTTCTGGACAGGACCTTGATGAGAGAGATTTGGGACGTGTGGACCTGTCGAACACCAACCTCGCAGGTGCTGACCTCTCAAACATGAACATGAGCGAATCAATTCTCCTTGATGTTAACCTCAGCAATGCTGACTTGACAGGAGCCAACCTTGAGAATGCGATCCTCGTCAATTTCATGGGTGGTTCATTGGAAGATACAGACCTCACCAATGCAAATCTCGCAGGTGCGTTTGGTTTCTTTGATCTTTCAGCAGCGACTTTGTCGAATACGACATGTCCAGACGGAACCAACAGCGATGACACCAGCTGTGCAAATGGTGCAAGTGAGATACCTCCTCCGTTGGCAGCAGATCTCTTCTTTGCTGATACGCGTGTTCAATTGATTGTAACACCGTATACGACTTCGATGTACTACATGGGAACACACGAATACATCCCAGGAGTCGGAGCAGCAACGATTGCATCTGCGTTGATCATCGGTGAGGATTCATGGCGTAGTCTCGTTGGAGATGATGCAGCTAACAACTTGAACTCCACAACGTGGATTGTTCATGTTGGTGGTCTATCAGGTGAAGCACTGGAATCACTCGCTTCCCAGATTAAAGCAGATGCCCGTGTTTCTGGTGTTCTTGATTGGTCAAGCACACACAAAGAAGTTGAGCGAAATGGTGGTCTTATTTTCGGTACACCTGGCTTGCTCTCTCTGCAATTTGTTGTTGCAAGTGTGGCTGCAGTAGCATCGAGTTTCGTTTTCCTCTCCTTGGTGTTGAGCCAACGGCAAAAAGAATTGGCTGTCTTACAAGCGATCGGAGCCTCTCCAAACCAAATCATTCGATTGGTTCTGTTTGAGATTCTCTCAATCGTTGTTGTTTCGATGGCACTCGGTATTGTTCTCGGTGCCGGATTGGCGTTGTCGTTCAACGGTTTCTTTGACATCTTTGGATTCATCTTCCAAATCTTTGGAGGTTCATCGACGACGATACAACGGACCTTGGTCTATCCATGGTCACAGATTATTCTCGTGTCCTTGGCAGTCTTTGCTGCCGTTGTCGTTGCCTTGTTGGTGACAACACGTCGAGCGTTAACAGCAGACTTGGCTAGTGTGCTGAAGGGGGAATGAAGATGAGTGAAACAATTCTTGAATCGGATGGCTTGTACCACGTGTACGAATCGAAGGCTGAAGACGGAAACGTCGTTGCGTTACGCGGACTTCACATCAACATGAAAGCTGGCGAAGCCATTGCCGTTGTTGGTCCTTCTGGCTCTGGTAAATCCACACTCATGAAGTGTCTTGGTGGATTGATGAAACCAAGTGCAGGTTCGGTGAGTCTTGCTGGAAAGAACATGACACGATTGAAAGGACAGGAACTTGTTGAGTTGCGACAAAAGACCGTTTCGTTCATTTTCCAAGAAGGAAATCTCCTTCCCGATTTGAACGCTCGAGACAACGTCGCTCAACCACTACGTCATCAAGGAGTGTCCTCAAAGAAAGCACTCGCACAAGCCGATGCTATGCTTGAGCGCTTAGGAATGGCGCATCGAACGCGCGCACTTCCTGCTATGCTCAGCGGTGGAGAGCAGCAGCGTGTTGCCATTGCTCGAGCACTCATTACCCGTCCTCGATTGATTCTTGCAGATGAGCCAACAGGTGCGCTTGACCCAGTCACAAGTCGAGAAGTTCTAGCCTTGTTCAAGAATTTGCACGAGAACGATGGTGTATCGTTCCTGATTGTCACGCACTCGAAGGAAGTCGCTTCGTTCGCAAACCGCTCCTTGGAACTTCGAGACGGTCGATTCGTTGCCGAACACGGTGATTCCATCGATGTTGAAGATTTGAGCAAAGATCGAGAACTCATTATCGATGAAACAGGTACCGTCACATTGCCTCCAGATCTCTTGGTTCGCCTTGGAGGTGCAGGACGATACACAGTTGGAAATGTCGCAAGCGGATATCTATCACTGCAAGGCGATTCTGTTGAAGCCATGGGCAAGATGGAACTTGCCCAAGTGTGTCCTGCCTGCAAATATGATTATCTTGATAGCGATGCGCAGGAGTGTCCATCTTGCGGTTCAAGTCGGCCCATGGTGGAAGTTCAAGCATGAAGCAACTTACCTCATTCGTAAGTTATCTCGAGGGTTTCTCAGCCCTGTTCCTGTTTGCAGTGGCGATGCCAGTCAAGTACATTGGTGGTGATCCTGAACTGGTTTC
>CEUV01030324.1_pt1 | contig 49690 bp, 32 predicted proteins | sample 356401 | NCBI WGS metagenome assembly CEUV01 (sample SAMEA2622710, study PRJEB7988) | marine metagenome | isolation source: saline water (ENVO:00002010), including
CGCGCCGTTTTCGAAACGTCGCCGCCGCCGCCATCGAGACGCCCGTCGCCGCCACCACTCGACCCCACGCCCTCACCGCGCGACCGATGGACGCTTTCCTCGACGCCTTCGCATCCTCCTCCGTCCCAATCGTCTCCACGGACACCTCCGCGACGACATCGTCGTCGTCTTCGCCGCCTCGGTCCTCGTCCTCGCGCGTCGTCGCGCGAACCACCGCGCGCGACACCTCCCCACCGTACCGAACCCAAAAATCCCTATCGTTCGATAACCACGTCGGTACCGGTGTCTCCGGCTTCACGACCCCGCCCTCGCTCGACGTCTCCTCGCCGCGACGAAGCGTACCGATTTGAAAATCCGCGAGCTGCGTCCACGCTCTCGGGCTGTGAATCTCCTCAAACTCCTCCGTCGCGTCCGTGCCGAGCGCGCGCGCCACCGCGATCGCCGTGGACACCTGCCCGGCGTTAAAAAAACCCGGGTGCGTGCGCGCGAACGCGGTGACGTCAAACACGCGCTCGTGAACGACGATCCACCCCCCGGGATCCGTCAAAAATCGATGCGCGCGCACCTCCGCCATCGTGAATGACGGCCAATTCGCGCGTTCATCCTCCGACGGCGGCGTTCGCAGACGTCTCACGACGTCGCGATCGATGATTGGTTTTTCATTCGATCGATCGGGCATCGCGGCGCTTCCCTTCGCGCGTCGCGCGTCGCACTTTCGAGCGCGCGACGATTCGATCGACCGGTGCCGCGAGGCCGCGCGCGCGGGGACCCCCCCCTAAACCCTAAACCCTAAACCCTAAACCCCCACGCGCCCGACCCTACGCGCGAGGGGTCGGGGTCCCCCCGTAGAGACGTGGTCTTTTCGCCCATCTCCCGAAAAGACGTGAAACGGCACACGACCTCGGTCGACCGCTCGATCGGGCCGATGATGATGATGACGTCTTTGGCCCGGGCCGCGGGGACGCGAGACACGCGCGCGTTCGTTCGTTCGTCTCGTCTCGTCTCGTCTCGTCTCGACGCTCGTGTCGTTCGTGTCGTTCGTGTCGTTCGATCGCGATGGCGAACGTCGCGGTGGCCGTCGTCGCGGGCGCCGCGGGGGCGATCGCGGGTAAAGTGATGTCGAACGGCAAGGGTGGGCGCGGCGGTGACGAGGACGTGGATTTCGCGCCGGATGGACGCGCGAACGCGAATCACGAGGTGGAGGCGAAAAAGTCGAGGTATCTCGCGCAGGAGTACCCGAAAGTGGACGAGAGAGACGAGAAAACGCCGGATAACTGGGTGAAAAGGCACCCGGGGCTCATTCGACTCACGGGGAAGCACCCGTTCAACGTCGAGGCGTCTCTGCCCGAACTCATCGATTACGGGTTCATCTCGCCCGTGAATTTACACATCGTTCGTAATCACGGTGCGGTGCCCAAGTTGTCGTGGGAGACGCACTCGATCGATGTGTGCGGGAACGTGCCGAAACCGTACGCCATCGGCATGGATGAGTTGTCGAAGATGCCGGCGGATACGTTTCCGTGTTTAATCGTGTGCGCGGGGAATCGACGGAAGGAGCAAAACTTGATCAAGCAATCCGTTGGGTTCAGTTGGGGACCGTGCGCGGTGGGGAACACGTATTGGACCGGGGTACCGCTGCGAGTGTTGTTGAACAGGGCGGGCATCTATAAACCCGGTCCCGGCGCGCGGTACGTGTGTCTGAGCGGACCTCAAAAGGAATTGCCCAGGGACTACCCCGATCAAGACGGTGGTCCGGGATCGTACGGGACGTCCATCGACATGGAAACGGCGCTCGATCCCACGTGCGACGTCATCGTGGCGTACGAACAAAACGGCGCGAGACTTCATCCCGATCACGGATTTCCCGTGCGCGTCGTCATTCCGGGCTACATCGGCGGTCGAATGATTAAATTTTTGACCGAGATCAAGGTGACGGATCGCGAGTCGAACAACTTTTATCACTTTAACGACAATCGCGTCTTGCCTCCGCCCGTGGACGCCGAGCGCGCGACGGAGGAGGGTTGGTGGTTCAAGCCAGAGTTCATCATCAACCAGCTCAACATTAACGGCGCCATCGCGTACCCGGCGCCCGAGGAAATCATTCCGAAATCAAAAAAGACGTACGAGTTCCGCGGATACGCGTACAGCGGCGGTGGACGTAAGGTCATTCGCGCCGAACTCTCGTTCGATCAGGGATTGAGTTGGCAACTCGCCGACATCAACGTGCGCGAGCAACCGCGGTGGGCCGACTTTGGCTCGGGCGACAAGGCGCGTCACTGGTGTTGGTGCCACTGGTCCATGGAGGTTCCCGTGGAGAAACTCCTCGATCCGAAGTGTGTCGAGGTGTGCTTTCGCGCCGTCGATCAATCGATGAACAAAATGGACGAGCGTCCGACGTGGAACGTCATGGGTATGCTCAACAATCCGTGGTACAGAATTCGCGTGCACCGCGCGCCAAACGGCGACGCGCGCGTCGAACATCCGTGCATCGCCGGTCCCACCCCGGGCGGGTGGATGCAAAAGATGGCGGCCGAGCGTCCCACGGGCGAGCTGTTGTGGGGATGGGGCGGCGAAGGGACTCCCGCGGCGCCTCCGGCCGAGGCTTGATTCATTTAATTTCAATTCATGTACCACAGGATTTCACACGCGCATCCTCTCAATTCTGACTTCATCGCCGCCGCACACCCCGACGCGCCGTCGCACCTCGCGCGCGCGCGCGACATGTCGACGCTTGGATTTTATTTCCGTCAATACATCGGGTTCATCCTCTCCCTCGTCGCCTGCGTCGGCATCTGCGCGTGCGAACGCATCGCCGGTCGACTCGACGCCGACGTCTCGCGCGTGATTTACCTCTCCGTCGTCGTCGCCGTCCTCGCCCTGGTGCTTCACGAGCTCAGGCCGTATAAACGAAACGCGGGATTGACGTTCGACAAGGCGCACGCGACGCGCGAGTGGGCCGAGCGTCGCGAAGCGATGGCGGCGGAGAAACGCGCGACGCGCGCGAAGAAGACGTCGTAAAAAAAAAGTGCGCGACGTCACGTCATCGACGAACGAACGCGTCGCGATGCGCTCGCGCGACGACGCGCGCGACGTTGTGATGACCACGTGTATTTTTTATGACCCGACGCGCGACTCGTCGACTCGAATCGCGCGTCGCGCGACGCGTTCGCGGTCGATGACGCGCGCAAAAGGTTGGTCGACCGCGTCAGTCCACCGCTCGAGATTCATGGGATGCGCGCCGTCGTCCTCCGCGACGCTGCCGCTCGACGCGTCGACGCTCGCGACGATCGATTTTAACGCGCGGTTCGAGGACGAGTACGAGCGCCTGGGGAAGCTCGGCGTGGGGAGGCAGGGGACGGTGTACGCGTGCGTCGAGCGCGCCACGGGGAGACGATGCGCGATGAAGGAGACGCACATAGGGGCGCTGGGTGCGAGCGCGAGACGGCGAGAGGCGTACGTGGAGCTGGAGATGTTGTCGCGCATGCGTCACCCGAGCGTCGTGCGCGTGATCAAGGCGTATCAGACGTCGTCGGAGGTTCGCGCGGTGATGGAATACGCGGGCGAGGAGACGTTGGTGCGGTTCTTGGTGCGATTGGACGGAAGGGATGATCTGGAGGAGGGGCGCAAGGCGAAGGTTCGACACGAGTTGTTGCGTCAGTTGGTGGACGCGGTGGCGCACGTGCACTCGCGAGGGGTGGTGTTTCGAGATTTGAAGCACGAAAACGTCGTGGTGCGGAGCGAAGACGACGATTTGGGAGACGCGCGGTTGACGCTGGTTGATTTCGGACGCGCGGCGTCGTTGCGACGAGAGGAACGGTTGGGGAATCAACCACCGTTGGGGACATCGTTGTTTCAGGCGCCCGAGGTGGAGGAGCGACGAGAGTACGGACAGGCGGCGGACATGTGGGCGGTGGGGGTGTTCGCGTACTTTTTGACGACGGGGAAGATGCCGTTCGAACACTCGGTGGAGGGTCTGTACAAGGTGCTACGAGGGGAGTACGAGCCGATGGATAAATCCGTGGGTAAACACGCGCGGGATTTCGTGGCGAAATTGCTCGTGCTCGATCCGGCGAAGCGGATCAACGCCGCGCAGGCGATCACGCATAGTTTTTTGCGGCGAGGCGGCGCCGCCGCGCACGTCGCTCGGGGCGACTCGTTGCGCGTGCCCAAGGGCATGGAGACCGTCGCTCGAAAACAGTTGAAGGCACTCGTGATGCAAGAGAGTTTGGAGCGTCACACGGTGGGATTGTTGACGGAGATGTTGACGCCGGAGGACGTGCAGACGCTCAAGCAATGGCTCGCCATGAAAGCCGAGCAATCCGTTCATCGAGGTTCCGCGAATTACCGCGCGCAGTCCCTGGGCGAATCGCCGATTTCGTCCACAGACGTGACGGTTCAAAACGGACAACAATACAAGGACGAGGTCAAGGCGCATCTGGTGCTCAACACCCTGCACGCCGAGTTGGCCAAGGAGGGCGCGTTGAGCGCGGAATCGAGCTTTCACGGTGGCATATCAAGGTCGGAATCGTATTCCAAGCTCAGCGCCGCGTTCGATGATCTCGCTACTTTAGAGGTGAGCGATAGCGACGCTGACGGAACGCCGTCTCCGTCGGCGAAGGGCAGTGGGTCCGTGAAGAGAAGGAGCGCGCGAAGCGCCCTCCACGAAGTAGCCAGAACGAATTCCAACCTCTCCGTCTCCGACGACGCGGGCTTGCAGGTGTCGTCCACGAGCCTCTCGGGGTCGAAACCGAAATTCGCGCCTCGAAGTTTCGTCGGGTTCGCGCACGCGAGCGGGATGTGCACGGTGGACGAGTTGGTAACCGCGTGTCTGAGCTGCGGATTATCCAACGTGGCGGATGAGTTGCAAAAAGTTCGCGACGATCTTAAATCCGAGCGCGTGACTAGGCTCAAAGCGTTGGGCACGGACGCGCAGACTCGAAAGGAGAGCGTTATCCTCGACATCATGCTCTTCAGACTCGACGATTTGCTCGAAAAGGTGGAGAGCGCGCACCTCGAACAGTTGAAGGATTGGAGTGTTCGCGGCGCGGCGCGAGGCGTCAAGGGCGTCGACGTAGTGCTCAAAGGCGACGTTGGGGGCGCCACCCCCGAAGGACGAGCGTCAAGAAAGCAAACGTATTTTCATCCATCGATCGCGAAGTGAGCGAGTGACCACCCAGATGTCGGCGTCGTATGTATTGAGTGTTGTAATTTGCTTGTTCAATCACAATGAGGGAAAACGCTAAGCTAACATGAATTTGTGTTTTTTTCGCTTTTTGTGTAATGTACTCTCTCTCCGGTTCGCTCGACACCAAACGCTCACATGTAACGTTGTCCCTGCATGCTTGGGTCCATGCGCGCTCCCCATTGGAATTCTGTCATCAGGCAGACGTGGTCGCTCGACCATTGCGTGTTCGGCAAGCCGCCGTACTTGGCGCGAACTTCGCGCTCGCCCGGCAACTCGAGCACGCTCACCGGTGCAAGGGTATCCTCTGTGTAGAAGACGTAATCCAGGGCGCCGTTGAAGTCCTTCGTGCAGTTCGTGAACAAGGGCTCACCGATCACGTCGACGCGGTCGCGCTGGCGCTCGAGCGCATCGGAATCCAAGCACGGTTTGTGCAGGTTGGTGTACGCGGACACGAGCGGAAGCGGATGCGACAGTTTGGTCGACGGTTGTAAGATGCCAAACGGATCGATTCCGAGCTCCGGATGATCGCTGGGGACGCGACCCGTGGACAGCAGCGAGTGCGCCGCCGATCCCGGAACCGAGTTGAAATCTCCGCAAACCACCATCGGAATCTCAGCCGACGTCGCAATCTTTTCCAAACCTTTGAGTAAGGTGTGCACCTGCCATAATTTAACGTCGTTGTGTTCGGTGTTGGCGTGAATGTGCGTATTCGCCACGCACAACAGCTGCCGTTTGCCATTCAAGAGCTGCTGATCCACGTCCAAAGCCTCCAAGACGACAATGAGAGCGATGTTATCCTTCATCAATCGATTGAGGGCATCCTTCTTCTGCGTCGCTCCACCCAAAGACTCGACCAAACTCAACGCCGCCTTGTTGAACTCCACCTCGTACTTCTTTATCAACGCAAACTTGTCCTTTTTGAAGAAAATCGCGCACCCGTCGATGACGAATTTCCCCTCGCTGAAAACCTGCGCCGTCTTCTTCTTGTACACCGACGCATATCCGTGCTTGGCCATCTCACCCTGAAAGAATTCCTCGTAGTGGTCAGATTGTACCTCCTGCAAACACAGAATGTCCGCGTTGTAGTTGACAATCTCCTTCAGGATGTTTTGTCGACGATACGCCCACGCCAGCGCCCAATCCGGCACGTACCCGTACATGTCGCTGTTACAGTACAAATCAGCGAGCACGTTGTACGTCGCCGTCGTGAACGTCCGCGGCTCTGGAGTGCTATTGTGCGCGATCTTCACCAAATTTCTCCTCGGAGGCTCCGGCGCCGGGATCACTCTGCCCGTGATGACGTTTTGCGGCTGCGCCTGCTCGTTCCCAGTCTTCGCGTCCACCGGAACAACCTCTAGCTTGAGCACGTGACCGACGTCGTCCGCCGACACCGTATAATTTCTTAGCTGACACACCTCGATCCAAGGTTCCACGCGCTTCTTCTCGTCCGGTTTCTCCTCGGCGCGCTCCGCCTTGGCCGCCTTCCATCCCTCGAGATCGTCCTTGGACTGCGCGCGCTCCGCCTTGGTCGGAAACGGTTCCCCGTTCGCGATCCTGTTCCGATTCCACTCTCTCCACGCAAACTTAAAACACTCCGAATCACAGTGATACGTTCTCGTCGCCACGTTCAACAGCGTCGCCTGTTCCGCCGGATGCACCGAACACACGCTCATGCGCGTCTTTTTCCCCGACCGAAACCATCGATACCGCACGCAGCTCCCCTCGTGCGGATTCTCCCGTCCGATGTCTTCCGTCGTAGACGTCCCATCGCTCTTACGCGTGACGATGTACGGCGCTAATTCAACACCGACGATGGGCGTGTCCGTGTTCAGCGTCGCGCGCGTCACCGTCAGGCTCATCGTCCCCGCGTCTCGATCGACCACCGCTTTCGTCCTCTTCCACCCTTCGTTCGCTCGCGCGCGCGACGCGCGTATCCCACCGTCCTCGAGACCTCCTCACGACCGTTTTCGAGCGTCGACGACGACGAGCGTCCCCACGGCGCGACGCCACCGATCGCGCTCGATCCGATTCTCGCGCCCTCGCGGTCGAGTCTCTCCTCTCTCGCGCGCGCGCGACGAGCGCGAGACCGCGGACGCGCGACCCACGAGCCTCGCGCGCGCGACCGAGGCTCCGCGCGCGCGCGTCGCGCGTCGCGCGTCCACGGACGCCGACGTGTGTCGCCGTTCGAATCGCGCCAGTAATCCCTCCCTTCGGCGATAAACGCGCGACGTCGCGGGGATGGTCCCGAGAGCCGTAGTGACGCGATGGAGAGCCCATGACGCGTTCACAAAAAAAGAGTCATCTCTCGATGCATTTTTTTTCGAGTCACATCGAGTCTCGCGTGTGCGCACTACGTATACGGGGGTGTGACGACGAGTACGTATTCGAATGGAAAGATAAACGAACAAAGACGCGACACGCGTCGACGTCATTCCATCCCATCCCATCCCATCGCCCGCGACGACGTCGACGCGGATGTCTCCCTCGCGCGCGTCGCCGAGAGGCGCGGTGACGGTGTCGATGCCCGCGATGTCGTCGTCGAGGACGTGACGTACGTCGTCAAAAATGCACAGGCGAGCGGCGGCGGGGACGATGACGATGGGAAAGCGCGCGAGGGCGATGCCTCCGAGCGACGCGGGGAAGAGACGATCGCGCTGTTGCGAGGGGTGTCCTCCGTGTTCGAACGCGGGCGCGTGCACGCGCTCATGGGGGCGTCGGGGGCGGGGAAGACGACGCTCATGGATGTCATGTGTTCCCGAGTCACGGCGGGCGAGACTTCGGGACGGGTGACGCTCGGCGGGGCGCCTGCGTCCAAGGAGACGTTCAAGGCGTGCGCCGCGTACGTGGAACAGTTCGATACGCTGTTGCCGATGTTGACGGTGCGAGAGACGCTGCGTTATTGGGCGGAATTACGCGCGAGGACGGAGGAGGAACGGCGAGCCGTTCTCGCGCGGGTGCCGACGATTATCGAAGAGTTGGATCTCTCGGAGTGTGGAGACGTCGTCGTGGGCGACGCGTTGAATCGCGGTATCTCCGGAGGGCAGTGTAAACGCACGAACGTGGCGTTGGCGCTCGTGACGGATCCGGATGTGTTGTTTCTCGACGAACCGACGAGCGGGTTGGACAGCGCGACGAGTCTGGGCATCGTGCAAATGTTGAAACGATTGGCGAACGACGGCGTCAACGTCATCGCGACGATTCACTCGCCGACGTCGGAGGCGTTCAGGTATTTCGACACGCTGTTGATGCTGAAGAAGGGACGGGTGGTGTACTCGGGGCCGTTGTACTCGGGGACGAGCGGATTGGACGACGCGACGCCCTACTTTAAAGGATTGGGGTACGATTACGACGCGTCGTACAACTTGGCGGATTTCCTCGTCGCCACCGTCGCCTCCGAGGACATCGATTTCGTGTCGGCGTTCGAGACGAGCGACGAGGGTCGACGTAACGTCGCGTTCATCGAAGAGGTCAAGGCGAGAAGGGTGCTTCCGAAGCCGCCGCAACCGAAGACGACGCGCGGCCCGATTTCCAAAATATTCACTCTGCTCAAGTACCGCACGCGTTACAATTACGGAAGTGCAGATTTCGTCGCCGCGAGAAGTGCGGGGGTGTTTCTGTTCGGTCTCGTGCAGATGTCGCTGTTCTGGAAAGTGGGCGCGCCCACCGGCGCCGCGCAGGATCAATCGACGCAGCTCAACGTCGGCAGTCTTCTCTCCATGATTAACATTCTTCCGTCGTTTCAAGCGAGCGGCTACATGCCATCCGTCGTCCTCGAGCGCGCGATGTTTTATCGCGAGATGGATGACGGCGTCTACCCGCTCGTGTCGTACATCGCGTACAAAATCATCGAGGAGGGCGTCTTGGCCATTCCCGTGTCGCTCGTCGGACAGATGATGCTCTTCCTTGGGTGCGCCATTCAGGGCAACTTCTTCTACTTTTGGATCATCAACTACGGCGTCATGATGTGCGGCATCGCGTTGGCGTACGTGTGCGCGGCGGTGGCGCCCAACATGGACGCCGCGAACACGTTACTCCCGGTGTACAACGTGGTCCAACTTTTATTCTCGGGATTGATCATCCGCGTCGCGAGCATTCCCAAAGGATGGGCGTGGTATCGACACACCCTCTTCGTTCGCTACGGATGGCAGGCGCAGATGCGAAACCACTTCGGCGACGACGCGCCCAAGGTGTTCGTGGACGACGACGGCACGCTCATGGACATTTCTGAATTTTACGGCGTCAGCGGTTCGCTCGCCTCCAACGTCGGCGCCATCTTCGGTTTGGTCGGGTTTTGGATTCTCGTCGCCTACTTCACGATGAAAAACATCAGACACCAAAAACGGTGACGACGAGGCGGTGCGTGTTTCGCCAACCAAGTCCGTAGCGCCGGTATTGTAGTATGTACTTCGTATTCCCGCCGGGGACTGTTCACATTCCGAGGTGTCGAGAAAACTCGACACCGCGCGCGTTCCCGCACACCCCACCGCCGCTCGGCGCGTCAAAACGCGCGCACCGAGAGCGAAAATACGTCACGCGTCGAACCGTCGCGACGAGCGTCTCTCGCGCGCGAACGACATCGCGATGACGTCCCACGCGCACCACGTCCCCCAGCACCACCATCACCGGGACAGACGTTCAGACGACGCGAGCGCGCGACACGCCGCCGCGAGCGCGGCGCTCGGAAGCGCGATCGCCATGATGCTTTGGTTGGCGACGTCTCACCGCGCGTGGTCGCGCGCCGAGACGACGCGGTCGCCGTACGCGTGCGCGAGCTCGAGACGCGCGCTCGAGGACGTCGCGGCGGCGGCGCTCGGACGGGCGCGGGGTCGAATGCATTCGAACGCGACGGTGACGTACCCGAACGCGATGTTGCGTCGAGCGCGACGGGTCGATGGATTCGTTCGATTCGTCGCGACGCATCACAAGACGGGGACGGCGCTCATGGGGGATGTGTTTTCGACGTTGGCGAAGAATTTTTCGTACGCGTTTTTCGACGCGCGCGCGGCGGAGGACGAACTCGCGCGACGAAAACGTCCGATCGACGCGCGTCGTCGCGATGAGCTCAGGGAAACGTTCGATCGCGCAGACATCGTGTTCGATTACCACTTCGGCGCGTCCGTACCGGAGTACTTGCTCGACGGCGACGTGTCCGAGTTTGACGATTCTCTCCTCGAGGCGACTCTCGCGCGCGAGTATCGCGTGGCGCACGTGGTGCGCGATCCGCTCGATGTTCTCGTGAGCGGCGCGTTGTACCATCGTCGCGCGCCGCCGGACGAAGATTGGCTCACGAGCGCGCGAGACGAGCTTCAAGGGAACACAATCAAGGCGTTTCTCGCCGCGGCGACGCCCGCGCAAGCCGTCAACGCCGAGTGGCGATTCTCGGGCGACGAAATCAGAATGCTTGCGCTGACGCACGAGGCGTGTGAACGAGACGAGAGGTGTCTAAACGTGCGTTTGGAGGATTTCGAATCGAATTTCCAAGAGACGATCGATCGGGCGCTGCGATTTCTAGGCTTTCCGCGCGAGAGCATCGCGGCGATGAAAGCGCTCGTGGCCGAGCACGACACCAAGACGTGGTCCACGGCCGAGTTGGCGAAGAACGAGCATTACACGCGCGCGTCGAGCGACCGCGCGGCGTTTTATCGGGCCGTTCGCGAGGATGCCGAGGCGTCGCGGATAATCGAGGGCGTGCGACGAGCGATGGGCTACGCGTGAGAGTGTCCCGTCTCAGAGTATTACACGCGTGTGAGAGTGTCCCGTCTCAGAGTATTACATGTGCGTGAGAGTGTCCCATCTCAGAGTGTTACGAATGTCGTGTATGTGATGTCGTTCGCGCGCGCGTCTAATCGCGGCGGCGGCGAACGAGCGCTTCATTCCGGAAGCGGAATCCCGTTCGGCGAAGCGTTCTCCTTGATCCAGGGGTGGTCCAACAACCTGCTGAGCGGTATGCGCGCGGCCGGTTCCTTGACGAGCAAGCTCCGAATGAGATCCTTGGCGTTTTCGCTAATGTACGAAGGAAATTGTAAATCGACGCGCAAGATGCGCTTGTACGTCTCGCTGTGCCCCTCCGCCTCGAACGGCGGCGTCCCGACCAGGAACTCGTACGCCAACACGCCGAGAGACCACACATCGACGGCGTAATCGTGATCTCGGCCCTCCACCATCTCTGGCGGTAAGTAATCCAGCGTCCCGCAGAGCGTCTGTCGACGACTGTTCGGCGCGTGCACCGACCACCCAAAGTCGGCAATCTTCAACTCGCCCTTGATGCCCACGAGCAAGTTTTCCGGTTTGATATCTCTATGGATGACGTGCTTCTTGTGACAATAAATCAGCGCCCGCGCCAGAGACGCGATGTACGTCGCGCTCCTCCGCTCGCTAAACCGTTTCGCGCGTTGCAACTCCTTGTACAATTCGCCCAACGCCGCGTACTCGAGAATCAAAAACACCCTCGTGTTGTCGTAAAAGTACCCGTACAACCGTAAAATATTCGGATGTCGTAGATGCGATTGAATCTCAATCTCCCTCCTCAACTGATGCTCAACGTGCGACGCGCACAACTGCGTCTTATGCAGCACCTTCAGCGCGACGATATACTTGCTCTTCTTCTCCCGCGCCAAGTACACCGACCCAAACTTTCCCTTCCCCAACGGTTTCCCAATGTCGAAATCCTCCAATTTCCACTCCTTGGTCACCCCGGACCCGGACGATCGCTCCACCGTCCTCACACGCGCGCCATTCTCCCCCACGCGCGCGCTCGACCCTTCCCCGGCCGTCGACTTGGTCGTCCCTCGCGCCGCGAATCGATTCTCCTTGTCGTCGCCGCCGCGCGCGTCCTCTCTCTCGCGCGCATTCGTCGTCGTCATCATCGTCGGCATCGTCCCTGCGCGCGCGCGCGTCGCGTCCAACGCATTCGTCAATCGCACGTCCACGCGTCATCGCGCGTTTTTTTTCGCGTCGCGCGTCGACGACGGCGTTCGTTCCCGGGGGAAAGAAATCCCAGCCGTTGGACGCGTCCTCGTCTTCTTTCGTCTCTCTCGCGCTCGCTCGCGCGCGCGATCGCGCGATTCCACCGCGCGCGCGCGCGCGCGAAGACGTACCTCCACTCCCTCTCGCGCGCGGGATCGGATCGGATCGACGCGCGTCGCGCGATGACGACGCGCGCGCGGGCGCGCGGGCGCGCGCGGGCGCGCGCGGGGACTCATTGGAGAGTCATGATTCGTACGTATGGGTCATGACTCGAGAAGGAGTCCCTTGAACGCGATGGCATCGGCCGCGCGCGCGCGAGTGCTCGACGCGCGCGTCGTCGGCGACGCCGCGACGCGCGCGCGGTGGAATCGCGAGGAACGGGTTTTCGCGCGTCGATTTCACGCGTCGAGCGCGCGCTCGGAGCGCTCGCGCGCGACGTGCGCGTGATTCATGGATTCGAGCGCATCTCCGCGACCGACGACGACGACGACGCGGACGCCGACGCCGACGAGGTCCGCGCGCGTCGCGATCGCCGACGACGACGACGCCGACGCGCGTCCGAGAGATTCCGCGCGAGCGCCTCGTCCCACGACGCCGACGACGCGACGCGCGATGGATGCGAAAATCGCCGCCGTCTCCGAGGAAGTGCGCGCGCTTCGCGACATGGTGCGCCGACTCGAACGCGCGACGCCGCGCGATGACGCGCGACGGCATCCCGACGTCTCTCGCGCGAGTCTCGCGACGACGACGACGGCGAGACTTTCGAACGGGTCCGCGCGCGAGAGACGCCGCGCGAGAGACGCCGAAGACGACGAGACCGCCGTCGACGCGCGATTCCGCGCCAGATGTCGAGCGCACGTCGCGAAGGAGTCGTCCTCGATCTCGATCGATGATGAATCGACGTCTCTCGACGCCGTGACGCGTCAATTCACCCTCGGCGTCGTGAGACGTCTTCCCGAAGATGTGTGAAAAAGCGTCAACGTCGTGAAATCTCAATCTCAACGCATCCGCACACGCGCGCGCGCGTCGCGCTCGCGCACGTCATGCGCGAGACGTAAACCTTTACGCGTCGACGACATGCGCGAGATCACCGCGGACGAAGCGGCGGTGGCGGTGAAGCGAGGCGCGCCGCTCATGAAATTTTGTCGACGCTCGAGCCCGCACGTCGTCTTCGCGCAGTGCTCGTCGACGGCGCTGACGTACGCGGGACGACGCGGACGCGAGCGTTCGATCGAATTTTCGCGCGTCGAGCGCGTGTTGAAGGGACGACACACGGAGGTGTTTCGAAAGAGGCGCGCGAGAGACGCCGAAGATGATTTGAAAAGTTTTTCGATCGCGTACGCCGACGCGGGGGGCGCGGTGACGCGCACGTGGGACTGCGTGTGCGAGAGCGAGTATGAAAGAGACGCGTGGGTGTTGGGAATCGAGAATTTAGCGAGAGAGGCGCGGGGGATGCGGGGAGGGGTGATGGGCGCGGAGGCGAACGCGCGCGCGCGCGACGGCGGCGACGCGAGGGGCGGAACGGGCGCGGCGGTCACCGTCGCGAGAGCGATCGGAAAGTTTAAGCGAGGGGGGCGAGTAAACGAGTCGTCGGTCGGACGTCGCGATGAGACGCCGTCGAAGAGGGTGATGGGAAGGGATTCGAGCGAACCAAACGAGGCGTATCGATGGGGCTGGTTGGCGGACGCGACGCCGGCGGGCGCGGTGGAGAGCACGTCCGGTGGAGGTTTCGTCGTCGGGAGCGAGCGGTGGCGACGCGTGGATGAACCGCACGCGATCGAAGGGATGAACACGCTCGATGTCGTCGAGATTGCGCTCGGATCGAGACACGCGTTGCTGCGCACGCGCGCCGGCGCCGTGTACGCGCTCGGCGAGGGCAAGGGTGGGAAACTCGGTCTTCCCAGCGGACGGGACGCCCCTTCGCCCGCTCGCGTGGACGTCGACGGCGTCGTCATCGCGCTCGCGTGCGGTACCGCGCACTCGATCGCCATCGTGCGAGACGCGAAGTCTCGCGCGTCGACGGCGGACGGCGGCGGCGACGCGCGCGCGTGGGGCGACGCGAACGCGGCGCCGGGATTACTCGGTCGACCGGACGCGCGGGGCGTCTCGTGGTTTCCGACGAGCGTTTCCTTCGACGACGTCTTCGCTATGGGCGCGCGTTCGCCTCGTTCGTCATCGCTCGCGGGGGTCAAGGTGGTTCAAGTCTCGTGCGGGCCGTGTCACACGGCGTGCGTCTCCGAAACCGGCGCGTGTTACACCTGGGGTGAAGGATCGTTTCACGCCCTCGGGCACGGTGATCGCGAGAGTCAACGCGCGCCTCGCGTTCTGAACGCCTTTGCCACCGACGGTCGCGTCGTTCTGCGCGTGTCGTGCGGCGTGTGGCACACCGCCGCCGTCGTCGCGCCTCGCCGTCGCGAGCCCTCGCGCGTGGTCGTCGCGTCTTCCGACATCGACGGCGATCTCGACGTTCTCGACGGTGAGGTCTTCACCTGGGGCGACGGTGAATCCGGTCAACTCGGCGTGCGCGACGCGGAGACGGCGTCGACGCCGACGCTCGCGTCTGGACAGATTGGTCAACCGGGAAGCGAGGTGTGTCACGTGAGTTGCGGCCAGCACCACACCGTCGCGTTGACGTCCAAGGGTGATCTCTGGCTCGCCGGGTGCGTGGGAAGGGTGGACAACTCAACGAGATCGACCGTGTTCACGCGTTTGACGGATTTTGAAACCGGTTCGGTGAGCGCGGTGGAGAGCGGTGACAATCACGTCGTCGTCGCCGCCAGGGACGGTCGCGTCTACTCGTGGGGCGTCGGCAAACGCGGCCGATTGGGGCTTGGAAAGAACGATCGCGACCAACCGTCGCCCGTGGAGATTGAATCCCTTCGCGGACGACGCGTGCTCGCCATCGCGTGCGGACCGACGTCGAGCGCGTGCGTGGTTCAGGCGGTGCGAATGACGGCGAAGGAAAAGGCGACGGCGGCGAGACGCCAATCGACGCGCGCGGTGAGCGAATTCGCGCGTCGCGCGTCGCGCGTCGATCAACGCGCGACGGCGATGGACGAGCGGCGATCGAGTCACGTGGACACCGGATCGACGTCGTCGTACAGCGCGATGCGCGACAGGAGCGGGACGGGGACGAGCGCGGGGACGGGACCGGCGGCGCATTCGAAGAGGACGACGGAAAAGATGACGCGAAGGCTCATGACGGTGTTGAGTCCGACGTTCGAGGGCGTGGCGAAGACGTCGATCGGAAGGGCGAAGAGAGGGTCCTCGGATGACCTTGTCGCGCGCGAGGAGCGCGCGCCGGCGTCCGAGACGCGCGCGGTGACGGCGACGAAGACGTTGGATTTCGCGAACGAGACGTCGACGCTGAAACCGACGCCGTCGTCGCCGAAACCGTCGGTACCGGTCGAACCGTCGAAACCGTCGGTACCGGTCGAGCCACCGAAACCGAAACCGACGCCGCCACCCTCCGAACCCTCCGAACCGACGGAATCATTCATCGAACGCGCGCGGCGAATCGCCGACGAAGCTGAGACGCAAATCTCGCGTCTCGCCGACGAAGACGCCGTTCTCGAGCGCGCCACGCGCGACGCCATCGCCGAACGCGTGACGAGGAACAGGACGACACAGACGACACGAACGACACAAACGACGTCGCACGCGTCTCCTCGCGAGTTCACGGCCATAGGCCCGCCTCGCGAGTGGGTGGAAGAGGTGGAGAACGGCGTCTTCATGACGCTCGCCACCGACGGACCGCGCACGCTCTTGAAACGCGTTCGATTCAGTAAACGCATATTTAGCAATGAGTTGGCGAAACAGTGGTGGGAAGAGAACCGAGCGCGCGTCATTCGCGAGCTCCATCTCACCGTGCCCGCGTGAAGAATTAAATTTCGCGTTGTATTTCTAATCTCTACTCTCCGCCTCCTCTCGATCCGGCATCCAACTGATTATGACGTACATGAAGGCTAAAAAGTCGTACAGCGTGTGCGTGAACATGGCGGATCCTAAACCGTCGCGTAGGTACTCCAACGAAAACAACACGCTCGCCCACGTCGCCCACATCGCGTACGCCGGCGTGATGGCGTGCAACGCGCCGAACGCCGCCGACGTGCTCGCCAACGCCGCGACGGACGCGACGTCGCCGCCGATGCCGAGAGATTCTAATCGACCATCAACCCAAGGCATCAAAAACCCGCGAAACATCGCCTCCTCACCGACGCCCGCGCCGAGACTCAACCCGAAGATGCCGACGACGCCGAGCGGCGCCGTCGCCGGGAGCACGCGAGACTCAAACGTCTCCCTCACCTCTCGCAAAAACTCGTACTTCTCCGATTGCGTCACCGCGAACGTGAGCGAGGCTAAGAGAGGCGCGGTGTACAGCGCGCCCGCGTCGACGTTGAAGGCGAACGCGCCGTCGATGACGTCCGGATGGATGTCGGCGAATGCACACAGCGTTTGCGCCCCGACCGTCATGACGGCGTAAAACGCGACCGAGGCGTTGAAAAACGCGCGCGAATCGATCGCGCCGGTGTCATCGTCCTCAAATCCGTCGTTCAGAGGACCGTCTTCGCGCAAAGCGCGCGCGCGCGCGCGGCAAGAGGTCTCGAAAACGGATGACGCGCTTTTCCTGGATAACTTTGGGGACGGCCGGGGACGCGTCGCACGGCGCGCGCGCGCGAATGAACCGCGCGCGAGAGACGACGGGACCGTCGATGGCATCACCGCCGACGCGCCGAGCGCGTCGAGCGCGATCGCGCGCATGTCTACGAGTGTGGTTGACGCGTTCATTACAATTGCGCTCGACGTCTCGCGGCTTTCGGCGCGCGCGCGCGCTCGTTAAACTCGTCACACGTGCGGCTTTTTCGGCGTCCCCACCGTCAACAACTGAGTATCCAAAAACGTCAACGGTTCACACGCCCCGATCGCGTCGCCCGACCCCACCTTGATGAATCCACCCCTCAGACGCGTCGTCGGCGTCTTCGCCGCCGCCGCCGCCCCGGCGAGATGACTATCCGCGACGACGAGCGTGCACGCCTCCGACTCGATGGCGTCGAGCGCGGCTTCGCACATCGCATCCCTCGCCTTCACCCCATCCCCAGCGCTTCCGACCGTCGACGGTAACACCACCCGTCCACCTCTCGCGAGCGTCGCCAACGCGCCGAATCCGAACCCCATCGCGTGTCCCAACGGCACCGGAACGCACGTCGCGTCTTCGCTCGACATTCGCAACGCCTCCCCCGCTCGTCTCGCGTGCGTCACCAGCGTCATCCCCGGCGTCGGTCTCTCCGAACCACCGAAATAAAACATCGCGTCGTCGCGTCTCGAGTATTCCGCGACGGCGGCGTCGTCCTCGTCGCCGCGGCGTCGATACGCCTCGCGCGCCACCTCGGCGAGAATGACCGCGTCTCGAAGACTCCCACCGTCGAACGCGATCGGTTCGTGCGCGCCCTCGATCGCACCCGCCGCCTCGGCGTCTTCAAACGGAACGAACGTCCCTCGCGTGCGTCCACCGCCGAACACCGCTCTCAAATCATCGCTCGTTTTCGCGCTTCGCGCGCGCGTCGCCGCCGCCGCCGTCCCGAGATACGCCACCAAGAGCTCCCCTCCGTTTCGTCCTCGCGCTCCCAACGGCGCCGACGACTCGGTGTATCCCAAATCGCGAAGCGTTCTCGCGAAGGCGTCGACTCGATCGAGGAGTTCGCCGTAGGTCCAGGAGAGCGCGAGCGCGGACGAGTCGGACGAATCGGCGGCGGTGACGGCGATGGAATCTGCATTCGCGGCTCGTAACGCCGCGCGCGCGAACGCGCCGATCGTCTCGACGGAGGATGGGGACGCGAACGATCGTATGGACCTTGTCGCGAGTTTTCGCGCGAGAGAACGCATGCGTCGACGCTGTGACGTCCCGGGACAGATGACGCGGGATGATGTCGTGCCATCCGTCCCGGGACGTCACAGCGTCGACGCGCGCGAACGCGAGCGCGCACATCGCACCATGCCCTCGCGCGCGTTCATCGACATCGATATCGACGATCGGAGAGAGAAACACGCGCGCGCGCGAGCCTTCGTCGAGGCGACGAACCTTCGGTATGGATTTTCCTCGAAAAATCTGGGCGAGCTCGGTGGTTCCGAGCGCGCGCGCGTGCCCGAGTTATACGCGAGCGATTACGAGTGGAACGATCGCGGACCGATCGAACTCTCGCCCGCCGCGCGCGAGCGGGTGATTTTCGAACTGTACGACGAGGACGCGCCGTTGGCGTGTGAAAACTTCAAGGCGTTGTGTCGAGGCGACGGGGGCGCGAGCAAAGACTCGGGATGCGCGTATTCGTATAAAAACGTGCGGTTTCATCGATGTGTGAAGGATTTCATGATGCAGGGAGGGGATTTTACCATGCAGAACGGCGCGGGCGGGGAGTCGGTGTACGGGAAAAAGTTTAAGGACGACCCGAGAGGGTTGAAGCGAAGACACGCGCGCGCGGGGACGCTCGCCATGGGGAACACGGGAAAGAATTCGAACACCTCACAGTTTTATATCACGTTTAAGGGGCCGTTAAAACAGTTGGATGGGAAGCACGTGGTGTTCGGGGAGGTGGTGGAGGGAATGGAGGTGATCGAGAGGATCAACGAGGAGTGCGCGGTGCCCGCCGGCGGGACGACGGAGGAACCTCTGACGCGCGTCGTCGTGGCGGATTGCGGCGTGTTGTGATGCTGATTTCATTGATTAATTACACGCAGGCGTCGCTAATTGGTGACCCGTTGTTCGATCTCGTTCACGCGCGCGGCAACGGCGTCGGGTTCTTCGGGGGAGGAGGAGACGACGACGAGCCCGAGGTTTTCCGGCGTCAAGTCGGCGTCGACGGCGGTCGCGCGCGCCCACATGTTACCCCACAACTCGGACTCTCGCGCGACGATGTCGCTCGCGGAGACGACCAGGAGGACGTTTTTGATCGCTTCGGGCACGGCGTCGATGAGTTCGTCCGTCTTGGCGTGTTTTTGAAGCGACGACGCGGCGTCGATGACGGCGAGGAGTGCGCCGGCGAACGCGTCTTCGTCTTCGTCGCGCATCTTGGACGCGTATTGCAAAAACGTCTTCGTCACGCACGACACCGCGATTCGCGCCGTGTTTTCAGCCGCACCGCCGTCTCTTCCTTTCATCTTACGGACCGTCTCCGTCAGTTCTCGCAGCGTGGCGAATAAGACGGAATCAAACGTCGTCAACCATAAATCTCCGCCGGCGTCGAGCTCTCTCGCGCCCAATAACACCCTCTGTAACGTCAACACCGCGTCGTCTCGCACCGCCGCGCGCGCGTCCTCGTAACTAATCCTTCCAAGTTCGCGCACGACGTCCCCCCACGCGCCCGCGATGATCTCCGCCTTGTCTTCATCCTTCGTCGTCGAGCTCGACGCCCACGCGCACAACGCCGCGTTGGCGTCGGAGAGCAATTGCAACGCCGCCACGCTTCGTTCATCCCCGCCGACGTCGCTATCGACGAACGCGCTCGCGGCTTCGAGACACGCGCGCGCGTTAGACGCGTTCACGCGTTCGGCGTCTCGCATGATTTTCGATAATCCCGCGAATCCCTTCTCCGCGGCGGCGGGGTGTCGCGCGCTCGCCGAGAGCAATTTACACAGCACGTCCCAACTCGCCGGCGATGCGATGCGCTCGGCGCTCGTTTCGATGAGGGCGTCGAGTTCGTGAGCGATGCCACCGAAATATGCATCCGCACACGCGGGTTCGAGCGCGAATAACAGACGAAGCGCGCCCATCATTTCGTCGGCGACGTCGTCGTCGGCCGCCGCCGCCGACGAAGACGCCATCATCGACGAACACGCGCCGAGTAACTCAAACACGACGACTTCGCACGCCCTCGATGGACGCTCGGAGGCTTGAATCACCGCCTTGCAGTAATTGAGCAACACCGGTAAGACGCTTCGCGCGCGATCGTGATTGCGCGTCGTCACGGCGAACATGGCGTCGAGGCAAAACAACGCCGCGTCTTCGTCGTCCGGCGTCGCCGCGACGAGACTCGGATCGCCCGCCGCCCACACGAGCGCACGCATGAGATGCGTCAGCGACGTCGAGTCCAAGAATTTTGAATCCGAGAACAATTCACCGATTCTGCACGATTCGGCGCACTTTAACGCGACGTCTTCGACGCGCTTTTCCGCATCCGTCGGCGGCGGGAGCGGCGGCGCTTCGTCTCTCCCGTCGTCGCCAGAAATCATCGCCGAAAACGACCGCAACAGCGACGATCCCTTCGCGCGTTCGGCCGCGAGCGCGTCTCGCAGACGCGGGGTGTGAATCTCCCGTCGCGCGGATTCGGCGTCTCGCGCCGCGAAGAAGACGTCTTCGGGAACAAGACCAATCTTCGTCATGCGTAAAATCGTATCCAAGACGTTGCACCAACCCCGCGCCAAAACGTCACCGAATCTGTGCGCGACGCCGAAGACGGTGCGCGACGCCGCGCACGCCTTGATGTCCTCGCCGAACGTTACGAGCGGACGCGCGAGTTCGCCCGTGGGCGAGTGGAGCTCTCTGTGTAAGCCTCGATTGGCGAACGCGCAGAGCGCGGCGACGAGTTGGTCGAGGACGTCGGACATGCCGTGCGCCGACGCGATGGAGGCGATAGAGAGAAATCCCTGAAGACTCGACCGTAAGACGTCGTCGTCGGAGGTGCGTTCGAAGACGGCGGAGATGGCGGTGGTGGATGCGCTCCAGACGACGCCGAAGAGTTCGCCGTCGTAGAGCGCGGCTTCGACGTCATCCGGCTCGGCGGAGAGCGCGCCTTGGCCTGCGCGCGCGTCTCGTAGTATGTCGGCCCACCGACTCGGCGTCAGACTGGACGCGCCGCCGTCGTCGAGTTTGATCTCGTCGGTGACGATGGAGTCGAAAATGTTCACCAACGCCTCGGCGGGCCAATCTTTCCCACCATTCGTCCCTCGATTGTTGCGAATGAATTGTTCGAGCGTCATCTTGTTCTTCACCTGCGCGTTGTGCCGGTCGGTGTTGAGCATGATGATGCTGTACGAGAGCACGTACGCCGAGTCCGCGTCGGCGACCGAGTCCGGATTGGCCTCGTAGTATCGCGCGGCGAAACACTCGAGAATTCTCGAAATTTTTTGCGCCTCGCCCGGGAGTTTAAATCCGGATAAGAATGATCGAAGCGCGCGATCGAGCGTGACGTCGCGGAAATCAAACAACTTGGCGTACTCGTCCAAGACAGCGATGATGAACTCGTCGGGCTCACCGAGGTAGTCGCCGACGACTTCCTTATCCAAGGCCGGGGCGTACTTTAAGAATCGCGCCACCGCCGCCGGTTCGAGCGGGTCGGGCAAGAGTTTAATCTCTTGCATGAACGCGAGACCTTTTTTGTACGACCGATTGAAGTGTTCGGCGGCGCCGAGTAAACGACACTTGAAGTATTTGATTCTCGAGAGCGCCTCGAACCGCGCTGGACCGGAGTCGTTCATGCCGTCCGCGAGCGACCACGGATCGACGACGGTCGTGTTGGTGAAATCAAACGTTGGTCGAGGCGTCGCCGACGGCGTTCGGTTGGACACCGTTTGCACGATGGAGAGCAAACCCTCGAGACTCAACAGGTGCATGGGACCGAGCTCTGCGTCACCCGGATACGACGATTGCGCCAACACGCTCGTCACCTCCTCGAACACGTTCGGTTTGGTGAGACCGCAATCGTAATACATGTACAAATCCGTCGCGAAGTGCTCGTGTTTGCACAAATCCACGAGCGCCTCGAGGGCGACGCGTTGAATTTCCTCCTCGACGCCCGCGCGACTCGAGCACAGCGGTAAAATGACCATGCGCACGAACACCTCCAAGTGCAACTTGAGCTCCTCCCTAAAGTTGGTGTAAATGGATGTCATGATGGCCGTCGCCGCCGCCAAGACGTTGGCCGAGCACGACACTACCACGCCGCACAACGCCCTCGAGAGGTCGTCGAGGACCAGTTTCATCAACGCGCGATTCTGTCGGAAATACGCGCCGTTCGCGTCGAGCATGATGGACACGAGCTTTAAACCGAACAGACTATTCGCATCCTCCGATCCGCGACCGTGCGTGTCCGGCGCGATGAGACTGGTGGCGAAGCGGAAAATTTCAATCAACGCCGGTAATCCGTACGGCTTGCTCGTCTTCTCTGAGTGTTCGTGCGCGGTGATGTCCACGCCCGGTCCCGCGGTTTGCGGACTCTCCACCACCTCCTCGCCGTCCTCCGTCGTCGTCGTCGTCGTCGCCACCGGCGTCGGCGTGGTCGGAATGACCACCGCGTCTCTCGGCGCGACCAAACGCCTCGACTTGCCCTCCGCGTCGCCGTCCTCCTCCGCCGCCGTCACAATCTCCCCTAATCGCTGACTCACGTGATACAAGATCTCACTGAGCGTCTGTTTACTCAGTTCTCGCAACAACAGCGTCTCTTTCCCGCTCTGATGTCCGATTCGATAACACGCCTGAAACACGTCGCACAAATCGTCGTCGCTCAGCGCGTACCCGCTCTCGCACCGCACGCACGCCACCAACACGTACAAAATCTGACTCAACACCGCGTCATCGTCCTCAACGCTCGTCGCCTCGAACCTACACAGCGTCACCGCATCCGCGATGGCGTGCATCACCGCGCTCGGCCCGCCCGGGACGTCCGGGCTCACGCACTCGCTCTTTAAAATCTTCAAGATCGCGCTCAATGCCTGCGACGTGATCAGCCCCGACGTCTCCACGCTTCGCACGACGTCTAAAAACGGTTCGAGGTACCGCAGCGCCGTCATCTCCCCCCCCACGGCCGCGATCGGCGCGTCCGAATTCGTTCGATCGTTCGCAGCTTCCAATCGTCCCGCGCGCCCGTTCTCATCGTGCGCGCTTCTCGCGGGTGCCTCGGCGCTTCGCAGCGCCACGAAGGCGTCCAACAGCGCGTCATAAACACTGTCTTCGTACGCGTCCGCGTTTCCGTACAATCCGTACGCGTTCAGCGCGCTCGACGCCGCGCTCGGATTCCATCGCTGATTCGAGCGCATGGTGGCGACGACGCCGCTCGCCTCGTTTTTCACGATGGCGGCGAATCGCGCGGGATCGAACGCGCGAGACGCGCGCGGGACATCGTGCGTCGTCATGTGCGACGAGGCGCGCGCGTGCGCGAGGCGCCGGCGTGTGCGGAGGAGGCGAGATGTGATTCGAGCTCAGATGTCTTCGAGCGGCGCGGGCGCGGGCGCGGGGACGCGCGCGCGCGTGGGCGTTGAATGATGATTTGAATCGTATTGAATGTCTATGATGAGCCGTGAACGGCGCACGAGCGCTAGTGTGAGTGCGTGCGCGCGGAGGATCAGGCGTCGCCGCGAGCCTCGGCGGCGCGGCGCGCGTCCTCGACGGCGCGGTCGGCATCCGCCTTGAGACTGGCCGCGCGCGCGCGTTTTTCGGCGTATTCGCTCGGAACGCCGCCTGATTGGGCGAGGAATTTGGAGGCGGCTTCGTCGGGAAGGGTGATGGCGATGTTGACGCGCTCTTGGTCGGTCATTTGACCGAGATAGTTGCTCGCCCAGTCGGGAAGGGGCGGCAGTCCCGTCGAGGCGTCGGTTTCGCCGACGGCGTGCATTTGATCCTTGACGAGCTCCCAGAATCGCCCGCTCTCCGGTTCGCTGGACCACACTGAGAGCATTAAATCGTCCCAGTACACCTCGTTTTGTTCGCCCCACGCGAGATCCCACACCTCCATCGTGCGCTCGCGCTCGATGCCCGCCTTGGCGAAGGCATTGGTGAGCTGACGGCCGGTGAGCTCGCGCGCCGTGAGAAGAGACTCTCGAAGCGTGAAGAGCATCTCTCTGTTCTTGGGTTCATGAAGGGTCATCACCGCGCGCTGGCACGCTCGGACGAGAGTCTTTCGCACTTCATTGTACACTAATAAATTCATTTCCTCGGACATTTGAGCAATCAAATCGATTTGACTCTCCTTGCCGACGCGCAGGTAATCCTCCTCGCGGGTCGACTCCGCCGCGAGCGCGATCGGTCCCAATTCGCTCCACCCGTGTCTCATCACCATGTCGCACGCCAACTTGGTCGCGGAGGCGATGTCTTCGGTGCCGGCGGTGGATACGTGTTCGGGGCCGTACAGGTAGCGCTCCGCCATTTGACCGGCGACGAGCACGCACAGCTTGCTCTCGTAGTACGATTGCGAGCGCACCGATCGCGCGGCAGGAGAGTCGACCTCATCTGGAACGTAGGAAATTTGACCCGTGGCCTTGCCTCCTTGGAACAAGGTCACCTTGCTCAACTCATCAAACGCAGGCATTTGCATCGCCACGACAGTTTGAGCCGCGTAATACGAAGCCACGGTGTCTCTCACGTACGGGTTGAGCTGCGCGACGAGCGCATCCTCGAGCATGGTGTCGCGAGACAGACTACCGGCGCCGCTACCGTTGCGCACGAAGCTCTGCGATCGACGAATGTCGTCGATGCACCACAAAAAGTCACCCGTGCTCGCGAGCCCTCGCTCAGCTTGCGCGACGCGCATGACGGCGGACTTGGTCAAGTTTTCAATGTCGGCGCCGCTGAAACCGGCGCTCTGCCGGGCGATGTATTCATAATCCAAGTTCGGATCGACGTTACCCTTGAGCGCGGGCTTGTTGCAGTGCAGGAATAAAATTTCTTCGCGCGACTTTTTGTTTGGTAAACCCATCTCGATGACGCGATCGAAACGACCGGCGCGAATCAACGCCGGATCGAGCACTTGCGGACGGTTGGTGGCCGCCAATACCATAATACCAGTCGCGGTCGAGAAACCATCCATCTCCGTCAACATCTGGTTGATCGTCGCCGTCGCCTCGTCGTTACCGTAGACTTGTCCCGACTGCGTCTCAGAACGCTTGGTCCCGACGGCGTCGAATTCGTCAATGAAAATAATGCACGGTGCCACCTTCTTCGCTTGATCGAATAGATTGCGAATACGAGCCGCACCGACACCGACGAACATCTCCATGAATTCCGTGCCCGCGCACGAGAAGAACGGCACGCCCGCCTCGCCCGCGACGCACCGCGCGAGCAACGTCTTACCAGTACCCGGCGGACCGCACAGCAGCACACCCGCGGGGATTCGAGCACCCATAGAGTTGTACTTTTCGAAATCCTTCAAGTACGAGATGAGCTCGAGCATCTCCTCCTTGACGGTGTCGATGCCGCTAATGTCCGCGAGGCTCATGCCTTGACGAACGGTGGAATCGTATTGACGCGTCGTCATGTTACCGAACATGTCCTCGGAGCTATCTTTGAACGTGCCTTCGTAAATCGCCCAGGCGTAGAAAATGATGACGAGCGGGGTGAGCGTGTTAAACGCGAACGCCGTCGCGTTGAGCCAGGATGGGTACTTTTCCATCTCGATGGAGATGAATCCGGCGCAGCCCGGTCTCTCTTGCAAGAGCTTCTTGTACAACGTCGGATCGTACGGAAGGTTGCAACCGAACACTTCCTCCGTGTCGTCGATGTAATATCGAATGCTCGTTTCATTCGCGCGGTACACCACTCTGTTCACGCGACCGACGTCCACCAACTTGTGAAACGCCGTGTACGACGTCTCCGTGGGGAATCTATCCGTGCCCATCATCGCGTACGGATCTCGCAAGTACGCCAAGTTGATGTTTCGCACAAACCTATCGCCGCGCTTGGAGAAAATCTTCGTGAACGGATTCTTGCTCTTCTTTTCACCCTCAAACTCGGCGTACTCGCTCGCCTGCGCGGCGAGCTGTTGCTCTAACTTGCTCAACTGCGCGCGTTTGCTCTCCGGATGCTCGCCAGTCTTGTACTGCACCCGCTCCAACGCCACCTTCGCCGCGCGCTTAGCTCTCGAGCCCTTCTTCTTCTTCTTCTTCTTCGGCGTGCCTACCTCGTCCAAATCCAACTTCTTCTTCGCCACGGTACCGCGTCTTCTTCGACGCGTCTTCTTCGGCGGCCCCTCCACCGCGCCTTCGTCGTCGACGTCATCAAACGGGTCCCCACCGACGTCCATCACATCGTCCGAAGCCCCCCCGGTCGTCATCGCGTCCGGGTCCTCCACCCCGACGCCACCACCGCCCGCCTCCGCCTCCGCGATCTCTCCAAACACCGCCGCCGCCGTCTTCGCGCGCGTCGTCGCGCTCGAGCTCGCCCCTCCTCTCGCGCGTGGCTCCACCGCGCTCGCCGCCTTGGGCACCGTCAACAACACGAACGCCATGACGGCACCAATCTTCGTCGCGCGCTTCGCCTTGGCCCACACATCGACGCTCGCGCTCGTCTCGCGCTCGCCGTCCCCGTCGCCGTCGCTCGACGCCTCGGCGACGATCCTCGCCCTCGACGCCCTCGGTCGTCCTCGACCGACGCCCGCGCGCACCGCGCACCGCCTCGACGCGCGAGCGCGAGCATTCACGCGCCCATCGCGCGCGCTCGCGCTCGACGCGACGACGCCGCGCGGCCGCGCGACGCGAATCATCGTCGTCATCATGTCTTTGCAAACCTAAAACCTCACGCGCGACGGATGCGCGGGACGTCGAGCGCGTCCGATCGCGAGCGCGCGTGAAGACGCGCGCGGAGAAGCTCGGGGAAAAGCGCCGCTCGCGTGTGGCGCGTCGCTCGGCAACGCGCGCGCGCGCGCGGGTGTGCGGACGCGGCCGAGGGGTCGGGCGCGCGAGGTGCCATGTGTTTATGTAATTTGGATGTTCGGACATGTGGATGTGTTGAATGTATTTTGTAGAGTATCAAAATGTGCATGTATGCGGCACATTTCAATTTCCATCCCGCGCGCGCGCGTCGACACTACGGCGCGCGTCGACGTCGTCTCGTCGCGCTCGCGGCGTCCAGAGGTGCGAAGAAGTCTCCTCATGCGTTCGCACGCGCGCGCGTCGACGTCGGCGCGCTCGCACGCCGCGCGCGCGCGACGCCCATCTCGCCCATCTTCAACTTCATTCCGCGCGCAAACGGGCGCGCGCCCGCGCGCGCTCCCGAGGGACGACGGCGGTGACGACGCGCCGCGCGCGCTCGATTTTAACGGCGTCGCGAGAGAACACGCGACAGCGCACGATGACGCGCCGATATCGGCGCGCTTGGCGAGACGAGAGTTCGGGCTCGGCGACTCGGGAACCGACGTCGCGCTGACGCAACGTCTCCTGGGACTTGATTCACACGGCGTGTGCGACGCGGCCACGAGCGAGGAGATCAAGAGGTTTCAGCGTTCGAGGGATGGATTACACCCGAGTGGGTTCTTCGGGGCGTCGAGCAGGGCGCAGGTGGCGCGGGAGGAGGAGGCGTGGCGCGCGCGAGGAGGCGGCGAGTTGTTGCGCGCGTACGCGCGAGAGGCGAGACGCGCGGAGGGTGAGACGCTCGTGAGCGTGGATTGGCGAGCGAGAGCGCGCGCGCCGGTGTGGTCAGGCTGGTCCGCGCGCGCTATTCAAGGGGCGGTGTGGGTGGCGGCGACGGGCGTCGTCGTCGGCGCGGCGCTCGCCGCGGCGAAAAAAGTAGAGACAAAGACGGAGGAAGAGCCGGCGAACGAGCGAACGTCTTTGACGCGCGTGCGCGATTCCGCGCTCGCGCTCGGTGAGCGCACCGCGCGGTCACTGGACGCCGCGCGCGTCTCAGGAGTTGCGCGACTCGCCGCGTTCGCCGCGCTCGCGTCTCGCGCGAGGCGCGTCGTCGCGGACCGCGTCTCGCGCCTCCGCGCTCCCGCTCTCGCGAGACGCGCCGCCGCGGGCGACGAACAACCACCCACGATCACCGAGGGTCACTTCGACGCGAACGGTCGATGGTGGGAATCACCGATTCCTCGCCCGACCGCCGCCGCCGCCGCCGCCGAGCCCGTCGTTGACGCCTCGACGCAAAAATCCCGTCGCGCGGAACAGATGCGCGAGCGATGGGTCAACATCAGACGACAACAAGTCAATGTCAGCGGCAGTATCGACGAGCGCCGCGCCATCAAGCGCGTGTCCGAGTTTCTAGGCGACGACGACAAACCGCGCAACGTGTAAAAACAAAACCAAACGAGCTCGAGTTTGCCCCGCGCGCGCCCCCACACAGAACGTCGCCACCATGACGCTCGGACTCGACGCGTACGCGTCCAGCGACGGCAACGAGGACGAGGACATCGTTCCGACGCGTCTCGCGCGATCGGTCGCGGCGGCGCCGAACGTGGACTCGGGGGCGCTCGCGCTCGAGCGGGACGAAGATTCGGGCCCGAATGAATGGAGAGTCGTGCCCTTGGCGTCGACGACGACGGTGATCGGTGCGTGCGCGCGAGAAATACGCGTGCGCGCGCGTTCTGACGCGTCCACGCGTCGCGGGGCGAATGAGACGACGAAACCGCGAAGAGAGACTGACGAAGGCGCGCGAGCTCACTTTTTCCCGAGCGCAGACCCGACGACGAAGGAGATGACGAGAAATCTCACGTACGACGAGATGACGGCGCCGCTCGAGGGACCAGTGCATGAATCGCGAGAGGATAGACTCACCGGTCGAGGGGCGCGGAATCACGCGCTCGGGAACGTGGAGACGACGAAGGTGAACGCGGTGAGTTTCGACGAGCAATTCAACACGTACAACGCGAGAGGGTACGCGGCGGAGCCCACGGGCCAGGGGGGCGTCGGGGACGTCGAGGCGATGCGTGCGAGCAAGGGTGAGACGAGTTTGAACATGTCCAAGGCGAAGAGACGTCGCGTTCGCGATGAGGTTTTGGCTGGGGCGGCGACGACGGCGGACGGGGACGTGGACCGCTCGGCGTGGGCGCCGGCGCGCGAGGCGCACAAGGTGGTCGTGCACGACGATTTGACGGAGAAGGAGAAGGAGTACGTCAAGTGGCACATGGATAATCGCGAGGCGAAATTGCGCGCCAAGGGGAAGCTCGACGACCTCGCTCCGGGACCCGGAGACGCGCCCGGTGCAGAGGACGATTCAAAGACGTCCAAGTTTCACGGTAAAGAGGAGGTCAATTACGCGGGTGAATCCTGGATCACCGCCCCTAAGAGCGAGAAGCGAGAGGGTGATGGATCGTGCTACGCCCCGAACAAGTGCGTTCACACGTACAACGGTCACACGAAGGGCGTATCGAAGATTGAATTTTTCCCGAGCACGGGGCACTTGCTCCTCTCGGCGGGCATGGACAACACGGTCAAAATTTGGGACGTCTACAACACGCACAAGTGCATGCGCACGTACATGGGTCACGACAAGGCGGTGAAGGACGTCAACTTCAACTCGGACGGCACGCGCTTCGTGTCGACGTCGTGGGATAAGAAGGTGAGACTCTGGGACACGGAAACCGGGAAAATCATTCAAACCGTGTCGAGCGGAAAAATCGGATACTGCGCCAAGTTTCATCCTAAGCAAGATAATCTCGTGTTGATCGGACAGAGCGATAGGAAGATCGTGCAGTGGGACATGAACATGGGCGATCTCGTGCAAGAGTACGATCAACACCTCGGACCGGTGAACTCGATCACGTTTACCGACGATGGCGAGCGCTTCATGTCGTCGTCGGACGACAAGACGCTTCGCGTGTGGGAATTCGGCATTCCCGTCACGACAAAGTACATCGCCGACCCGTCCATGCACTCCATTCCCGCCACCACCATCTCTCACGACGGTCGGTACATCATAGGTCAATCGCTCGACAATCAAATCGTCGCCTACAGCGTCTGCGAGAGGTTTCGTCGAAACAACAAGAAGCGTTTCGGCGGTCACTCCAACGCCGGATACGCGTGTCAACCCGCGTTTTCCACCGACGACTCCACCGTCGTCAGCGGCGACGGCGCCGGTAAACTCTTCTTCTGGGACTGGAAGACTGGACGTATCATTAAATCCATCAAGGCGCACGACCAAGTCGCCATCGGCGTCGCGTGGCATCCCCTCAAGAGTTCGCTCGTCGCCTCGTGCAGTTGGGATAAAACCATTAAATTGTGGCGGTGATTCGAACGTCGCGTTCGTCAGCGGTAGTACGAATAGATTGTCTTGTAGTGCGCGCACCGCGCGCGTTTTCCCTTCGACGCTCGACCGGCGCGCGCGTCGACGATCCCTCTCGCGTCGCGCGCGGGCGCCTCGAGGCGTCCCGCGCCTCAGATTTGAGCCCCGGACGACATCCACTCGCCTCCGCACACACCGACGCGCGACTCCCCCCTCGACCGTTTCTCGCGAACGATGCGATTCGCGTGCGTCGTCGCGCTCGCCCTCGCGTGCGTTCCGACGGCGCACGCGCGTCTGGACCCGCGTCCCGTGAATCATCTCTCGATGCACCGTCAGCGCTCGGTCGATGGGCGCGCGTCCGCGTCGTCGTTCCCGACCGCCGTCGTCGACGATACCGCCCGTGAAGGCGTCGCGCGCGCATTGGTCGCGGACGCCGAGGCGCTCGTCGCGGACGTCGAGCGATTGCGCGCCGAGTTTCGAGCGTTCGTCTCGAAATTCGGCAAGGAGGCCGAGTACGCGGCGAAGACGGTTGAAGAATACGAGCGACGCGTCGTCGTGTTCGGTGAAAATCTCGTGCGGGCGGCGAGGCAACAGGCGAATGATCGAGGGAGCGCGACGCACGGGGTGACGATGTTCAGCGATCTCACGCCGGAGGAGTTCGCGGAGAAGTACTTGGGACACGTCAAGCTCTCGAGCGAAGAACGCGCGAAGAAACGACTCGCGGCGAACGAAGGACGGTTGATTGAGAATTTATCGACGAAACATTTACCCAAGGAATTCGATTGGCGATTTAAAGGCGCGGTGACGCGCGTCAAGGATCAAGGGCAGTGCGGGAGCTGTTGGACGTTTTCGACGACGGGCGCCATCGAGGGCGCGCACTTCGTCTCCGAGGGGAAGCTCGTCGAACTGAGTGAACAACAATTGCTCGATTGCGACGTCGGGTGCGATCCAGACGTGCCGAACGCGTGTGATTCCGGGTGTAACGGCGGATTACCGTCGAACGCGATGGAATACATCGTCGAACACGGAGGCATCGACACGGAGAAATCGTACCCGTACGTCGGCGAAAAGGGCGAATGCAAGGCGTCGAAAGGCAAAGTCGGCGCGACGTTGGCGAACTTTTCCTACGTCAGCGATGACGAAGAACAAATCGCCGCCGCACTCGTGAAGTACGGCCCGCTCTCCATCGGAATCAACGCCGCGTGGATGCAGAGTTATCTCGGCGGCGTCGCGTGTCCGTGGTTGTGCGACGCTGAAGCGCTCGATCACGGCGTCTTGATCGTCGGTTACTACTCCAGCGGGTTCTCTCCCGTGCGCTGGTCTCAAGAACCTTTTTGGGTGATAAAAAACTCGTGGTCCAGCGCGTGGGGCGAGAGCGGGTACTATCGCGTGTGCAAGGGACAAGGCACGTGCGGCGTAAACAACATGGTCGTCGCCGCCGCCGCGCCGTGACTCGACCACCGCTCACCGCATCTCTCTCTCCACCTCCTCCTCCTCTCGCACCTCTCGCACGATTAACGATCGAAATCATCACATCACGACTGACTACGGAGTTCGTATATATTACACTCGTCGCCTTCGCGTTCGCGTTCGCGTTCGCCTTCGCCTTCGCCCTCGCGCGTTCACGTCGCCCTCGGCCCGTTCTCATCGAACGCGTTCGACCACCTCTGCGACGGAATCGGATGCGCGGGATAAATCGGACGCTGTTCGCGCGCGCGAGAAAAGTTCCACGTCGCGAACGAGAGCGCGCCGAGGGCGACGAACCCACCGAGCGTGTGTCGTCGCCAGTGTTTCGGATCGGGGAACCATCCACCGTACGGCGTCCACACGCCCCCGCGCACCGAGTTCGGACCGAGAGGGTCGGCGCCCATCGCTCGCGTCGTCGCGATTCGCCCGCGAGCGTCGACGAGTCGCGCGCGCGAGCGACGGGCGCGGTCGGTCGGGACGCGGGCGGGGACGGCGGATGCGCGCCCGGAGGGGACTCGTTGGTGAGTCACGACTCGCCGTAGAGAGGTCCCTGGGACACTACGGTGAGTCATGATCCGTCGAGCCGCCCACATCCCGCGAATCACCGACCGATCTCGCGATCGATCCGCACTGCGCGCTGCGCGACCGTTCTCTCGCGCGAATTCCCGCGCCGGACGACGCGAAACTTTTCCTATCGTCGTTTTCATCGATTTTCGGACATGTTTCAGACGCGAAGCGAGTACGATCGCGGGGTGAACACGTTTTCACCCGAGGGGCGATTGTTTCAGGTGGAGTACGCGATCGAAGCCATCAAACTCGGATCCACGGCGATCGCGATTCGAACGAGCGAGGGGGTGGTGCTGGCGGTGGAAAAACGGGCGACGTCACCGCTCATGGACGCGTCGAGTCTGGAGAAGATTGCCGAGGTGGACGCGCACGTGGGATGCGCGGTGAGCGGATTGACGGCGGACGCGTGGACCATGGTGGAACACGGACGCGCGGAGTGTCAGAATCATTACTTTACGTATAATGAACCGATGCCGGTGTTGAGCTGTACGACGTCGCTGTGTGAACTGGCGATGTCGTTCGCTGGGGATGGGGAGAAGAGGATGTCGAGACCGTTCGGGGTGGCGCTGTTGGTGGCGGGAAAAGACGAGGACGGGTATCATCTCGTGCACACGGATCCGAGCGGGACGGCGGTGTCGTATAAAGCGAAGGCGATCGGGAGTGGGAGCGAGGGGGCGCAGACGGCGCTGCAGGAGGAGTATAGGGATGATTTGACGCTCAAGGAGGCGGAGACGTTGGCGTTGAAGACGTTAAAGGCGGTGATGGAGGAGAAAATCAACGTGAAGAACGTGGACATGGCGAGCGTGGCGCCGACGTACGCCAAGTACCAGGACGCGGCGATTCAGGAGATCATCGACAGGTTGTGAGGTGATCGACGCGAACGCGCGGGGCGGTGAGACTTGAGGTGAGATTCGCCGCCGCGCGTTGACTTTGCTCGCGCGCAGTCGGTTGAAATGAAAAGCTGCTCTTTTAGTATTCAAATCTACGCTACTGTGTACACTGCACGCGCACTCGGCATCGCTCGCGCGTTCGCCCGTAAGCGTCGCCGCGAGCTCACGTCGCTTCGTCGGTGATGGTATTGTCGCATCGAATCGAGCGCGTCGTCTGCATTTTCATTTCTTCGCCCTCTTCCCTCTCGCGGGAGATTTTGTCGGCGTCTGGCACTTCGCCGGCGATTTGCGTGGTTTCGTCGGCGTCGGCGTCGGCGCCGCCGTCGCCGTCGCCGCCCCCGTCGCCGCCGTCGCGTCTTGGTCGTTCGTCAGCGGAGGAATGCGCCGCTCGTGTAAATTTATCATCTTCGTCAAGACGTGAAATCCATCGTGAATCTGAAACGGGGTCTGATTGAAATCGAAGTGCACCTTTCTCTGATCGTCCGAAATCTCCACGTCCACCTCGGCGTCTTGACTCGCCTGAATCAACACGAACGGAAGCTGAATCCCCGTCGGCCGAGGATTGTCTCTCTCGAGCGCCTCCTTGTTGCGTCGGACAAGCGCGACGATGGCGTCGTGTTGCTCGACGAGTTCGGCGAGCTGTTCGTTCTTCTTCTCGAGTTCATCTATCCTCGCGTCGCTCGCGTTCATCCCCATCGGCGTCCCACGCGAGCTCGGACCGGCACCGGACGCATCCCGTGGCGGCGATTCGCCCGGTTTGACGTACCCAGGCGGATACCCGTTCCAAAAAATTTCCTTCTTCTTCTTCGTGATGATTTCCAGCGCCATGAGCACGTTGAGCGCATCGTACACGCGTCGGCGCACGTTCTTTTCGTCGAACTTCGCATCGTTCTGCGTCGACGCCTCTCGTAATTCATCCACGAGTTCGTCGGCGACTTCGTTGTACGACGTGTGCTTCTTTTGCTCCACCTTTTCGCACACGCGCATGCTAAAATGTCGTAAACCCTTTTGTTCGCGCTCGATCGTCGTCGGCGTCGCGGGCGTTTTCCTCGACCTCGACGGCGTCGGCGTCGCGCACGCGCTCGCGGACGCGGTCGCGCGATTCGCCGCCCTCTCGCGCGCGACGACGCGCCGCACCTCCGCCACGACCTCCGCCGCCTCTTGACACCGCCGCTCAGCTTCCTCCGGGTCGTACCGTCCCTCCACCGTCGACGGTCCGGCCTCGCGCGACGATTCTTCTTTCACCTCCGCTCGAGGCCACCGCTCGCGACCGTCGTCGTCCTCTCGCGCGCCGACGCCCGCGCGTCCTCTCGCCGCGCGTTCGCCGCTATCCGGCGTCCCGAACACGGGCTCGCCGAACGCGTCGTCCACCGACGCGTCGTATCGCGTCGCCACGGTCCCTCCATCGTCCCCACCGTTCTCTTCACCTAAAATCGCGCGCAACGCCGCCGTATCGACGGTCGCTTCGTCGTCCATCGTACGATATCGGGTACGCTTCGTCAGTCGCCGGATTCGCGGCGCTCCGCCTTCGCGCGCGCGCGCGTCGTCGTCCTCCTCCTCATTCGCCCCCGTCTCGCTTTCATCTCGCGCACACGCACCTTCCGCGCCTAACACATCATCCACCTCGGCGTAATCCGCCACGCCCTGCGTCGAACACGCGCGTTCGCGTCGTCGTCAGTCGCCGCGAACGCGTCCCCGCGCGTCTCGCGCGAAACGTCTTCATCACGATCCAATCGCGCCCGTCCCGCGCCCATTCCGTGCGCATCCCCCTCGCGCGCGTTCGTCGCGCGTACCGCGTCGCGAATGGATCGAAACAAATCCCGCGCCAACGCATCGTCGTCGCCGTCGTCGGGAGACGCGCGCGTCGCGCGATTTCTCGACATAACGGTCGGAGACGTCTCGAGCGTCCCTTCGCTCGATCGTCCCCGCGCGCGCGTCTCGAGTCGGGCAGAGGCGAGAACGACGCGCGAAACGATGGACCGATGCGTTCGTCGACGTGCGTCTCGATTTGAACGCCTCGTGCGCGCGAGAGACGACGCTGGACGCGTGGGCGTCTCTGCGGAGATTCCGTTCCATCGGGACGGGCCCGCGCGCCATTGATCCACCGCCATGACGCGCGCGACGACGGTGGTCTCGCTGGACGTGCGCGGATACGCCGCGGACGGTTCGACGCACCGCGTGTGCTCGCGCGCGTCGTTCGAGTACGCGCACGAGAGCGACGGTCGAGGGGGCGCGCGCGTCGAGCTCACACCGTCGGATGGGCGCGCGACGTTTACGCGGTACGTGTGCGCGCTCACGCCGGAGACGTTCGCGAATATGCGGGAGAAACAATCGCTGACGCTGTCGAGCCCGATGGAGTGCGCGGAGACGTGCGCGAGGGCGCTGAGACGGGCGACGACGGAATCACCGGAGACGACGCTCGCCGTGTTGGCGTGCGAGCACGGGGGACGAGCGCGGCTGGAGATCGTGGAGGACGGTGGACATCGATTGGTGAGCGTGTTGGAGATGCCGTTCGAGGCCATGGACGAGCGGGAGTTGCGAGAGAGGGTGAGCGAGGAGTTCGGGGCGATGCGGGCGAGATTGGCGGCGTACGAGAGAAAATTCGGCGCGTTGTAGACGCGACGAAGAGGGCGCAAAGCGATTGTATTAACAAACAAAGAAACAAACGAACGAACGTTCGATCGCGACGGGCGAGTGTGCGCGCTCACGTCGGGTTGATGAGGCCGATGGGTTGGGTCTGGCCCAGACGACCGCGCGGAGGCGTGGGCGGTCTGTCTCGGTTGACGTCTTGTAACCAAAGGTTGTCGTCGATGCGATCCGAGGGCGATAGAGACTCCATGGCGATCGGAGGGAGCGGGTGAATGAGCTTGGGATAGAGCGTGAGGTCGCGCCCTAAGACCAAGATTGCGCCGGCGTTGTTTGCGGTGCCGCAATAGTTTGTGGCGCTGAAAACCGTGAGCAACTGTCCCTGGGCGAAACGCTCGAAACCGTCCATGACGCACTCGTGCGCGCGAATGATCATATGAATGCCGTTCGTCTCGCAGAACGCCTTGACGCGATCGGGGCCAAAGGTGACGAGACCGGGTCCTCGCGCGTTCGGACGCAAGCCCTCGACGCCGTCGTTTTCGGTCGGATCGCTCCATAAAATGTCCATCAACTCGACGCCGCCATTTTCCATGTTGAGCGGACGCTTCAAATCGTTAATCTGGGAAATGTGCGTCAAACTTCGACCGATGCCGCCGTGCATGCAGCAGATGCGGTCTTCGATGACGGCTGCGAGGGGTAACCACTCGAACAAATCGTTGAAACGTCGCCACACCGCGTCACCCGCGGTTTCGCCGAGACGTTCGACGCACTCGATGCGGAAGCCGAAGAGCGCGTTAATGTCCGGCTCTTCGTGGTTACCGCGCAGTAAATGCACCGCATTCGGGTGCTCAATTTTCAACGCGAGGAGAAGTGAAATCGTCTCCAACGAATACGCGCCGCGATCAACGTAATCACCCAAGAAAACGTAGTCAATGTACGCGATGTCGCCCGCCGTGGAGGGCGCGCCGTACTCTGCAAACAAACGCATCAAGTCACCGAATTGGCCGTGTAAATCGCCAAAAATTTTCGCTGGACCGTTCACTCGCAACACTGTCTCTTCACTTTTGAAGCAGTGCTCCGCGGCGTCGCACAACTCGTTGATCGCGTTGGGACTCAAGAAGAAGCGTCGATCGGAGCTCGGTTCCCACGTGTGCGGATGCAACAGGTGCGTGAGCACAGCTTTGTGCACCGGCTGCGCCCCGAGCTCGGCCGCTCGGCGCGCGCGCGCTATTTTCGCCGGAGTATCTCCCGGGGTGAGCATGTCCGCACCGGGCGTGCCGATTCTTCGCGCTTCGTTCTCAAACTGATCGATCGAGAGCTGACGAACCATGCTCGCGACGCCTCTCGGCGTCGATTTCGAATCCGAATCTTGTGGAATCGCCGCCACGACCACGGCTCGATGGTGTAAACGAACTTCAGACGTCGGCGTGCGACGAATGCTGTCCGGTGAGCTAAGTCGAGCGAAACCCGGGGACGGCGTGTGCACGGATGAACCGGGCGAACCCGAGTCGGAATCGCCGAGTGAAAACTTTCGGCGCGCGACCAATTCAAGCGCGGCGGCCGCCTCTTGCGCGCTCGCCCGGCGCAAGTGCTTCTCTGCCTCAGCGTTCATGGTATCGGGGGAGTCCGGCGAGCTCGGCGAGCCTCCGAGAGGGCGCAAGGTGGTAACTTCCGGAGACGCCGGAGAGCTGAACGATCCGTTGGAATACGTGGCGTCTCGTTGGGTGTTGATGGCGAAGCTGTCGCGCACGTTTCTCGGCGAGTGCATCCCTAAAATTTCCGCCGAGAGTCCGGTGTCGCCGAGCCATTTTCGCCACGCCGGGGACTCTGGATTGATGAGCGTCGAGAGTTCGCGAATGCGCTCCGCACGAGAGACGCCGCTCTCTTGCGGCGGCTCCTCCATCACGACGAGATCATTCAACAACGACCCGTTGCGCAATCCACCGTGCACGAAGATGAAGGGCCCGTATGACGCGCTCGCGTGGCGGCACCGTCGACCGACGAGCGAGGCGGCGTCGTAGGACAGCTGCGCCTTCCCCTCCGAACCCTTGGCGGCGCGCCAACCCGTCGAACCGCCCGCCGACGTGTCCAACATCGACATCGTCGCGTCTCCCGGCACGAGCTGACCCCCGCCCGACGCCCCACCCGTGATGTGTAACCTCGTGTCCACGAAGGCGGTCGCGTGTTGATACCGACGCGTCGGCGCCTTCCCCGGCGCCTCGGCCCATTCCCACCGTCCGTCGCGGTGCCTCGCCAGCCCGTATGCGTCGTTCAGCGCGAACCCATCCGCGCCTCTCCCCCCGCACAGCAACAACAACCCATCACTTCGCGTGCTCGCGCTCGCATACGTCCTCGCGCACGGAATCGGCCCCGTCGGCGAACATCTCGTCCACTCGTACGGTTTCGTCGACGTATCCAGCACCCACATATCGCCCAAGCACTTGCTCCCGTCCGTCCCTCCGAACACCACCAAGAACCGCTGCGCCACGAAACTCAGCACGTGCGCGTATCGTTTGCCCGGTCCATCTCCTCGCACGTGCACGCGATGCCACTTCGGATCCCTCGTCGCTAAATCCAACACGTACAAGTCCTCGTCCGCCAAACCGTCCGGCCCGATGCCCCCCTGCACGACGAGCATCCCACCCACCGTCGCCGCCCCGTGCGCCGCTCTCGGCGTCGGCACGTCTCCACCGCACGTCAACCGCCCCCACTCGCCGTCGTACGGGTCCAAGACGTGCAATTCGTTCGTCGCGCCGCTCAGTTTCACCCACGCGCCGGCGTCTCGCCCCGTGGGATTCGGGCTCATCCCGCCCGCGCCGCCCGACGCGCCGCCGACGCCGCCCTCGAGCTCGGTCGCGCCGCCGAACGTGACGATCTTCGTCTTTTGATTCCATCGCAGCGCCGTCATCGTGTGCCCGCACCGCGCGCCCGGCGCGGGCCCGTCGAGCGCAAACGGCGCGCGCGCGTGCCCATCTTTCGCGCCCCCGTTCGCGCGCGTCTCTCGCGCGTTCCCGCGCGAGGCGTCGAACGGCGCGGCGAGCATCTCTCGCGCGATGCGTGCCGGTCGCGCGCGCGGGAGTCGCCTCGACCGTGCGCTCGCGTGTGACGACGACGCGCGCGCAGATTTTTGAAATTCTTCGGTGCCGACGATCGCCGTCGGCAGAGCGCGTCGTCCATGGTCGAGCGCGCGCGAGAGGCGCTGGCGACGATGGACGCGAACGGAATCGACCGCGCTCGCGGGTTGACCAAGCTCGAGGCGCTCGCGGAGGAGAGCGAGGAGGAGGAACGAGCGTGGGATGGAAAAGTCGTTGGCGCTCGCGAGACTTTGGACGCGCGAGAGGACGACGACGACGCCGAGACGGAGAACGAAGACGGCGAGGACGGAGACGTGCGTCGCGGTGACGGTGAGGAACGGTCGACGACGCGAGATGAGACGATGGTGAAGTACGAGGAGACGGTGGCGCTGTTGCGCGCGCAGACGGCGGCGCTTCGCGAGTCGCACGACGCGAACGACGCGCTCGAGGACGCGCTCGAGGACGCGAGAGTGGGTCGCGAGAATATCGAGGCGGAGGCGATGCGACGGATGCGCGACGTGCGGGAGGAGATGGAGACGCTGCGAGGGACGCTTCGAGAGGTTGTGGAGAGTCGGACGCGCGCGCGGGACGCGGCGGCGCGAGAGGCGGCGCGGGCGGACGCGGCGGAACGAGCGAGGGAGACGGACAATGAAGAGCGTGGACGCGAGGTGGAGAGTTTGAAGGCGGAGTTGGCGCTCGCGAGGTCGAACGCGGAGTCGGCGGCGCGAGTGATGACGACGAAGAGCGGGGTGGAGGTGACGGCGGAACTGTACGAACAGTCGCACGCGTCGGAGAAGAAGGCAATGCGGGACTCGGAGCGCGCGAAGAAGGCGCTCGTGGAGCAGAAGAAGACGTTAGATGCGTTGGAGAAGAGATTACGCGACACGCGCGCGCGCGCGGATTTGGCAGAGGCGAAGTGTCGAGAGTTGAAGACGGCGCAAAAGCGATGGGAACGGTTGGAATCGAATGGCGACGCTGCGTTCGCGCAATCGCCGCCGTCCTCGACAACCCCGCGCACGCTGCGTCAGAGTCACCGCGATGTGCGCGAGTACGCGGCGCAGCGCGTGGGGAGTCTGGAGAATGATGTGAAATCGACCAAACGCGAAGCGACGCTCGCATCGGCGGATTTCGATTCAAAGTTAGCCGAGGAGACGGGCGCGCGAAGCGCCATGCAGGGTAGTTTAGAGAACGCGCGCGCGCGCATTCGTGTGCTCGAGGGTGAGCGGGACGCGCTTCGCGCGCGCGTCGAGGCGGCGGAGGCGGAGGTGTCGGATTTGAAAATGTCGCTCAAACTCACCGAGGAGCGCGCCGCGCAAGCCGAAGAGACCGCGGCGAAAGAGATCGCCGTCGCCATGGAGGCGGTGAACAGAGTACACACGGCCGAAGACGCGCTCGGTGAATTCTCAGCCGAGGCCGAGGCTGAGCGTGCGAAGGCTGTCGACGCTAAGAGCGCGATGAAGAGCCGCGAATTCGGCGACAAGTTGCGCGAGCTCCAAGACCGCGTTGAGCGCGCCGAATCCGATCGCGACGCCGCCGTCGAGCGCGCAAAAACCGCCGAGGAAGCGCGTTTTAAAGCTGAATCCGAGATCGAGCGCTCGAGATCGTCGACCGCCGGCAAGGACCTCGCGGACGCGCGTCGACGTCTTCGCCAAGCCGAGGACCGCGCGCGAGACGCCGAGGAGGAATTATCCAACCTTCGCCACGCCGCCCTCGCCGGTCGTCGCGCGGCGAGCGAGGCGATATCACCATCTATCCCTCGTCCTCGCGCGCGCGTCACCGACGCGGCCCCGAGCGCGGGATTCCGTCTCGCCAGACCCAACTCGGACCACCGAGCCGCCGCCGCCGAGCTCGCGTCCAGCCTTCGAGCCAAACTCGAATCGAGCTCGCCATCCGTGCGAAAGACCCAGCGTCGATCCCAAACGAACGATCTAGACGCGCCGTTCACCACCCCGACCAAACGCGCGTGACGACGACGACGACGCGCGCGCGCCGTGTATTTATCAAAAATCCAGCGCAAAGATGAGCTCGTTTTCCAACCGTCCCATCTTAAATTCCCGCGACACGCGCGCGCGCGCCATGCCCCTCGAACTCGCCCGTCTCGCGGGCACGATCGCGCGTCGCACCGCGGGTGATGCCTCCGATTCCTCGCGCGCGCGTTTGACGTCCCCCGAACGACGCAGAGCCGTCTCGATCGCGCTCATGATTTCGTTTCACCTGGTCGGGCTCGTCGCGCTCTGCGCGCCCGAAAACGATCTCACGCGCGACGGCGGCGCGAACGTCTCGGCGAAAACGCTCGCGGTATTGTTCGCGCTCGATCTCGTCGCCTACGCGCGCGTGCTCGGAAGCGATCCGGGGTACGTGGACGCGAGAGAGCTCGACGTCGAGGAGGACGGCGACGGCGAGCGCCGCGCGTGCGAAAAATGTGGCGGTGTGCGCGTGCCCCTTCGAGCGAAACACTGTCACGTGTGCGGCAAGTGCGTGCGTAAATTTGATCATCACTGTTTTTGGGTCGGTACGTGCGTGGGCGAGCGCAATCACGGACGGTTTTGGTGGTTTTTGTGCGCGCAGACGGCGGTGTGCGCGCACGCGTCGTGGATCGCGGTGACGGGAATCGTCGGCGCGACGGTAAATCACGCGACCTGGCGCGATGTGTTCGAAGAGAACGCGTCGAGCGTGGTCGCGTGCGCGTACGTGCACGCGATGACGACGTTTGTGGGGTTTTTATTTGTGTTTCATAGTTATCTATTGATGAACGGTCAGACGACGTGGGAGGTGAGCGTCGAGCGACGGGTGCCGTACCTGCGCGATCTTCCGCGCGGGAGTAAACCGTTCGACGAGGGCGTGGTGATGAACGTTCGGACGGCGTGCGCGCCGAGCGCGAATCCGAAACGGTGGCGCATTCCGAGCGTCGCCGCGATGGAGGCGCGCGCGAACGAGCAGACGATTTTCCAAAACGATAGATACAGTTGCTTTTAGTTGCTTTTTGCTTTTAGAGCTTTGTTTGTAGTGATACACTAGCTAGGTAGGCGCGTGTGCGAGTCGGCTACCCGACGAAGAATGAATGTTTGGACGGTTCTTTCGGTTCGTACGCAATCGCCGTGGCGACGACGGCGGGTTCGGGCAACGGCGCCGCCGTCGGCGGAACTTTTTGGAAAAAGACAACGTCGTTCTCTTTCCGCGTCTTCGTCGCCATCTCTTGATGACGTGCGACGATCTCTCGATGGTAAGCGTCCCACGCCGGGTGTTCTTTCGACGCTCGCGCGCATTCGTCCAACGCCGCTCCCGCCCGAGCGCACGCCGCGACGGCTTGGCCGCACTCGTCTCTCTCGCGAAACGCCTCGGCGAGCGCCAGATACGCCTCCGCCTCGTGCGAACTCTTCCCCAACAACACGTTCGCGAGCAGCATAACGTCAACGCCGTTCCAATCGCACCGACTGCTCTGAATTTTCGCATCCGCGTCGCGATAAAAGTTTCTCGCCGCGACGTGGAGTCGAGCGACGAGATTCCATCCCGAATTCTTCTCTCGCGCCCGTCCCGCCGCGAGTCCTTGCGCGTCCCCGAGCGACACCGAACGCATCACCTCCGACATGCTCACCGTCAATTCATTCGCTCGAAACGTCTCTAACATCGGACGCAACGGCGGTAACGCCTCGTTCGCGAGATACGCGAACGCGCCCGCGGCGATTCTCGCGCTCGTCGCCGCCGACGCCGCGTCCCCCCCCTCTCGCATCGCTCTTCCGCACGCGCGTCGATGACACCCCGCCAACCCAAACAACGCGAACGCGCGCTCTCCGCGCAATCCCGGACTCGCGTACGTCTCGCGAGACGCGCCCGCGCCCTCGAGCCCCGACCGCCACCGCAACGCGACCGCCTCGTCCCCGACCCCGCACGGCTTCGTCTCGAGCACATCGCACGCCTCGCTCGCGAGGGCGACGTAGCGCTCGTACGCGCGCGCGTCGGCACCGTCGGCGGCGCACGCCGCGCGCGCGGCGTTGAGCGCGCGCGTGCGCGCAAAGCTCAGAGAATCCACCGCGCTCTCGTGGACGAATTCCGCGGGCACGGGCGCGAGCGCGCGCGAGGCGTCGTACGGTTCGAACGCCATCGGTCTCTCGGTCCCGACGCGCGCGATCGCCGAGTCTCGATCGACGCGCGCGCGTCGGGACGAGGCGATGAGTGGGGGCGCCCACGACAGATTCGATTCCGAGCGCATCGACACTCGACGACGCTCGCGCGTCATCGCGCGGTCTTCTTCGGTCTCGCGTCGTTCGACGCGCGCGATGACGATCGCGGGTGCGTTTCTGCGCGGCGGCGCGATCGATCGCGCCGCGCGCGCGGGCGCGCCGTGGCCGTTCTTGGCGTCGGCTCGGGACGGTTGGGGACGCGAATCCGAATCCGAATCCGACGACGACGACGACGAATCCGACGAATCCGACGACGTGGATGCGCGACGATCGTCGTCGTCTCTCGCGTCGTCGAGCGAAGACGTCGAGGACGACGGCGCGGTGGACGGAGAGGACGCGTCCTCGCGCGCGCGGCGCCGGCGGTACTCCGCCGCGCGACTCCGGGCGCTTCGAGACGCGCCGGCGTCGCGAGGCGCGCCCGTGGGGACGACCGAGGAGGAATTACGGGCGTATCCGTGGCGCGCGATCGCGTCTACGCGCGAGCGGGCGTTCGCGATGGGCGTGGGGACGATGGAGGGCGCGCGCGCCGAAGACGAAGACGAAGACGAAGACGAAGACGAAGACGCGCGGGCGACGGATTGTTCGACGAGACGATCGCTCTGGAACGACGCGCGCGCGTTCGACGCGGACGTCGTCGATGCCGCGCGATCGTTACGCAGCGCGGAGACGCGGGGACGTGGGGACGCGAGCGGGGGGTTTACCGTGACGTTTCGCGCGGGCGCGGTTCGAGATTTCGTCGACGCCGTCGCGCGAGACGCGTTCGGTGGGTTGACCTCGGCGTCGGATTACAGCGCCGTCTCGCGCGAGGGACGCACGGCGGTGATGTATGGGACGTCGCGCGAGGTGGACGACGCGAGAGAGATCGAGGTGGCGTTCATACATCCGTGGGACGGAGACGCGAGTCGCGTCGCGGCGTGGCTGGCGAACCGCGCGGCGAGCGACGACGCGGTGGTGTCGCCCGTGGGATGGGCGCGCGCGACGGCGAGTCTCGGGGTGAGTCTGTTCCCGGACGTCGTGCGAGCGTACGAGGACGCGGTGAGGGTGCGAAAGGCGCACGCGGCGAGCGTGTTCATGGCGGTGGACGTCGTCGCAAGCGCGCGAGGACCGGCGGCGATGGAGTGTTACGACGTAGACGCGAGACGAGGCGTGGAATATTTTCTCAACGGCGTCGACGCGACGTGACGCGACGCGGTCGTCTGTACAGTAGATGTATTGTGGTGATGATGTACTAATACAATTACCTCGAGGTTAGGAATACGTCGGGATCGCGCGCTCGATTGAATCGTTCAGTCGTCGATGCCGCACTTCAAATTGGCGGGAAGCGCCGCGTCGATTTTCTTCGGGTACGGCAAGTTCAGGTTACGCATGATCTCCACGAACTCTTCCTTCGTCTTGTGCATCCCGAGACGCGGGTTCAACGCTTTTTCTTCGCCGACCGTGCTCATCGTGCGACCCTTGTAATCGTGCGCCGGAAAGATTCGGGTATCGTCGGGAAGTTTGAAGAGCTGCTCGCGCACGGAATCGAACAGTTTTTCGCTCGATCCGCCTTGGAAATCCGTGCGACCGCACCCACGAATGAGCAACGCGTCTCCCGTGAACACCATGTCGTCGCACACGTAGCTCACGCATCCATCCGTGTGACCGGGCGTCGCTCGCACCTCGAGATTGATCGGGTTCGAGGCGTCGCCGAACGAGACGACGTCGCCGTGTTCGATGTGCACGTCCGCGCGCGCACCGGACGACTTGGCGATGACGCTCTTTAAACCGGGCAACGCTTTCTTTAAATCCCCGCTTCCGGTGATGTGATCGGCGTGACAGTGCGTGTTGATGGCGTACACGAGCGTCAGACCCAAATCGTTCACGACGGCCAAGTCTCTCTCCACCATCTCCTTCACCGGATCGATGAGCACCGCCTCCTTACTCACGGGATCACCCAAGACGTACGTGTACGTCGAACTCCCGCTCGTGTCGAAAAGTTGACGAAAGATGATCCCCTCTCTCGCGCGAAGACTGTCGCTCACGAAGCGCGCCAACGGCGGCTTGGCGAAAAACTTCAATCCCATCTCTCTCGCTCGCTGTAACGCCCCAGACCGCGACCATTTATTCTCCTTGGCCTTGTGTAAGATTAACGCGATCCCCGCCCGAGTCGCCGTGGAACACTGCACCACGATGGGCCGCGGAAGCGTCGCCATGGCGCGCTCGACGTCGGCGGCGACGCCGCGCGTCAACGCGCTCGGGTCAACGATCACCGTTTTAAACCTCTCCCCGAGCGTCGCTTTCGCCTGTTTCGGGAACGTGGGGTTGGATTCCGCGTTCATGTATATCCACGACTTGACACCTCCGGTCTCGAGCGCCCGAGCGACGTCTTCCGGGGATAAATCGCCCGCCAACGTGACGCCATCGGATGGGAAATCCATCGAGTTCGGGAGCCCGCGCATGGATTGAAAACCGTCTCGCGAGACGGTTCGAGGACGACGCGAACTCCCGCGAGCGTTCGGCGCGAACGCGCGCGCGAGTCCGAAGCGCAGGGCGACCGCGCGAGGCATGCAATCGCGAGACACCGATGACTCGACTGGAACATACGTTTCTCGTTTTGGTACAATCATGGCACAAATGGAGGTTAAGTATTGGTTTGACAGTGATTCTACGAAGGCTACGCTCGCTCGCGCGGAGACTGGCGCGGAGACGGGCGTCGACGCGCTCACACCACGCGCATCAAGAGGTAAATTCTATCGTCGATCTCAACGTCTTGTAAGTTTTTGGGATCCGCCTTGAGATTCATCAATAAGCCTCCGAAGGAGACGTACGCGCTCGCGCGCGTCAACCCGCCCGCGTTTTCCTCCACCTTTTTGTAACACTTGCCGTACATCACGTACTCGTACCCGTCCGCCAACGACGGTTTCCCGCTCTGATCGAACGAATCATCCTCCGGTGATCCGTCCAGGCTCAGCGTCTGCGCCAACGCGAGCGAAAATCGTTGTCCCACGCGCAGCGGGTACGCGTCGACGTTGACGTCGATCGCGAGCTCGGCGTCGAATTCGCTTCGACACGTGTACCTCGACACCCGATCGAACTTCTTACCGTCGGGATCGCGATCGATCACCTCGAAGATGTCCTCGAACTTCGTCGTCCCCCCCGCGGTGGCCGCCTTGCTCGCGCTCTTCTTTTTACTTCCCGCCATGATGTCGGGTCGCTTTCCGCGTCGCGTCCGCGACCCGTCCCGAGTCGACGTCGAGGAGTGACGTTCCGAGCGTCCACGCGCGCGATGCGAGAACCGCGCGCGTCGAGCCCTCGCGCGCGCGATGCGAGAACCGTGCGCGTCGAGGCGTGACGCGCGCGCGCGCGCGACGCGCGATTGGGCCTCGCCGCCGCCTCGGGGTGAAGGGGACATATCCTTGAGTCATGAACCTCCGTTTGAGTGATTCTCTTTCTTATAGGACTACATGGTGATACAGTATGTATATCGCCATCGGTCGGACGCGTGGATCCCCGACCCGACGCGCGACCGGACGCGACGCGACGGCACACATCGCCCGTTTCGCGTCGACTCACGATGAGCGAAGACACGGAAACGTTCGCGTTCCAAGCGGAGATCAATCAACTGTTATCGTTGATCATCAACGTGCGTCTCGGGCTCGTCTCGAATCGCCGCTGGATGGAGTTCTCTCGTCCATCGTTCCGGCGGCGTTTTTCGCGCGTTTTTCCAATCGAAGAAGATTGACGCGACTCGCGACTGACGACGGCCCCTCTCGCGCGTTTTCGACCCGCGCAGACGTTCTATTCGAACAAGGAAATTTTCTTGCGCGAACTCATCAGGTGCGAGACGCGCGGTGACGCTCGCGCGCGCGCGTGAGCGCGAAAACGATGACGACTGGAGATCCTTCTTTTTCCATCGCATCCTTCGGCGGCGGATCGGTCGTGGATGACGCGCGCGTTCTCGCGCGCGAGAGAGAGGAGACGAGGGGAGACGGAGGAGATGTATGCGTCGGATCGATCGGTCGTTTTCCGACGGCGCTCGCGCGCGATGGACGACGAGGACGCGTCGGTCGTGACTTTTTGGAAGGTCGCGTCGTCGCCGTCGTCGGCGTCGGTCCGCGCGAGTCGTCGACGTGACGCGACTGGTTTCATAGTTAAGAAGAATTTTGACGAAGAGTCGAAGAAAAAGTCTTCAGAAGAAGAAGGCGCGCGCGAGAGAACCGAGACTGACGAGAGCATCCGATGTTCGTGTATTTGTTTTATTTTCGCGCAGTAACTCGTCCGATGCGCTCGATAAGATTCGTTTCGAAGGTTTGACGGATAAGTCCAAGCTCGAGTCGCAACCGGAGCTCTTCATTCACATCGTTCCGGATAAGACGAACAACACGCTCACCATCATCGATAGCGGCGTCGGTATGACCAAGTCCGATTTGGTGAACAATCTCGGTACGATCGCGCGATCTGGGACCAAGGCGTTCATGGAGGCGCTCACCGCGGGCGCGGACATTTCGATGATCGGGCAATTTGGCGTCGGTTTTTATTCCTCGTACTTGGTCGCGGAGAAGGTTGTCGTGTACACCAAGCACAACGACGACGAGGGTTACCGATGGGAGTCTCAAGCCGGTGGTTCTTTCACGGTGACCAAGGACGCGAGCGCGAACGAGCTCGGTCGTGGTACCAAGATGGTGCTCCACCTCAAGGATGACCAACTCGAGTACCTCGAGGAGCGACGTCTCAAGGATTTGGTCAAGAAGCACTCCGAGTTCATCTCCTACCCGATCTCCCTCTGGACTGAAAAGACGACCGAGAAGGAAGTCTCCGACGACGAGGCCGAAGAGGAGGGCGAAGAGGAAGAGGGCAAGATCACCGAGATCAAGGATGAGGACGAGGTGAAGGAGAAGAAGACGAAGAAGATCAAGGAAGTTTCTCACGAGTGGGCCATCATGAACAAGCAAAAGCCGATCTGGATGCGCGTGCCGGAAGAAATCACCAAGGATGAGTACGCAGCCTTCTACAAGTCGCTCACCAACGACTGGGAGGAACAACTCGCCGTGAAGCACTTCGCCGTCGAGGGTCAATTGGAGTTCAAGTCTGTCTTGTTCGTCCCGAAGCGCGCGCCGTTCGACATGTTCGACGGTAAGAAGAAGGCGAACAACATCAAGTTGTACGTCCGCCGCGTCTTCATCATGGACAACTGCGAAGACATCATTCCGGAATACCTGGGCTTCGTCAAGGGTGTCGTCGATTCCGAAGATTTGCCGCTTAACATTTCTCGCGAAATGCTCCAGCAAAACAAAATTCTCAAGGTCATCAAGAAGAACATCGTCAAGAAGTGCCTCGAAATGTTCAACGAGATTGCCGAGAACAAGGACGACTACACCAAGTTCTACGAATCTTTCGGTAAGAACTTGAAGCTCGGCATCCATGAAGACGCGCAAAACCGCGCCAAGATTGCCGACTTGCTCCGTTACTCCTCCACCAAGTCTGGCGAGGAACAAACGTCGCTCAAGGATTACGTCACCCGCATGAAGGAGGGTCAAAAGGATATCTACTACATCACCGGCGAATCCAAGAAGGCCGTCGAAAACTCTCCGTTCATCGAGAAGCTCAAGAAGCGCGGTTACGAAGTTCTCTTCATGACTGATCCGATCGACGAGTACGCCGTGCAACAGCTCAAGGAGTACGACGGCAAGAAGCTCGTGTCGTGCACCAAGGAGGGCTTGGAGCTCGACGAGACCGAGGAAGAGAAGAAGCAAAAGGAGGAAGTCAAGGCGCAATACGAGAACCTCTGCACGTTGATTAAGGACATCTTGGGTGACAAGATTGAAAAGTGCATCGTCTCCGACCGCGTCGTCGACTCCCCGTGCGTCCTCGTCACCGGCGAGTACGGCTGGAGCGCCAACATGGAGCGCATCATGAAGGCTCAAGCCCTTCGCGACAACTCCATGAGTAGCTACATGTCCAGCAAGAAGACGATGGAGATCAACCCGGACAACTCCATCATAAAGGAGTTGCGTAAGCGCGCCGACGCCGACAAGGGTGACAAAACCGTCAAGGATTTGGTGCTCCTCGTCTTCGAAACCGCCATGCTCACCTCTGGTTTCTCCTTGGACGAGCCCACCACCTTCGGCGGTCGCATCCACCGCATGATCAAGCTCGGTTTGTCCATCGAAGAGGACGACGCGCCGGCCGTGGACGACCTTCCGCCGCTCGAGGAGGAAGTCGACGAGGGCTCTCGCATGGAGGAGGTGGACTAGGCGAGACGGGAACAGATGGATGAAAATCGGTCGGAGACGACGAGTCGGAAGGATACGTTTCACACGAGAAGAATATCACGACGATCGAGAGAGGATGCGTAGTCGCTTGTAATGAATGACGAAACGTGCGTTCGGTTTTAATCTTACTCTTTCTTTGCGCGGGTGTGCCCATACCGAAAACGACGAGTCACGACCCGTCACGAGTCCCTCTGTGCCCATCCAACGCCATCCATCCATCCATCGCGCGCGTTCGTCGACGCGTCATCTCGCGACGCGACCATGCCGTCGCGCCCCCGCGAGCGCGCGGGCGCGGGCGAGATCTTCGATCGCGCGCCGAGATGGATGATCGCGCGCGCCGTGGGTGCCGTCGTCGTCCCGGTGTCCATCGCCATGGCGCTGAGCGTGTGGTTGGTGACGCTGCTTCGAGACGACGCGTCGCGAGAGGTCGTGAGCGGAAGCGTCGTGTCCGCGGTGTACACGGAGACGGTGCGTCGATGGTTTCGCGCGAACGAGAGGAAGGGTGGGACGACGCGGACGCGCGCGAACGAGGGGGTGGATGATTCCCGACCACCGGGGTGTTGGCGCGAGAGACGACGACGACGACGACGACGACGACGACGACGA
>CEUV01092312.1_pt1 | contig 49515 bp, 38 predicted proteins | sample 356401 | NCBI WGS metagenome assembly CEUV01 (sample SAMEA2622710, study PRJEB7988) | marine metagenome | isolation source: saline water (ENVO:00002010), including
TGGTGCAAGGGCTATTGAAAAATCGACCAACTTCGGAGAAATTAGCCGGAGGATACAGGATGCCAGTAGCCTTTCTGAGACCAGTTCTTCAAGTGATTATTCACTCTCTGTGGAATCACCAGAGAGTCTCGATTCAGCGTAATCGAGTTGCGCCTTGGCCTGTTCGAGTTCCTGATGGAGTTCATCCAACTTAGCCTGCCTTAGTAATCTAGCAACTGCGGCTGTGTCACGACGTAGGCTATCTAATTCTCGAGATTGTTTACGTTCGGGAATATCCCCCCGCTCAGCCATGTTCTCCCGAGTAGCCATCAGGTCAAGTCAGTTGCGCATTCATTGACGAGTATTCAAGTGGGGGCAGCAGAGGCGGATAGTCATGGAAAGAGGGCTGAGCCTGAATCAGATCCTCTTTGTCGGATTGCTGGCTTGGGCTGGAGTTAGGGGCTGGGCTCCAGTTTGGGCTCTAGTATTGATTGCAGCATGGTACTTTGCTTTGGTCTATTTAGAACAGAATGGAACCTTGGACAAATGGAATGCAACTAGAGTTCTTGGAATCATATTGATGCTAAGAACGGGGAAGGGAAAGATTGCCCTTGAACAGTTGGCTAAACCACGTAAATTTTGGAGAGCATATGGAGAATTTTCGATTTGGTTGTGCTTCATAGTAATGTTCGGCGTTATCCTCTTGATAATCAGCGCAGCACTGGCAACCGCAGCGGCTCCCGCACAACAAGAGGTATTGCCTGCATCAGATCTTCTCCTTATTCCGGGTGTCACTAGTTTTGTTCCATTCTGGTGGCCAATTATTGCTCTGATTTTTGCCTTAGTTATTCACGAATATAGTCACGGAATACAGGCTAGGGCACACGGTATGCAAGTTCGATCATTCGGACTTCTTCTAGCTGGTTTGCTTCCCGTTGGGGCATTTGCTGAACCCGAGTATGAGGAAATGTCCCGTGCACCCAGAAGAGAAAGAATGCGATTATTCGCCGCTGGACCTTCAATCAACCTGATTGCCACATTTATCGTCTTAGTTTTGTTATCCGCGACAGCGAATGGATTTGTCGCAAAAAATCCAGGAGTTCACGCAACTGGGATTATTGCTGAAACTGGGGCTCAGGATGCTGGGTTAATGGCGTACGAAACCATTACTCATATCGATAATAATGTAGTGGCTAATCGCGATGATTTTACTGAGGTAATGAAAGATTATTCATCTGGGCAGGTTGCTAATTTCACTGTCATATCTTCTCAAGCAAATGATGCAGAAACACGGGTAGTGGAAATCACTTTCACAGATCGTTGGCAGTATCATATGGACCAATGCCAACAAACTACTGGTTGTGATATGGAAGAAACTAGAGTGTTAATGGAGGCACAAGGAATCGAACAAGGCGACGCCTTTGTTGGAGTTAGTAATCTCCGCTCGAACACAGCAGCAGTGGATGGTTGGAGCTTCTTAGCAGATGATGATTTGAGCGGGCTTCAGAAAGGATTGATTTTGCTGGTGGCACCGTTGATTATGTTAGGGGTTCCTATTCAAAATGATGGCCACACAATGCCTCTAGAAGAACGAGCGATGTTGGCTGCCGGAGATGGGATAATTGCCTCAAACATCGGAACTGAAGGTATGTTGGCGGCTTTCGATTTCCTTTTCTGGCTGGCTTGGATTAACTTCCTTCTTGGATTCGCCAATCTAATCCCAATGATTCCATTCGATGGCGGCCACATATTCAGAGACGCCACGCATTCAACTATGCGATTCATTATGCGTGGCGGTGATCCAATCCGTATTGAGAATGCAGCAAACAGGTTGAGTTCTATGAGTAGCCTTCTAGTGCTATTCATTGTAATTATCCCAATCATTATACCTCGATTGGTAAGTTGAAAGAATTGGCTATTCTTCCTCATCTGATTGAGATTGATTCTTGCTGTTAATTCGATCTGTAATCATCTCAATGATTACAGGAGTGGCGATTACTATAGCGACCATAATCGCCAGATTGCTCCAAGAATTGGGAGTGACTTGACCATCTGTTCCACTAGCATAGAGCTTGACAGCACCCACCCAAGGAATTTCCAATGAAGCGACACCAATAATCCACTCATCCTTGATTGCGGTAACCAACTCACCATTTTCATCAGTAAGTGATTGCTGATCGTACTGGCAGCCGTTGCTCCATCGATTGTCACCTGTAGTAATGTAGCCCTCATGTTGAGGCACCCAATTACTAACAGTTAGTTTCGAATTACCATGGTAGCAATCGTAATCCAATTCCACGGTGATTGAATCTGCGGCTACAATATCTGTTCCTGGTACATCCCAACCTCCGTTAGGATTCTCTACAGCTTTGAATAAAGCACGATGAATTACAGGAGTATCGCTACCACCATTCTTCCTGAATATGATCACATCGCCGGGCATTCCATGAGTTTCGTAACCCTCGTGCTTACCACCAATTTGTGTTGCTTCTGCAAAGGTGATTATTTGGTGGCGGTCAGGAGACATTACTAGGACTAAGTCACCTGGGTCTATCGCTCCAACAGAACCTTGCTCAGGATCATGCATCATCGAACCAGATTCGACCACGACCATAGGTGGATAAGTGCCGGTTGCAATAGTCATCGAGCCCAATAGAAGTATGACCAATCCGATTGCAAGACTTGCTTCTCGCTTGAGTACTTGAATATCCACAATCACTCCTCCTCAATGTGAGTCGAAGCCTTGCTACTTTCAGTATCAGACGAGTCTTCCAGATTAGCAGGTCTAGTCAAAAACACCATGGTCAAAGAGGCGGTGGCGAGGAGGAGACTAACTCCATCAAAATAGGGAGCGGGTTCGTGAATCGAAGAGTCTCCAGCAAGCCATAGGGTTAGATCTACGGTGTATTCCCTAGGGCCGCCTCCCTGTTTAGCGAGGCCAAAAATCATGTTGTAAAGTAAGAGACCGGCACTAATTGATGTTAAACCTAGAATTGTACGATTTGCCTCTCTGTCCCGCAAAATCTTGGCCCCAGGAAGCAATGTTGACAATCGAGAGTTTGTGGTATTCCACCAAGTGTTAGAATATGTGGAAGAATCGTTTGAATTTGATTCTAAAGAAATTTCATCCCAAGGCTCAGATACTCTTTCTACGGAATCTTCGGAGATCTCAGTCATGGATTCTATTGACCTTACTCCTGCAGGTTTAATGTGTCTAAATCTGGAACCGACTTTAATCCCCAATTCATTGTACAGTCTCACAAGATGAGATTGGTATACTGGACCGAGCATATCTGCGGCCACCTCAGCTTCCTTACGCCGTCTGAGAACCTCAGGACGTGAATCGAGGAGGAGTATTTCGTCAAGGGCCGCCTTGTGACCGAGATATACAAAAAATTCCGGCACTATCCAAAAGGCTAGAGTTCCTCCAACGATTAAACCAAGCCAACTCCACGGCACCCACATTTCCTTTGAGTCGTCTGTTGTACCACCTAGAACAAACAAGAAAAGTAGACCCCAAATTGTTGCTGCAAGAGACAGTATTGTAAGAGATGAAACTATTCGGAAATGGTTGTCCTTTTGACCCATCCACCATCTTCGAAAGGTATTGCTAAGTCGCTTGAAAGGACCTGCCATCACCATATGGGTCACGCTCATGGATTATCTCCCTTATCGCCTGACGTTCCAATGGATTCATGTTTGAAACCGAGCCTCGCGAATCCATGAATCGCTCTTTGGGTGCTGTGTTGATCGCATTCAGCCTATTTCTCTCGGGATGTACTTCAGAGACCGAAAAGCCCCTCGACCCTCTGCAGGATGAGGACGGAGACGGGCTTTCAAACGGCTGGGAATTAGAGCGTGGTTTTGACCCTAGAAATGCCTCAGATATGCTAATTTGTCAAGGTCAGGCAAAATTCTGTGAGCGACAATATGACAATCACACCTTCCCAGAAACTCATAATTCGTTCTCAACCTTTGAAGACGAAGTTTGGATGGCAGTAAATCACTACACTGCTCTACAAGCACAATGGGATGGAGGCATCCGTGCCTTCATGATTGACATTCATCATTTGAGCAATGATGATACAGAAAAAGAAGATGTACGATTTTGTCATGGTAGTCCAGATGCGTTTCCTCACCCTTGCATGTATTCTGAAGTAGATGCCTTTGCTTGGTTAAGTCAACTAAACTCACTGATGAACAATAGTTCGGGTGATGTTGTTACCCTACTAATCGAGAACTATGTTCCCGGCGAACATGTAGATTATCTGTTCAATGTCACCGGAATGAGAGACAAAACTTGGGTCCATCAAGTTGGAGAAGATTGGCCAATGCTTGGTGATATGGTTCTGAATGGAAAAACACTGGTCGTCTTCTGGGATTATTCCGATGATGAGAGATGGCCGTGGTTACATCATGCTTGGACTCATTCTTGGGATACACCATATGGAGAGGACGAAGAAAGTCAGATGTCATGTACGGTTGGAAGAGGAAGCGGCGAAGCAGAAGCTTGGCATCTAAACAACTGGCTAAGCACGCCTTGGGGGTTTGCTGATCCGATACGATCTTCTGACGTGAACGATTACGATTTCCTCTTGACAAGAGCCATAGAATGTTGGGAAGTTTTTGATGATAGACCAACCTTCATCGCTGTTGATTATTGGGGCAATGGAGAGATACTCAATGTTACACTCACCCTCAATGAAATGGATCATTGGTCCGACGAAATACCCCCTCATCCGGGAATCTGATTTCGGATTCTAGATTTGTCAATCTAACCAATCGGTTCATGTTGGTCGGGCTATGCCAAAGGCTCGATGTCTGCCGAGGCTCTCGAACTTCTACACCCGCAAGTTCGGGAATTAGTCGAGCAGCGAGGCTGGAAATTGACTCCGGTACAAGAGGCTGCAACCGCTGATTTGATCGATGGGAAGGACCGGATTTTAGTTGCGCCAACTGGTAGTGGAAAAACAGAAGCGGCAGTTCTTCCAATTGCTTCGAGAGCCCTGAAAGAAGATTGGAATTCTCTATCAATACTGTATATTACACCGCTTAGAGCATTAAATCGAGATATTGACAGGCGGTTGGCTAACTTGCTCGAACCGCTTGGCATAAGTGTTGGACTACGCCACGGTGATACCAGTCAAAAAGAGAGAACTAAGCAATCAAAGAAGCCTCCAAATTTGTTGGTGACAACCCCTGAGACTGCTCAGATTATGTTGCTAGGAAGTCGATTGAGAGAACATCTAGCAGGAGTAAAAGCTGTTATTTTGGACGAAGTTCACGATTTGGCCGCTAGTGAGAGAGGAGCGCAACTATTGATTGGACTCGAAAGAATTTCTGGTTTGGAAGGAACTAGCGGCCGATTCCAAAGAGTAGGACTTTCAGCAACTGTGGGTAATCCAGAGGAGGTCGCTAATTGGATGTCGGCGGGGGCAAAACCAATTTTTGGACCGGCCCCAAGAACAACCAAAGTTACCGTTCATCGAGAAACCCCGACAGCAGAAGATGACCTATTAGCAGGTGAATGGGCGATTTCACCAAAGTCGATTGCCGCATTTCGTCATCTTGCGAATACGCTGATTGAAGATTCGCCTTCGCTTGTTTTCGTAAACTCTAGATCTACTGCGGAAACAGTTGCCCAAAGGTTGGCTTCGATTGTTCCTGAAATCCAAGTTGGTGTCCATCATGGAAGCCTAGCGGCTGAAACTAGACGAGAGATGGAGGAAGCTCTTCGAGCCGGCAAATTACACGGATTAATTTGTACTTCCAGTCTTGAATTGGGTATTGACATTGGAAGTATTCGAAGAGTTCACCAGTTGAACAGCCCAAGGGCCGTAGACAGGATGTTGCAACGTGTTGGGAGGGCTGAACATCACCTTGGAGGAACAGGCAGAGGTGACGTATTGGCTTGGGAAATTGATGACATCGCAGAATGTGCAGTAATCGCAAGACGTGCTATGGCCGGTGAATTGGAAGGCGTTGAATGGAGATATAATCCGGCCATTGTCGCTGCAAATCAATTTCTACAAATGGCTGCGGAGAGAGGTGTTGTTCCCTTACATCAAGCCACTGAATTACTAAAGCGCTCGACTATTTTTCCCCAGTGGACAGAAGAAGATACCTTAGCAGTTCTTCGAGTTTTAGACGATAGGTGGCTACTACGATTAATCGAACAGCCAAGACAATCAGACCCAACAATTTGGCATCCGAAATTATGGCAGGGGTTGGCAAAGAAAGCCAATGTGGATGCAAGACCTGCAGATTTAGTTCCGGAGGATAGACCTCCTTGGGATGAGGAACACGAAGAGGCTCAGAAATCTCGTTGGCGACGTGCAATGGTTCAACACTTGCCGGAGTCTCTCAATTCTGGATGGTTTTCGCCTGCTGGAAAATTGGGTAGAAATCGTACCGAACATATCTCAATGATTCCCGACGAAATCGCCTACAAGGTGCGCGATGCTGTAACGAGGCGGGTTTTGGGATCTGTCGATGAAGCCTTCGTACTATCTTTGAACGATGTAGGGGAAGACGATGCTGGGCGCCCAAGAAGATTCGTTATGGCTGGCCGAACTTGGATGATTGTAGATGCTGACCCTGAACAAAGTGAATTGTTGGTTGCTCCTGTAAAGGATACTGGAGAGGCGCCGGTATGGGCGGGAGAATTACCTCCGGTACCGATTGAAGTTGCTATGGAAGTTGGAAAATTGAGGAGAAGTGCTGCAACTGCAATTGGAGCAATGGATGCGATGAAAGGAGATATCGATTTCGAAAACTATCCTCTATCTGAGGTCGCTAGAGCCGACTTATTGAATGCGGTTGCAGAACACATAGATGCAACCGAAAATTTGCCTACTGACACCACCTTGACTATCGAAAGTAGAGACAATGCTGTGGTATTGAATACCTGCAGAGGTAGTAGGATAAACGAGACTCTAGCCCACTTTATTCAGGCAATGGGTTCTATGCGGGAAGGAAAGATGGGTACTACTCTGGTCGACCCATATCGAATTGCATTCCAAGTTCCAGGAACAACGGCCGCTCATGTCATTGAATGGTTGACAACAACTTCCCCAGATGCACTTGAAGCCATCCTCAGAATGACAATTCCTAATGGTAGAGCACTTAGATGGAGGATGGTACAAGTAGCTAGGAAAATGGGTGTTTTGCAAAAGGCAGCAGATCCACGTCGAGTCAATATGCAAGGTCTGATGCAAAGATATCGGGGCACCCCAGTTGTTGAGGAAGCCCTGTCAAAATTATTCCATGAAAGGATGGACATTGAGGGAACAATGGATCTAATTCGAGACATCCAACAAGGAAAGGTGGAGGTTTTCCACACTCCCAATGGACCACTCGGATTATCACCAAAATCTGAACGTGACTTACTTCTACCTGCATGGTCTGACGTACAACTCAGAGAGCGATTAGAGACTCGACTAATGGCAGAAAGAGCAGTGTTAATCTGTCTCAATTGCAAAGATAAATCACGAAGCAGAGTTGGCCGTATGCAGCAGCGTATCGAACCCTGTACTAATTGTGGAGGCACTATGCGGGCTTGCTCACCAGAGCGCATGGAATCTATGCTAAGCGGATGGGTAACTAGCGATGACCCAAAGGAACGTGCAAGGATGCAGAAGAACGCTGAATTAATTCAAACCCACGGGCATGATGCCGTTCTAGCATTGATGGGAAGGGGTGTAGGTGAAGAAACAGCAACTAGATTGTTGAGAGGTTTATCACGTGGAAATCGAGTCGCATTACTTCGTGCCATACACAACGCAGAACTGCAATATGCAAAGACTAGGCGCTATTGGAGTTAGAAAGCGATATTGAATGCCAACCTTTCGGGGTCATGTGCTAATCGGTCTGACTGGACGCTATGCCTCAGGAAAATCAACCGTAGTGGACTTTCTCGTATCCAAGGGATTGGCAAGTGAATCATGCTCAGATTCCATACGTGCTCATCTCAAAGAGAACGGAATCGAAGAATCTCGAGAGAATCTAATCAATGGCGGAAATGAATTACGCAGAAGCGGCGGACCGGGAATTCTAGCAGAAATGCTACTCGAGAGATTAGACGGAAAGAATGCAGTAATCGATTCGATTAGAACACCGGGAGAAGTAGAGGCCTTACAGGAACGTAATGATTTCATTCTGATCGAAGTTCGTGCAGGTATGGATGCCCGCTGGCAAAGAGCACAGGCTCGTGCAAGAACAGGAGATATTGTTGACAGAGAGACTTTCTTCGCAAATGAAGAGAAGGAAGCTGTTGCAAAAGATGAATCTGGTCAAGCCCTCAATGCAACCGCTGCCCTAGCCGATCTCGTATTAGTCAACGATGGAAGTCTTGAGGACTTACATTCAGACCTAGAGGAACTCTGGGTTATGCTTTCTGAATAAATCAGGCTGAGCGATAGTTCACTCCGGACTCGGTGAACATACTGGTTGCGATTGCGAAGTCTTCCTCCCAGCGCTCTGGAATTTCACAATCTTCAGGATATACTACTTCCTTAACTCCGGCTTGAATCAGAGAACGAGCGCATCGTGAGCAAGGTGGCCAAGTAACGTAGGCAGTACAATCCTTGAGTGAAATACCGATTCGAGCCGCGTGCATAATCGCATTTTCTTCGGCATGACAAATCATTGGATACTTCTGACTACGGTCGTTAAGCCTAGCAGCGGTATCTTCGATTCCTCTTGGAAAACCATTGAATCCGGTTGAACGAACTTCTCTGTCTTCTCCAACCACAACACAGCCGACCTTGGTAGAAGGGTCCTTCGACCAGTCTGAGATATGTTTCGCTAGGTCAAGAAATCGTGCATCCCACTTCAAACTCATCTATTCACCTCAGGGTCGCCCACCAGGTGGGTCGTTATCTCGGTTGGCCTCTGTACGACTCGGGTCATAGCCCTCCCAAACTTCTGGATTTGCATAGCAATCAGGGTCATCGCGGTCTGCTTGACCTCCTTTGTCATTGTCTATACCATCGCCACAATTTCCAACCCCTCTATCTTCATCATTCGATAGAAGGGCATCTGGACCGCCTCTCATCATTACTGCAATTACCAATCCAAAAAGGACGATAATCAGCATTATGAGGATGACTTTGGAACTAGTGTCCTTAGACTCAACCTGGACAACAATTTCGACCTTGTCCTCTGCCTTGGATGTCATACTTGGCCTCCGAAGTGGGTCATCCCTTTTGATTCTCAATGTACACGCAGGTGCTCCCAAAGGTCGCCATCGCTTCTTTCTACAGCAAACTTTAGCAAATCTCCAACAAGATATACACTACCCATAACGGAGATGCTACAAGCTGCTTGCCTTGACATGATTTCGGCGATTTCAAGAGCCTTTGTTGGATCTCTTTCGATTTTTGCTTCGTCCAATCTATTTGAAAAAATCAGATCCGCGAGCTCCTCTGCATCCACCGCAGGATTTCTCCCAGTAGTTGGTTCTGTAACGATGATGTGACGGAATGTTGGCATATGCCAAACTTCACTCGTTACATCGGCTAAAGTCTCTTCCAAATTGGCCTTTTGAGTAACTCCGATGAGAAGAATTGTCGGCTCTTGAATTGACATTAATTCGGCCTGCAAACCATCGGCATTGTGAGCAGCGCTAATCCTAATTTCTGAATTGAACAATTCCTTGGGTGGCCAATTTGGAGAACGACCAGGCCAATTGATATCATTTGATGGTAATTCCCATCCAAATGTTGTAGCGATATACCCTGCAAAAATGAACCAATCTTCCCAATAATTGTCAATTTCTAATCCCTCATGGACATACAAGTCGTCACCGACTACCTCGGCAATCGTTTCCAAAACGGATTCATCTCCGGGATGGTAAACCACCATTGGCACACCTTCACGATGAATTCCAGCTTTAGCGCGAGCGATTTGCTCACGAGTATCCCCGAGTATTTCGGTGTGGTCGAGGCCAATGGTGGTAATGACGCATAGGTCAGCATCGACCAAACAAGTCGCATCACCCACTCCGCCTAAACCGGTTTCGATTATTGCTCGATCTATGCCAGCGTGAGAAAAGGCTAGCATAGCGATTGCAAATGTACATTCGTAGAAGGTTGGTTCTTCGCCTAATTCTTTTCCAACTTCTACAGCAGCAGCACGAACCGCAGAAAGATGCTGATCGAAAGTCCGCGAATCAATTACCTCTCCGTCGATACGAACCCTTTCTTCAATGACAACAAGATGGGGGGTAGTAAACAGACCGACCTTCAATCCGCTATTTGCCGCAGCGCTGGAAAGAAAGGCACAAAGAGTTCCCTTTCCATTTGTTCCGGCGACATGAATCGATGGGAAATCCAATTGCGGATTATCCATCTTCTGTAGTAACAACTCTATTCTTTGCAAACCGAGATTCATGCCGGCAAATCGCCTATCCATGAGCCATTCTCGGTCTTCCATTGCTACACAACCGCCGCGCCCCTATAGGGCGCGGGTACGGGTCAAGGTGATATGGAACTTGAACTTGGGGGAGGTTGTGTCCGACCGAAGTGAAAGTGTCATCGAGATGATGATGGAGCAATGGGAATCGATGGTTGGCATGGCTGGGATGTTTATCATAACCATCGGAATCGGTATTTTCATTCAACCCCTGTACGATGTTCCAGAGGCTAGAGCATTCGGAGAAGAAGGGACTACGAAATCTGGGTTTATTTTGTTTGAACTATTGATGATTGGAATTTTCACAGTGGCAATTATTTGGTTGGCAAGAAAGGGATTGGATTACCTAATCAAAGGCATAGTCATGTTCGCCCTCGGACTGAGCTTATTCTATGCAGTCCAACCATTTACCTTGCTAATTCTATACATTCTTGGATTCGCTACGGCTGCTTCTGTTGGGATTTCTGCGCTCGCGATTACCATTGGAGGAATGACTGCATTACATCGATATCCAGAATGGTGGGTAGTGAATTCAGTTGGAGTAATGGTTGGTTCGGGAGTAATCGTAATGATTGGAATCTCTTTCGTTCCAACACTCGTCATTATTTTCATGGTTTTAGCGGCAATTTACGACTATTGGGCTGTTCACAAAAGCAAGCATATGCTTGAACTTGCAGATACGATGATCGGACTCAAACTGCCTGTTTTACTTGTCGCTCCAAAGGAAAAGGGATACTCTTTCCTAGAACAAGAAGGAGACATAATGCAAGATTCACCACCACCTCCACCTACAGAAGTAATGGAAGCAGAACTAGATGATTGGTGGGAGGATAAGAAACCGAAAAAGAAGAGCCGAGATGCCTTATTCATGGGTCTAGGTGACGTTATCTTCCCCGGTATGTTAGTCATCTCAGCAATTTCCTTCCTACCTGATTGGGGACCAGAAATTTGGAATCCATACGGTACTTTCTACATGGCACAAATCGTTGTAGCAATTGGCACACTAATTGGAGGCCTAGTTGGATATGTGCTGCTGATGACCTTCGTTGCACAAGGAAATCCACAACCAGGGCTGCCACTGTTAAACGGCGGGGCGATATTGGGTTACATCATCAGTGGAATCTATGCTGTTGGGCCTGCGCAATTGTTTCAGGCGATTACCTTCCTCTAGCGCATCGTGCTCGAAGTAGTGAGATTCCCCGATTCATTGAAGGCTAAGTGTTGAGCCCTTAGGTTCGGTTGTTATGCTGGACATGAGTATGTTCCGAGAGCACGCGGATGTGCTGAGGGCCGACCATGACAAGAGAGAGATGCCCCATGACAACATCGATCAGGTGATCCGTCTCGATGAAGAATGGCGGCAAGCAAGATACGATGTCGACCAACTCAGAAAGAAGCGAAATGAGGCCGCTAGAGGTATTGCGGAAGCGAAGAAATCCGGCGATTCCGCCGCTGCAGACGCAATTTTAGCAGAGGTTGCCAGTCTCGGGCAAGAGATTGATGCTCTGAGTGAAAAAGTCGATTCCTGTTTGACAGATAGAGATGCAATTAGAATGCGAGTTCCAAATATCCTGCATGAGTCAGTTCCGGTAGGAGAAGATGACCAAAAAAACACCCTACACAGTTTACACGGTGACAAGACCGAGTTAGGGTTCGAAGCGCGTAATCATAACGACCTAATCGAGATGAATAATTGGGTTGACCTTGCTAGAGGTGCTAAGGTAACCGGTTCTCGCTTCTACTTCCTTCAGGGTGACCTTGCCCGATTAGAAATGGCTCTACAGAGTTACTCTGCTAATTTCCTCATGGAGCGAGGCTACACCTTGGTACAACCCCCGCTAATGATGAATCGTGAGGCCTACGAAGGTGTCACTGACTTGGGTGACTTTGAGACTGTCATGTATGGTATTGAACCAGACAAATACTACCTCATCGCAACTAGCGAGCATCCACTCACTGCGATGAGGATGGACGAAATTATCGAACCATCAGAATTACCGATTAAGTTGGTTGGTGTATCTTCTTGCTTCCGACGCGAGGTAGGAGCACATGGGTTGTCTGATCGAGGAATTTGGAGAGTACACCAATTTACCAAGATCGAACAAATTGTCATTTGCAAGCCAGATGATTCCTGGGAACATCATGAGGAGTTACTCACCAATGCAGTTGAGTTATGGGATAGTCTAGGTCTGCATTACAGAGTAGTAAATATCTGCACAGGCGACATGGGAACTGTTGCCTCGAAGAAATACGACTTAGAGGCTTGGTTGCCTGGCGCAAATACATACAAGGAAGTTGTTTCATGCTCAAATTGCACCGATTACCAAGCTAATCGCCTACGGATGAGATATCGCACTGCCGAAGGAAATTCCGCGGTTCATACTCTGAATTCTACTGCGGTTGCCACCAGCAGAGCTCTAGTGGCGATTATGGAACAATATCAGAACGAAGATGGAACGGTTCGAGTTCCTGATGTTTTAGTTCCACACATGGGTGGTCAAACAGTTCTCAAACCGCTAAATTGAATTTAGGCGCTCGAAGGATTGGTTTTCTTTACCATCACTTTGACTATCATTGCGAGTAGGATAAGGGCAAAGAGTGCTGCCAAGGGAGCAAGGAAAATCGCCATTATTGATAGTATCAGACTTGCTATATTTTCACCTGTTGATACAACTGGGTTACCAATTCCAGCGGTTATGGCTGTAGATACTCCTCTAGTGACAACTGTCGCACCCTGTACTGCTGCGGTTACACCACCACCGGCGATGATTGCTAGAGCCCACTGAATTACAGGATCTGTACCTCCAAGAACGATTGCGGTCATTCCGGTACCTGCAATAATTGCTGCAGGACTTGCAATTGAATCCAACAGGTTGTCAACCCATGGAACATAGTATGCTGCAAGTTCGGCTATTGTAGCGACTCCTAGGAGAATTACCGCAACATTAGAATCGAAATATTCCAATGATGAATTTGTCAAATCAACGTCCACAGCATCAGCTCTGACAGCAATAGAAAGTAGGAAAGGTGGTAGGAAAACACGGAATCCAGAGGCTGCAGCAAGGCCTAATCCCATACATAGTGCAAGTATAACGTCGAATTCGTTCACGATTATTGCGAACAATCGGCCACTATTGAATCCAATGCCGGCATAATTCAGTCTCCGAGCTCAACTAAAGTCGCTCCCATATCGACTCTATCGCCTTCTGCAAAATTCACTGAAAGTACTTCACCGGCCTTCGGCGCTTGGATTCTGTGCTCCATTTTCATCGCTTCCATAACCAGCAAAGTTTGGCCCTCGCGAACTCTTTGTCCGGCTTTCGCATGCACCTCGAGAATAGTTCCAGGCATAGGGGCGGTTAGACCACCTTCACCTGCGGTAGAATCAGCGCTTCCTGGTTCGTGACCATGAACGACATGGATTCGCCCGTTGATATGAATCCACCAATCATCACCAACCTTTGCTACGTGCGCGATATGCGCGGAACCGTCTATGTCGACAAGGAGTCTAGCACCTTGGGAATCTCGGGTAATGCCAATTTCAGAATGTGGTGCTTCGTGTCCATCTCGAGTAAGTTCGGTGAGGCTTAGTGTGCCCTCTGAATCGGACAATTTGGCGATGTAACGAACACCCGATTCTCCAATACTCCACTCCATCTTTTTTTCACCTCAGGGAAATGACCTCGTCAAGGTCCTGAATGGGTCTCCGCTGTGCCCTGTATGTTCATCGACAAACGACTCAGATGACCCTGAGCCTGCACGGTCAAGTCCGAATCGACTTGCTGCTGCGGCAATTGCCACAAGAATAGCAGGATCTGGATCTGGCTCAGCGAAATCAGAAATATCTCTGGAATCCAAATAATCAGTAGTTATTCCACCCGAAATAAAATCCGGATGGGTAGTCATTTGACGAAGGAATCCAATGTTTGTTATTACTCCAAGAGCCCTTAGGTCGGAGAGTGCATTGTCTAAGCGTCTTGCAGCTGCAGTTCTTGTTGGGGCGTGAACGATTAATTTGGCTAACATCGGATCGAAGTCGACGGTCACCGCATCTCCTTCTCGAACGCCAGTGTCGACCCTGATTCCGGGGCCTGCTGGTGCACGCCACATCGCTAGGTCACCAATTGCTGGCAGGAATCCTTTGCTGGGATCTTCTGCATAGATTCGTGCTTCCATAGAATGACCAGTGATTCCTATATCGGATTGAGACAATCCAAGTGGTAATCCTGCTGCAACTTCAAATTGCTTCTGTACGATATCTATTCCAGTAATCATCTCAGTTACCGGATGCTCTACTTGAAGACGGGTATTCATTTCTAAGAAGAAGAATTCACCTCGGTCAGAAAGTAGGAACTCAACTGTTCCTGCTCCTTCGTAATCGACCGCCTTTGCTGCCTGAACAGCCGCTTCACCCATCGCTTCTCGAATTGTCGGAGTGACCGCTGGACTCGGGGCTTCCTCGATGACTTTCTGGTGTCGGCGTTGAAGTGAACAATCCCTTTCGTTCAAGTGAATACAATTCCCTTGACTATCTGCTAGAACTTGGATTTCGACGTGACGTGCACCTTTCAGAAGTCTCTCGACATATACGGTGCCGTCACCGAATGCTGCGGTTGCTTCTCTAGCCGCGGCTTCGTATTCTGTTCGCAGCATCTTCGGCTCGTGTACTGAGCGCATTCCTTTTCCTCCTCCCCCAGCGCTTGCTTTCAGCAAGAGAGGATAACCAACACGAGCCGCTGCAGAAGCTAGAACACCTAGATGATCAGAATCACCCCCAATGGAAATTTCTTCACCAGGGATTACCGGAACTCCTGATTCTATCATACAGCGGCGGGCAGAAATCTTGTCACCCATTGTGTCGATTGCAGCTGCAGGTGGTCCAATCCAAATTAGACCTGCAGACTTGACCGCATTTGCAAAATCAGCCCGCTCAGAAAGGAATCCAAAACCTGGATGAATCGCTTGAGCACCCGTAGAGCGGGCGGCCTCGATAATGGCATCTCCATTGAGATAAGTATCCGCTAGAGTAGTGCCCGGAAGATGCACAGCCTGATCTGCATTTTCGACGTGTAGGGATCCTTCATCAGGGTCGGAATAAACCGCAACACCACGAAGTCCAGATTCTTTGGCAGCCCGTAATACCCTGACTGCAATCTCCCCTCGATTAGCAACCAAGACCGTGTCGAATGGGCGAGGAGCCGAGGTCATCCAATCTGGAATCATTATGCCAACTCACTCTTCTGGTACCCAATCCGGCTTTCTTCTCTCAAGAAAGGAAGAGAGGCCTTCTTGACCTTCTCTAGAACCGCGCATTTGGCTTGTCTTGTCGAGTGTCCAAAGTCGTAATTCATCATCTCCTGCATTCCAAGTATCGAAGGTCATGGCCAGCTTCTTAGATTCAGCCACCGCCATTGGACCGGTAGTCATCACATCTGCAACTACTCGTCCGATAGCCTCATCGAAGTCTAGAGGTGAATCAACTACTTCGTTTAGCCAACCAATTCGTAGTCCTTCTTCTGAACCAACTCTGCTAGCCAGCATCGAAAGTCTGCGGAATTCGGCACTGCCTAACTTACGATACACATAGGGTCCAATCACTGCTGGAAGAATACCTAATTTGGCTTCGGAAAGAGCGATTCTTGTACGTGGTTCACCAATTGCGTGGTCGACGCAGGCTACGAGTCCTGCGCCTCCTCCAAGGGCTACACCCTGCACTGCACCAACGGTAAAGCAAGGATGAGCCCAAAGTGAATAGAATAGGCGATCAAGTCTTTCTGAATCTGCTCGGTTTTCTTCTGGTGTTGCCGCGCCGGCATCTCGCATCATATTGATATCCGCGCCGGCGCAGAAGTGCTTTCCATCTCCGCGAAGAACAATTACTCGCAGATATTCGGCACCATCAGAATCGTGCAGGGATTGAGTCGCCCCTACTGATCTCTGCGCGGTCCAACTTAGCGCTTCGACCATTTCTGAAATCAACTGTACGTTTAGGGCGTTGAATACATCTGAGCGGCGTAGTGTGAGCCTCGCAATAGCGCCATCTATCTCGAGGCTACAAAGTTCGGCTACGGGTTTTGCGTCACTCATTTTCGTGCCTTGCATAATTTCACATCCTGAATACGCCATATCCATTGTCTGGGAATGGGGCGTTAAGGCTCGCCGATATTGCTAGTCCTAGTACATCCCTAGTGTCACGTGGGTCGATTACCCCATCGTCCCAAAGACGGGCGGTTGAGTAGTAAGGCGAGCCTTCGGTCTCATATTTCTCTAGGATTGGTCGACGGAACTCATCCAATTCTTCGCCCGACATCGGAGACAATCCTTCTCGGGCTCGTTGATCTTGTTTGACAGTAGCAAGAACATCCGCTGCTTGTGGCCCACCCATTACAGAAATTCTTGCGTTGGGCCACATGAATAGGAATCGTGGGTCGTATGCTCGGCCACACATTCCATAATTTCCAGCCCCATGAGAGCCTCCGATAATTACTGTAAATTTAGGAACAGGGACACAAGATACAGCGGTTACGAGTTTAGCACCATCCTTTGCAATACCGCCAGACTCAGCGTCGCGGCCAACCATGAATCCTGTAATATTCTGCAAGAAGATTAGTGGCACTCCACGCTGACCACATAATTCGATAAAGTGAGCACCTTTGAGAGATGACTCGGAGAATAGAATCCCATTGTTTGCTACTATACCAACGGGATAGCCGTGTATTCTAGCAAAGCCACAAACCAAGGTATTTCCATAGCGCGGTTTGAACTCATGGAAGCGAGAACCGTCAACGATTCTAGCAATTACTTCGCGAACATCGAATGGTGTACGATTGTCTGTGGGGATTATTCCCATCAAGTCCTCAGTATCGTGAGCGGGTGCTTCTACTGGCTTAACGTCCAATCTTTGCTTTGGCTCGATGTTGAGATTCTCTACAACATTACGAACCATGCGTAGGGCTTCCTCCTCATTTTCTGCGAAATGGTCAGCCACACCAGATTCTCTGGTGTGAACATCAGCGCCGCCCAAATCTTCGGCGCTAACCTCCTCGCCTGTCGCCGCCTTGACCAGTGGTGGACCAGCGAGGAAAATTGTTCCATTTCCCTTGACGATAATCGATTCATCCGACATTGCTGGAACGTATGCACCTCCTGCTGTACAACTTCCCAGAACCGCTGCTACCTGTGGAATTCCTTTGCCCGACATCATGGCTTGATTTCGGAAGATGCGGCCAAAGTGACCGATGTCGGGGAAAACCTCGTCTTGCATCGGTAAGAATGCCCCCCCGCTATCGACAAGGTAGATGCATGGTAGATTGTTAGCATCTGCAACATCTTGGGCTCGAATATGCTTCTTCACCGTCATAGGGTAGTAGGATCCGCCCTTGACGGTAGCATCGTTTGCAACGAATAGGCATTCTCGGCCATGAACTAAGCCGATTCCGGTAATGATTCCAGCCGACTGGGCTTTACCATCATACAGTTCATTCGCCGCCAGACTAGACAATTCCAAGAAAGGGCTTCCTGGATCACAAATTTCTGCTATTCGCTCTCTAGGAAGCATCTTTCCTCGAGAACGATGTCTCTCGACATATTTTCCGCCGCCACCCTGTTTTACTGCTTCCAATCGCTCCTTGAGGTCGGCAGCTAAGGCAAGGTTTTGCTCCCTTCTACGCTGCCAATCTTGGCCGGAACGGTCGACTCGGGTCGGCAATCTGTCCATCGCAATCAACCCGCGAGACTGCCGGCGAACCTTGAATCCAATGGAGACGACATCGTAGATGTCGTGATTAGACACCCAACATCAATCGCCCGACATTACGCAATCCGGGGGCCATTCCAACCACCATTAGCGCAAGCCCAATCAATAGTCGGAGATGCTGTTGACGATACTCGAAGTTGGCCATTGAATAGAACCAGAATACAACTCCACCAATTCCTAACTTAAGGACTGCAAAAGTCAGTGCGGTATCGAACAATTGCACCACTGCCTCCGATACTATGTGCTTCTCAGTGTATCCAAAGAAGTCGATGCCGATGTATGTAGCAATACCATCCATCAACTGGCCGGCGACGGGAAGGAATGCAACCGGATATGCCATTGTTGCCTTCAGTCGTAGGGATTCAATCAGAGTCTTCTGCTCCGATTCGAGTGCCATGTATTCATCTTCGTTCATTCCAGGTGGTAAAATTCCTGCAATGATTCCTTGAGATTCCAGTTCTGCGGCGGCCTCTCTTCCTTGTTCTAGCATGAACCAGCACAGTACTACTGGGAATCCAATAACTACGACCACTGCAACGAAATTGTATGGATAATTGTCAATTTGAGTTATGTCGATTGAAGACAAATACGATGCAATGGCTCCGAAGAGAACTAGACAACCGCCGATTCCTGAAAAGTAGACTGTGCGCTGGATATTGTCAAAACCATCAGCGCTGGATTCCAAAATATGCGGGGAAAAGAACGCAATCAGGCTGAAGAATAGCATCAATGAGATATCGAAGTCAACTTTACCATCGATTGAATTAGCATAGATTACAAATTGAGTGAAGATGATAATCATCGAAGCGGATTTTACCTTCTCGGCCTTTTCTTCATCGCTCGATTCCGAGTTATGGATTGAATATCCAAACCAGCCAGCGATAATTACCCAAGCAGCTGTCTGGAAGTGAACTCCAGGACTTACAAACCATGCCGAGAAGAATTCGCCAAACATTTCTGCGTCTTCTACAATCTCCCCAAGTGCCGCCCAAAGCACGAATGGAAGTAATGCCAGTAGCGTTCTGTCAGAGCCATCGACTCCCAAATGCCTCAGCCAGCCAGACATTGCTACTACAAACATGGCCAGAACGATTCCATAGGTCATGGTGTTGACCATATTGTAACCGGAATCCCCAGTTGATTCTCCAATGATTGGATCGAGATAATATTTGTAGACAAAATCAGATAATGGATTAGACACATCCAAAGTTCCAAGGAATGCTCCAATACAGAATAATGTCATTATTACGGCGAGCGCTTGGATTACCAAACGCTCGTAATCGTACCACTCCTCTAGCAAGTTCACGGCCTGTCGAGAAAGCACCTGCGCTTAGGCGTGGCGGCTGTAGAAATCACTCTTCGCCGTAAGTTATTGACTCGTCTTCTGCCAATTCTAACATCTCAGCGACTTCTTCCTCATCATCTGGATCAACTTGAGCAGACTTGAATCTGCGTTCACGTCGGCGTCGGGCATCTGCGAGTCCAGGAACTAATGCGTCAAAGGCATCGGATGATCCTTTACCGGTATCATATGTGTCAAGACTACGAGATTGTATTCTCATACGCTTGCGATCTTGTTCTAGGCCATGTAGAACTGTTCCATGTTCGGCTCCATTGAGAATATTCTCAATTGCAGGGGTGGCTAGCGCTAGACCATCCTCGTCCCCAATTACCAAAACTGTAGAGCCGTAGATTGCCATCTCGGTTTGGGACATCTCTTCGATTAAGCTACGAATGCGTCCGTTCCTTCCGATTAATCGGCTTCGCATTCGGCGTGTCTGGTTTGGCTGACGTCCTACCCATTCACGAATGTCGTACATTCGAAGAAATACCTCATCATCGAGTAATTTCACCGCGCGATTTGGTGCTAGTCCACGTCCAATCGCGCGGATTACATCAGGCATTTTCATTTTCACGATTGGATCTGGTTCATCCACTTCCCAAATAGCCGATACGTCACCGGTTTGGGAATCGATTTCCAAACTCGCGCCACTTGCTTTCTCAAGCATCTTGCGAGTACGTCCAGCCTTGCCAATTAGCACCGCTATGCGGTCCTTGGGTATGCGGGCTAGGGGTTCCACGAAAGCGGGCGACCCGCCGTCCCGTTTTAATCCCCGCCCGAAAGAGCGGGGTAGTTTGGAACCGGTTCCTCGAGCACTCTTAACAAAGAGTCAGCGAGATTTACCTCGTATCCTTGTCGATTAATCCACTCAACGAGGCGAGTGACATCTCGAACTAGGAACTCATTTGATGAAGGATGAGCACTAACTACTGCTTGACCGACATCAATTACCCATGGCTCGCCATCGTACCAGAGAATGTTGTACTCGCTAAAGTCTGCATGAGCAAGATCACAGGTCTGCCAACAAACTGCAAGTATCTCAAGAAGGTCGTCGAAGACTCCCTTCGGATCATCGATAGTTATGTCCTTCAGGCGAGGAGAAGGTTCGCTTTCATCACCGATTAAATCCATCACCAAGACGTTGTTTAGAATCGCTCTGGGTCTTGGAACTCTGATTCCGGCTTTTCGCATTCGGCGCAGGTTACGGTATTCCTTGCGAACCCAGATCTTTACCAATTCACGATGACGGCGCTTTAGTCCACCGAATCGTGGGTCGCCATCGATGTATTTTGCAAGACTTTTGAAGACGGCATTTGTAGTATGGAAAATTTTCACTGCAGCCGGTCCTTGGTTTGTGGTTGCATGAAATACGTGAGCCTCCTTACCGCGAGCGATTGGATAATCTACAGTTTCTATCTCACCTGCCTGCATCAATTTGTGCAAAGACATCAGAGTGGAACGATCGAAGACGGCGTCGAATACTCGCCTATCGACCCAATCATATTGACCGGAGCCAAGAACACCTTGCAATTTGTCTTCGATTTCCTCAAACATTCGCTTGAAGCGCGGCTCCGTCATCCAATCATGTTGCTTCGCCGATCTCATTAGAGCGTCTGGATCAACATCTTCCCAGTCGGGATCTGCCATCTTCCTCACCCGAAGAATGAGTCGATATCATCATCGTCATCATCAGCAAAGGTCGAGGTCTTCGGCTCTTCAACAACTTCTTCTTCTGCCGTTTCGACTTCTTCGGCCTCTTCGGTTGCTGTATCCTCTTCCACTGCACCGGACTCGACAACTTCGTAATCCTCATCCTGTTCGTGAATTTGATCATCGGTCATTCCGAATAAATCGACTATCTCAGGCAAGACGCCCTTTCGTGAAAGATAGATTGACTGAGTCTTGGTATAGCGCATCCTTACATCTGCTCTTGAATCTTGGAAATCCCATGGTTGAACAATTACCAGATCACCCTCGCGAACCCATTGGCGTCTTCGCATCTTTCCTGGAATTCGCGCCAATCGACTCTCACCATCTTCGCAAACCGCTCTAACTCTTCGACCACCAAGGATTTGGTCTGCGATAGCGAACATTTCGTTGATTTTCTTATTCGGGAGGGTTACGCGGATTTTATCGCCAGCACCAGATTCAAGCTGCGCCAGCAACTCTGTGTCCACACGCTCCTCCCGACGCGCCATTGGGCGTCGGTCGAGAGACCCCTATGTGAAACCATGCCTTGTTGATTAGACCGGAAATGGGTGATTATGGCTGACTCTTTACTGAATCAAAGATCAGATACAGCTTCCTTGACGAGTTCTAGAAGATAATCTGCACCTGAACCAATACCGAAGAATACCGTTAGTACTGTGAGCACTAGGATGGTGTTCCGTAGGTGTAATGCCTTTCTAAGAGGCTTAGCGTTTTCAGGGGCTTCGAAGAACATAACCAGGCCGATTCGAAGATAGTAGAATAGAGACAGAGCACTGTTCAATACAATTGCCATTGCAAGCCAGAATACTGGGTCGACAGTCTCGGCCCAAGGAATAATTCCATCTGCAGATGTGCTACCAGTGCCAGCGCTAATATTTACGATTCCGTTGATCATCAACAATTTCGAAAGGAATCCCGATAATGGCGGAACTCCAGCCAATGCTAGCATGAAGATAAACATCGAACCTGCAATCAACGGGTCTCGCTGAGCGAGACCGTGAAGGTCTTCCAAGCGGTGACTTCGACCTTCTGTCTCAAGCATACCAAGAACTAGGAATGCACCTAGTTTGAACAGAACCAAAATTGTAAGGTGGAAGACGATAGCAACCAATACTAGCTCGGTTGTTGATGAGTCGCCTAATCCGCTACCGACAGCAGCCATTGCGGCCAGCATGTATCCAGCGTGGGCAACGCTCGAGTAGGCTAACATCCTCTTTGGATTTTCACTGGTTAATGCTGCTAGGTTACCCCAAGTCATCGTAATTACGGCGATAATTGCGAGAATGCCAAACCAAAGAGCCTCTCCCTCTTCGGGCATGGTGACCTCGATTAGAACTCTGAAGAGGGCGACAAAACCCATCGCCTTGGAAGCAGTAGCCAGCACACCTGCAACTGGTGAAGAGGCACCAGCATATGCGTCAGGTGCGGCGAGATGGAAAGGCGCAGCGCTGACCTTGAATCCGAAAGCGACCAACATCAATCCAACTCCAATGACCGCGAATGGATCTAATCCATCCATAGCCGCCCAAGAGGCGGCTAGTGCATCGAAATCAAGGTCTCCTGACCAAAGATAAACCAAGGACATTCCATAGATTCCAGTAGCACTAGCAACTGAACCGACGATGAAGTACTTGGCACCGGCCTCGCCTCCAACTTCTTCCTCTTTGTGGAATGCAACCAATACATATGCAGCGAGACTCGCCAACTCGATTGCAACGAACATGAAGAAGAGATTCGAAGCCATGGCCATGAGACCCATTCCGAGTCCAACCATCATCAGCAGAATGTGGAAATCTACCTGACGGCGATTATCCATCAAAGCGGCTACAAGAGCCTCTGCTCGAGATTCTGAATCTTTCTCGGTTGGAGCTCTAGCAGAAAGCCGAGCAGGCATTCTGTAGGTGGTAGCAATCGCCGCTAGGAGGAGTGCTCCATAGAATACGAACGACATCATTCTAGTGAATGAAGTGATTTCGATAACACCGCCAACCTCACCAGATGCAGATTTAATTTCTAGGAAAGAAAACACAAATGCTACGAATAGGGCCAGAATTGCAATTCGAGCAGGAAGTCTGGGGTCGGATGTACTCTTGAAGCGAGTTCCACCGATAAAGACTGGAATGCGAGTTCTCGTTAGAGGAATTCTCAGAGTTGAGTCTCCAAGATTTGGAATTAAAACAGCGAGAATAATACCTGCAACCAGAGTCAACTCAGGTAGCAATATTTCCATTTCTTCAATGGTCAACATCAGGGCTTCACCCCCTGGCTATTCATAGCCTGAACTAATGTCTCTAGCATGAATTCTGTAGACCAATCTGACATCATGTCCCAGAAGATGAATGGCATGATTCCGAACAATACTGTGAGGGCTCCCAAAACAAACATTCCAGCATTCTCATGCCAAGTAATGTCTCGAGGTTCTTCTCCGTGCATGGTATCTGGAAGTACACCAACATGAGGATCTCCACCCTCGAAAATAGTTCTCTGCATACTGGTTAGATAGTATACAGCAGTAATGATTAGAGTCAATGCTGGCCAAATTACTAACCATCCAAAAGTCATCCAGAAGGCTATCATTACTGCAATTTCAGCCACGAATCCAGCCAATAACGGAAGACCAAGGCTCGCCATCCAACCTAGCATCATATGCCCAGCCAACCATGGAGAGTGGTGAGCGATTCCACGCATCGAGCCAATCTCAAGAGTGTGGTAGTGATGCTTGAAGGCTCCAGCTACAGCGAAGAGAAGTGGGCTGATGATTCCGTGTGCAAACATCATGAATAGCGCACCGGCGATTCCCAGTGGTTGCATGGTTGCTATTCCAAGGAAAATCAATCCCATGTGAGATACGGATGAGTAAGCAACCATTCGCTTGAGATTTGTCTGACCCATACATACTATGGCTCCGTACACTAGGCTCGCCATTCCCAATACAATCAGTAAAGGAGTGAAGACTACGGTTGATTCTGGGAAGATGGTCACAGCGATTCTGAGGAATCCGTATGCGCCCATCTTCAACATGACTCCAGCCAGCAGCATCGAGCCGGCTGTTGGTGCCTGAACGTGAGCATCTGGTAACCAAGTGTGAACTGGTACGCTAGGCATCTTTGTGGCAAATCCAATCAGCAATAGGAGCCAAACAAAGTGGCGCAAACCTTCTCCTGCAATCAGACCATTTCCAGAGGCCTGAGCCGTCATTTCTACCAAGTCGAAATGGTGTTTGGTTAGAGTCTCTAGATTGGAATGTTCACCGGTGTGGAAGTACATTACAAGGATACCAATTAGCATCAGAACACTTGCTGTGAAAGTGTAGATGAAGAATTTCATCGAAGCATATCTTCGGTCGTCTCCACCCCAAACCAAAATCAGGAAGAACATCGGGATTAGAGTCAATTCCCAGAAGACGTAGAAGACGAATAAGTCGAGTACGACGAATACACCAATCAGTGCACCCTCCATGATTAGTATTAGCGGGTGGAACAGATGTCCTTTCTTTGCGTCCCACTCAACTAGCATGGAGATAGGGATTAACAGGGCTGTGAGCCAAACCATTGGGAAAGACAATGCGTCTACACCGACTACCCATTGTACACCGATACTTTTCAGTAGAGTTACTTCTTCATTTTGGAAAACATACTCACCTTGTAAATTTAGCCAATCGATATTACCAATTTGACCGAGGAATAATGCGGTTGTAATGGCGAAGATTGCCAGAGCAACTCCCATCGAAAGTGAGCGTGAAATTTTTCGAGTGAAATCCGCCATACTTGCAGGAGCTAGGTATGGTAGAATCAACAGGGCTAAACCGACAGCAAGTGGTGTTAGGGTGATGAATGTTAGAGGATCTGACTGAATCAAGCGCTCACCCCCCAAATTAGAGCGAATATACACAATGCCCCTACAGCAGCCATCAGAATGTAGTCGCGGGCACTACCCGTTGTTACTCTGCGAATTTGTACGGAACCGAAAACAGAATTGGATTCAATCTGCTTGACTACTCCATCGATTACATTGGCATCGAACCAAGCGGCGAAAGCCGAGAATGGAAGAATGGTCTTTCCTAGAACCCACTCGTATAGGTCATCGAAATACAGACGGTTCTGTAGTGCCTCGGCAAATTGTGAGTTTGCTAATTCATCGACATTCTGGCTACCAAACTTACCAGATAGGCTGGTTAGCCAGTGAACTATTGGTGTTGCTTTCTCGCCTTCCTTGAGTGAACCACCATATACTCGTGCGGCAAAAATTGGGCCAACGATGAATGAAAGCAGGATAGTGGTCCAGCCAATCATTCGGACTTGTTCGTCCTCAGGTAGGAATGCATGCTCTAGTTCGTAAATCACCTGATCAACGAATGTGTCCTTGTGAATAGATAGGTGGTCAGCCTCTCCTGATAGCCAATCTACCATTCCATAGAGGGCAAGTCCGAATCCGCCTAGGGCGGTAATAATTGAGAGAATTACAAGAGGTGTCTTGATCCAAGGAGTCTCTTCATGGACGTGGTCTACAAGTTCATTCTTTGGCTCGCCCGCGAAGGTCATGAACCACATTCGTGACATGTAGAAGCCGGTCATACCGGCAGTTGCTAGGATTAGTATAGCTGGTCCAAGCAATGCGTCTGCTCCGTTGAAGTAGGCATACCATGTCTTTCCAACGATGATTTCCTTTGACCAGAATCCACCGATTAATGGAATTCCAATAATTGACATCGACCCGAACATCATCGCTGTTGCTGTTACGGGTAGTTTGCTCGCCAAGCCGCCCATATTGCGCATATCTTGAGGGTCGAAGTCATGATCTCCATGATCTCCATGATGCAAATGGTCGTGAGCATGGTGAACTTCGTGGATTACTGAGCCGCTTGCCATGAACAGCATTCCCTTTGCCATGGCGTGATTGAAGAGATGGAATAGAGCACCGCCGAAGATTAGAGCCCCTGCGTGATGCTTGTCGTTATTGAAGAACCAAAGTGCTGCTCCTAGTCCTGTAAATATGTAGGCCAATTGACTCATCGTGGAATATGCTAACACTTTCTTGATATCATTCTGCACAAAGGCGATTGCTGCGGCCATAAAGGCAGTAATTCCACCGACCCATGCAACGATCAGACCCAGGTCTTCCATTCCTGCCACACCATGATGGTGAACATCGACGAATGGCACCATTCGAGCGACTAGATACAATCCAGCGTTAACCATGGTCGCAGCGTGGATAAGAGCCGATACGGGAGTTGGTCCTTCCATCGCATCTGGTAACCATACGTGTAATGGGAACTGAGCAGACTTACCTACAGCTCCAATGAATAGCATCAGTAGTGCAGTTTGCAACATAGCAGCATCCACCGCTGCTCCACCTACACCTGTGGATGGATCATCAAAGACAACAGCGAAGTCTAGAGAGCCGTATATGTCATAGAGCATTAGTAGTCCAATCATTAGGAATACATCACCAACGCGAGTTGTTAGGAAAGCCTTCTTTGCAGCGTATGCAGCACTTTCCTTCCAGTAGTAGAATCCGATAAGAAGATAGGAACAAAGACCCATTATTTCCCAGAAGATGAATAACCAAAGGAAGTTGTCTGCCAAGACCATTCCAAACATACCCATGCTGAATAGAACGAACTCGGCGAAGAATCGATGGTTTGAGTTATCATTGATTGAATCGGTGGTCATGTATCCGATTGCGAACCAACAGATGAGGAAGCAGAGGAAAGTGGCAACAAATAGTAGCATTATGCTAACTGCATCAAGGTATATCCCTAGTCCGATTCCACTAAATCCTTCAGAGGCAATCGACCAACCCTCCGAGTCGTAGGTTAGTACATCGAAGGTCAACCAACTGAATGGATCTCCAGATTCAATATGACCGTGAGCATCGAGATAATCGTAAATCAGCCAAATCGAAGCGGAAAGAGATACACTGAGTGCTCCAAGTCCTAAGATTCCACCTTCCTTCAAGCGATTTACCCAGAATTCATCACCGTTCCAAACCTGACCTGCGATGGCAATCGTTGCGAAGAATACCAAAGGTGCGGCGATAATTAGCCACCAATAATCGGTTGACGATTCTCCAGTGCTGTAGAGATATGGTACGATTGCCAAAAACGGCAAAATGAAGAGTAGTCTATCCCACTCCTGCTTGTTTTCTCCCAGTTTCATCACCTCAATTTCTCAATAAAGTCGCCTCATCGAGCGAAATTGTTTCCTGTGTACTGTACAAGGAAAGTAGAATTGCAAGCCCGATTGCAACTTCTGCGGCAGCGATTGCGATTGCAACAGCAGTGAATACCCATCCGTCTACCGAGCCATGATGCAAGGCCCCGGCTACGAAGTTGAGATTAGCTGCATTCAGCATGACCTCTATGCACATCAAAACGACGATGGCATTCTTTCGGCTGAACGCTCCGATTAATCCGATACCAAAGAGAATGACACCAAGACCGGCGATCCAGCTTGCCTCAATCATCACTCATCACCTCCCATGTCATAGAGCAGGTTGACGAGGCGCTCGTCACGAACTAGGTAAGATGCGCCAATCATCGCCATCGAGAGTAATATTCCGAGAACAACTGTGACAAGTGCCCAATCATCGAGTATTGATACTGCAAATTCGAGTGTGGTTGGAGCGCCGGCAGCCGATTCTCCCCACATTGGATGATCCATCACTTCTCTTAGAAGAATTAGGACGAAAGCGAATACCCCTAAGCGGGCAATGATTCCCATTGACCTCATTCAACATCACCTTCCTGTATTTGGCGTCGAGTTAACATAACTCCGAACTGTACCACCAGCATTACCGAACCAAGGTAAACAAGAATCTGAATTGCCGCCAACATCTCGGCGTGAGCCAATACCATTACTCCTGCAACGGCGAAGAAGGTCATCATTAGCGAGAGAAGAGAATGTGCTACTCTCCTTGCATAGACACAACCCAAGGCTCCGAGGATAGCAACAAGCGCCATAATGACGAACGCTACTGCCTCGAAATCCACAGCCATTCGAATCAAGCCTCCGCATCCTTGGCAGCTCTAGCTGCCTTTCTTTCGCGCTTATTCTTCTCTTTCTTCGCGCGCTTGGCAAGTTCCATATCCACTCTCTCTTGATGGACGGCTGGAAGTACACGAGTCCTATCTGCATCAAACCATAGGTCCTCCCTAGAATAACCAGACATTCCATCATACTCATTGGTCATGAAGAATGATTCGAATGGGCATGCTTCTGCACATAATCCGCAGAACATGCATCGGCCGATATCTATCCGACCACTGACGATATCAGTCTCAGCCGGTTTTAGTTCTGTAGTTGAGATATCTTCGATTCCTGAACCATCCATCCATCTAACAGTAGCTGTGTCTCCTGTGATGTCGATTACCTCAGCAAAGTCGTATTGCTGTGGAGCTGCTGAGTGCTCATTTACTAAATCGAACTCCTCGATTTCTGTAAATTCATCCTTGGGCTTTGCAGCGTACCCACCTGCCTCCACTTCAGAACCATAACCGTGCCACTCATCTCCTTCCTCGGTAAGGTCAAGCACATTCACTCGTACCTCTGAAGTCATGTGAAGACAATCGTTTGGACAAGCCTTTACGCATGCCTTACAAGCGGTACAAGTTTCCCAAACAATTCCGATTCTGCCATTGTAATCTCCAGGTACAAACAGCCACGGTTCCATATCTTCAAGTCTTTCGTAAGGATACATCACAGTGACTGGTCTTTCTAGGAATGGAAGTAAATCAGTGGACTCTCTATCGGCAGAATATGTGTGACCTCCTGAAAGATGTTCATCACCAATTCTTGCTTGGGTAAAATCATCGGTCATGGTAATTTGTTGACCATGATAGTTGTTCTTCAATAACCCAAGGCGACCAAGGAAAGGTACGGTTCGTAATGCCGTCTTCATCGTCATCCACATCGGCTTGATTATCAGATTGCGAAAATTTGGAGTTGCGTGTGGGTGTCCTGTGTTGTACTGTTGTGGTTTATCCATTTATTCACCTCCGATCTAATCTCTGTGTGTACCTGGGCTAGCCTTTTCCAGGGTCTGAGTATGATACATTCTGCGATTAAGTTCCAGCGTCTCCTCATCCTCGTCTAATGCAAGTACGATGAATGCGATAATGAAAGAGCCGAACAATACAGGTACTGCCCAAACTGGCCAGCCTCCAGATACTGTACTATCCCATACCTCAAGACGGAGCCAAATTGCTATTGCAAGGTTGACCATTGAAGCAGGAAGTAACCAGCGCCATCCAAATTCAAGAATTTGATCTGTGCGTACACGATGTAGTGAGGCACGAACCCAGACAAAGAAAGCGAACATTAGGTAGGCCTTGAGTAGTAGAACTACCATTCCTGGCGTAGCATTTGCTAACAAGTCAAATACGACACCGATATATGGCAGACCGACTAAAGTGTCCTCAAATGGTAATTGCCAGCCGCCTAGGAAGAATAATGCAAAGAGGATGCAAGCAGCATAAGCTCGCATCATTTCTACTGCGAACATAAGTCCCCAACGGATTCCACCATATTCTGTCCACCAACCTTCAACCAATTCGGCCTCTGCCTCAGGCATATCGAATGGAATACGCTCAACTTCGGCGATCATTGTGATTAGGAATAATGCAGCTCCTAACGGCATAATGAACAGATTCCAAGTATTACTTGTCTCAATTTGAAAATCGACTATTTCCAGAATATTGAAAGAACCTGAAATAACTGCAATTGCTAATACACTAATCAACAGAGGTATTTCATAGGCTGTGAGTTGAGCTGCAGACCTCATTCCTCCGATGAGAGTATATTTGTTGTTGGACGACCATCCAGCAAAGAATACACCAAGTGGAGCGACGCCAAACACTGCCATCATGAATACCAATGATAACTCTGGGTTAGCAGCCCAAATATGAGGCCCAAATGGGATGAAAGCGTAAACCATGATCGTAGTTGCAATTATGATTACTGGGGCGGCTTCGAATACTAATCTATCAGCCTTGGTTGGTACCATATGTTCCTTGGTCGCGAACTTGAGGAAATCAGCTAATGCCTGGAAGAATCCAGGGAATAGGAACCAAATTCCGTGGTAACCTCTATTGTGAACGCGATCTACAGCAACATGCTTTGATTTGTTTCCAAATGTTGAATTTAAAATTCCATTAATCCATCCGATTGGTGCACCAATACCAAAGGGTAGTTGATTCCACCATTGGCCTGCAGTTGTATGCCCTTCACCAATCCATAAACTTCGAAGGCTAGTTGTTGCACCCAATCGATCCATCAATCTTGCAATGAATTTGCGCTCAATGTAAGGGACAACCATCAATGTAAGCATCATTGTTGCAAAGACAATCGTACACATGATTGTAGTGAATAGGAATGTTTCCAATGCCCCTTGGATGTTGCTGAATCCACTCTGGGGGTTGATTGACCCGATTGGACCTAATCCGATATCACTTGAAGGCAATAAGTCATGCACTTGATCCATTGACCATCCAACGATAGATTCCATCCATCCTCGGATGTCTAACCAATCACTAGTCCCAGCCATAGTAAATCACCTGTCGGTTTCTCCAATGCATGGATCGAATGAACCCATAATAGCAGGGATGTCGGCCACTTTGTAGCCAATCATACACTTTGAAGCGTAAGGAATTGTGATGAACATTGGTGAACGAATTGAAACTCGATAAGGCATCTTGCCTCGACCTTCTCCTCCACCTGCGATATAGAACATCGATTCGCCTCGACTATCTTCAAAGTGGTGACTGCCGTAAGTCCCCTCCGGTGCCCTTGAGGGGGCCTTTGCGAGAATCTTTGGATCACCGGGCTCATGATATGTCTCGGAACCTCCTGGCATCTTATCCAGGGCCTGAAGTACCATTGATGCGCTCATCCGCATTTCTTCTACACGAATCCGATATCGGTCATAGCAGTCAGCACCCTTGATTGAAGGGCGCTCAACGGATGGTTGCCAGTCGAGTTCGCTGTAAACAGAGTATGGATGAGACCAGCGAATGTCGTAATCAACTCCCGCCGCTCTTACGTTTGGCCCTGTTACTCCGTGATTGATCATTTCTTCTGGCTTAGCGTAGCCTACACCTTGGCTTCTAACAAGGAAAACAGTGCTCTCATCAAAGAGAGCTTCATATTCTTGTATTCTATTCAAAAAAAGTTTGAGTTTTGCTTGAGCACGTTGAGAAAATCCATAGGGTAAATCGCGTTTAACTCCGCCAATTCTAGGAAAGTTGTAATGCATTCGGGAACCACCCAATTCCTGTAGCAAATCCATCATTAATTCGCGCTCGCGCAGGCACCAAACCAAAACCGAGAGATTTCCGATATCTGGGCCATATGCACCAAGCCACATTAGATGGCTTGCTATCCTCTGTATCTCTACAGCAATCAAACGGATGTATTCAGCTCTTTCTGGAACCTCGACACCCAGTAAATCCTCAGCTGCATAGATGTAGGAATGTGACCAAGTGTTTGCGCTAGCGTAACACAATCTATCACAGTAAGTTGTAATTTGAGTAAAATCACGAGCCTCGCAGATCTTCTCAACACCGCGATGTATGTACCCAAGGTCGGGTTCTGTATCGACTACAGTTTCTCCATCAATCTTTACTTTCAGAGTCCAAAGACCATGTGTCATTGGATGCTGAGGACCCATTGAAATCCACATTTCTGCCATCTGAATCCCCTCTTACTTCTTCTTCCCGGCATCAGCTGGTTTCCTCAGGAATCCTTGAGCGTCATCGTACATTTCTTCGAATCCATGGTAGCGCAACTTGTGTTGCTTCTGTAGTGGATGATATCCTACTGGAGTTTCATGGGGATTGAGAACGCGGCGCATTCCTTCATGACCCTCAAAGTCGATTCCAACAAGATCCCAAGTTTCTTTCTCATTCCAATCTGCTCCAACCCATAGGTCTTGAACAGATGCAACAGCCGGTTCTCGTGTATCAGGTAATGAAATGCTAATTTGAATCTCCATTGGAATTTCTGAGCCAGTTAGGGACTCCGCATCGGTGATATTTGGTTGCACTACACCTTCTATTGATGCCGGATCTCGAACTCCAGTTCGCATTAGGTGATAGACAACCTCCCATGTCTTACCGGCAGCCTCTGGCCAGTGGATTCCGGTAATCATTGAACAATGGTCAACGTGATGCTCGGATGCAAGCATTCGCGCTAACCCTCTCCATGAATCAGGAGTACAGGTTGCACTTACTGTATGGCGAACTTGTGTTCCGCTTGAGCGACTATCGATTTCAGCAGAGACTCCATCGAAGGACGACATTGCCTTTGCTAATTCCTCAGCTGCCTTCTGCTGAGCCGCTGCCGAGATTTTCTTACCCATTCAAAATCCTCCTTCACTCGTCTCCGACGATTAGCGGTGCCTCGCTCATCGGTCGAACTTCACTAGGCACTCCACCGATGCGGATAATCTTCTCACGCAATTTCCCAAAGCCATCAATCAATGCCTCTGGGCGTGGAGGGCATCCTGGAATATACACATCAACCGGAATTACTGTATCAACACCCTCGAGAATATTGTAAGACTGGAAGTATGGCCCACCCGATATTGCACACTCGCCCATTGCGATACACCATTTGGGCTCTGGCATTTGCTCCCAGAGTCGTACAATTGGATCTGCAAACTTCTTCGAAATTGGCCCATTGACCAATAGAACATCACACTGCCTAGGACTAGAGCGGAAGAACACACCAAATCGCTCTGCATCGAATCGACTGGCTCCTGCAGCTGCCATTTCCAAGGCACAGCATTTGATTCCAAGATGGAGAGGGAAGAGGGACTTTCGCTGACCCCAGTTGAATAGGCGACCCCCAAGTACTCCGATTACTTCCTTCATTCGACTAGCCTTGAGAGCCTCGTCGGTTACATCGCCTACAGTGTCGACGAGAATTCTACTATTGAAAACCGAGAAGTTTGGGGGTTCTTCGCTCATTCAATCACCTCAGATGTAAATTCGACCGCGCTTGCGGAATACGTGCCATACACCAAGACTCATCAAGACGATGAATACGGTTAGGGTAATCATCGCTGACCAAATATCGATGTCTCCACCAGCATCTTGAATCGCTATTACTCCTCCAAATGCTAGGAACATGAATGCTATATCGAATACAAGGAAGATAATGGCATACCAATAGTATTGGAAGTGGAAATTGATATGAGCGTCACCCACTGGATCCGCACCGCACTCGTAAGTGCTTTCTCTCCTGACGTATAGGCTCTGATCAGTCTCATAACCCGGGAGTAAAATCGAGCGCAACTTGTTGTTATCATGAGCGCTCGGTGTTGGCCTTAGGAAGCGAGAAGCGACGAAACTCATCACTGGGAATCCTATGCCAACAAGGGTCATCACGGCTAGGGCAAGATACGCTTCTGGAACCGTCGACATCGCTGACACCTGACGGTCCCGTAGGGACCGGCAGAGTTCGCCACCGAAAATACGGTCATAAGCATAACCGTGCGTTCATTGAGGATGCTGGTGGCAGACAATACATTGGAAAGATTGACCGTTTGGAATCGTGTTCAACCAACGACTAGGCTCAGTCACTCGATTCATTGTCCAAGGCTTCGAGAATTCTACGGTTTTCTGCACGAGATCTGAAGAATAAAATTACGACCAATAAACCGCCAATAGCAGTTAATCCGTAGATTAGAATCTGTTCGTTTTCTTCGCTAAGCCAGCTTAGGCCAGAAGACACCTCTGCGGTGACTTCTAGGTCAAGGGGTTCACCTGCTACAGGCATGCCCTTTGGTTGAACTGTAATGGTAAACCGATAGGTGTCATCTTGTACCATTCCCGCCGGAGGAGTCACCCTAACAGTAATCGTTCTTGAATTGCCAGGAGAAAGTTGGAACTCGTCTTCGATGACATTGACAGTCCAGCCTCTTAGAGAGTCACTGGATAATATCTGGACGGTCTCAACAATATTCCCATGGTTTGTAACATGGAGAATAAACTCAACACTGTTCTTTTCATCTGTAGTTAGCTCATCTTCACCTTCAAGGGTGAATCGTAAATCATGAATTGTTCTAACTTCAAAAATCAAGTCTACACTTGTGCTTTCGGCAGCGTTCTTCTCCGATGATGCGCTGACCTTTACAATGCCAGTAGTTCCACTAGAAACACCTTCTAGAACTTCCAATTCAATTGTAATCAGAACTCTATCACCTGAAGGAACTGCAATGTTTCCATCAACAGCTACACCATTGACCAGGACTCGTCGAAGTACAGAGGATTCCATTCCTGTCATCGAGATTACGGCACTATCTCCACCTGGGAAGTTACCAGTATTCTCTACCCAGAAATTGATTTCTTTAGTCCCGCCTGGTGGAAGAACAATATCCATTTGACCCGAAATTGGTCCCGGCATTTCAGGAGAAATAGCCATGCCATAATCATAATTCGAGACTATCACGCTAATCGTCTGTTCTACCTTTTCACTCGTTCCAAAAATTGCCACGCGAGATAGAATTGTAACTGAATCTGCATCTTCCTCACCTTCAACGGTTACATCGAGGAAAACTCGCCTAGATTCTCCTGGATCGAGTACAATCTGAGTAATTGAGTTTCCAGATGTATCGGAATATGACGCAGCCCACATTGGAGGATTACAACCAGTTTGATCATTAGGATCACAAACCTGTAGCTTGAATGTATCTCGAATATTTCCTGTGTTGACAATATCAATTGGGAATTGAACTACTTGGCCTGAACGACCGGTTTGCTGAGTTGAAAGTATGTCTGCAGTTAGGTCGTGCCTCGCTGCTACAGATACGGTTAACACCCTGCTATGCAGTATGGTTGTTGAACCACTCACAGTTACGCCAAATTCAACAGTATTGTCTCCTGCTAACGCATTTGATGGTACATTTACTGTAGCGGTCAGCGATTCTTCGTTGTTGGAGTTATGCTTACTGTTTATGGTCACAGAAGATTGAGAAAAGGAAATTTGCCATCCTTCTGGAAGGTCCATTGTAGTTAGAGAAAACGTGTCTAAACCATTGCCGCGATTTTCTACAGTTATGGTAACTGAATCAGAAGTCCCTGGCTCAACATTCGATAATTTCGAAGTGCTGAGGGTAAGTCTAGCTTCGTGGACCTGACCAATGGTTACTGTGAGTATTTGCTCACAGCCAACGCCTTGATTGGACCGCCCCTGTATCTTAATTTCAATCTGTGAGCCAGCCTCAACTGAATCGTCAGGCGTTACTGAGAAAGTGAATGTATGACTATCATCCGAATTTCCTGGTTTGGCCAATAAGGCAGAACGTGGGCTATCAAATTCAACCCATCCAGTTATGTCTGTTCCCGGCGATTGAGCTTGAGTTTGAACCGTCCATTCAGTATTGCCAATATTTTCTACCTCGAAACTATTTGTTGCAGTCTGACCGGGATCGAGATTGTGAGAAGATGTCTGCAATGAGCCGTCACACTCCTTCACTTCTGGAACACTCAACCTGAGGCTTAGGTTATCCTCGGCTCTGTCTGCAGCGTTTGGGTCATTGGTTACCGTAGCCATGAGGAGGAAACAATGCTCGCCTGCTTCGGTAGAACTGCCATCGGGAACATCTACCGTAACCTCTACGGTTTCTGTATCTCCTGAATCCAACTGAACTACAGCAGGGTCTACCTCAGCGGTTAGGTCATCGGATTCACAGTCATTATCGCTGTTCATCTCCAATTGCACATTTGCCTGTTGTTCACCTGTATTCTCAACCTCAACTTCCCAAACTACTGAGTCACTTCCATCAAATTCGACATCTGTTTCATCGGTGGTTAATTTGACCGCATAAAGGCCACCGCCGTCACCTGCTGTGGTTGTCACGGTTACATCGGCATTCTTTGGAGCCCCTGCTCCACCGGTTGCTGTCGCTTGGACTGTTGTTTCACAATCGCCATTTGCCTGTTCATTTACACTGACTGTAAGAGTCACTTGTTCAGATTCGCCGCCACCTATTGTGCCAGATACCTGTTCTATGGTTGAACTGAAGCCATTGCAACCAGAAGAGTCCTGCTGAGTGCTCAAGCTAACCGCCATATCATCGTCTCCATCATTGTGAACTGTGATGGTGTATTCTGCTGGGTTATCGGCATCTGCCTCTTGGGCGGTTGGACTTGCAGTCAAACGAGGATCAATCTCTGCCTGAACAAATGGAGATAGCATCGTGATTACTAGTAAAATCGTCAGAAGACGAGCCGAAGCAACACGATTCATTGCTTGGCCGACAAACGGGCCCCTCTAAGGGCTTCGGGCTACGCGACCCCTTAGGGTCGCGATTTATGCGTCAACTAATTCATCCCAATCTGCATTGCAGTGTAGACATTTACCAAGAGAAAGAATATCACAACCTCCAACTTGACCTGGACGATGATAACGGGCTCCACAACTGCCGCAAGCTAAGGCCTCACCGACAATAATGTCGCCGCTACAGACCCAGCATTCAATGCCTGAACCACCTTCTTTTTCAGCGATATTTAGGGACTCAGTAATCTTACTTACGGCCTCTTTCGACATAATTGATTCGAGGCTACCACCCTTTTGTTGGAATACATAGAATCCACCTCCTGCAAGAATCACAATTAGAAGTATAACAAGAATAGGAATCAGAGTAGATGCCATGCTGTTGCTCTCGCCTCTTGCAGGTAATACATCGACCTCAAAACTGAAAGATGAATCTTGAATGGTTTCTCCATTTAGCAAAAATAACTCTATGGTACCGTCACTACCGCTGTCGGGAGTAAATTGGATTACTATTGATCTGGATTCTCCCGGGCTTAAAATTACTAATAATTCATCATCAATGAATACATTCCAATCACTTGGTGCATTCACCTCAAGTTTGTGATTAATTTGTGAATTTCCTACATTTTCAACATCTATTGTCAATTGAACTGGATAGTTTTGATGGGCAATCGGGTCTTTAGTGCGTAGGTCCCAAACTACAGCTGAAACCGAATCTACAAGTAACGAAATGGAATTTTCAACTACAACTCCTTCTCCTTCCATCCTAAGTGTAACTACAGGCTCGGAACCCGCTTGTTCTGAGAGAGGAATAGTAACCGTACACCAGATTATACTGCTCGCTCCTGGAGCTAGCGTTGATGGTGTGGTGAGACAATCAGCTTCCCAATCGCCATCATCTGGAACGATTATTGAAGTGGTTGGACGCCAAGTTGAGGTGCCTTCATTCTCCACCTCCCATGCCAAATCAAAGCCGGTTCCAACCGGATGAGCACCTATTCCTAACGGAGTTTCAGATGAAGTTCCATCTGCCAAGACAACTTTGTGGAATGCTAGGCTAGGAATCGCTGCGGACAGAACGTCGATGGTTCTATTCCAATCCAGCGAAAAACCATCATCAGTAGCGAATCGCAGTTTCAAATCGCCACTTGTGGCTCGTCCATTACCTTGCAAAGTAACCGACCAAGTCGTAGTTTCACCGGCCGGTGCTTCCAATGTGTTGAGGCCACCAACAATCGACCAGCCAGAAGGTATGGCTCTCTGATATGGAGTCATGGTTAGATGTCGATTTCCTGTATTTAGGAAGTCAATTTCTAGATTCAAAGTTTCATCGGGAGCAACCTCATACTGAATTCCATCACTTATCGGGGTTGCAGATAGTTGGTCTATCGCCATCACCTCTAGAGTTATAGGAACTGACCAAGAATCACTGCTTACTCGAGAATGAATTGTCAAGCCAGCATCGAAAATCGAACCTGCTGGAATCATTGCACCAGGGGGGTTTACCGTGATGTCAATTGCTCGACTTTGCCCCACCGCAAGAGTTCCCGTTGAACCGTGAGATGACCCCTCAAAAGCCCCTAAGGTATCCAATCCTAAATGCCAACCAGCAGGTGAACTTAACTCCACATCGTAGGTTTGAGGTCCGTTACCCTCGTTGGTAACGAATACTTGTAATTGAGTTTGCGAAATAGGGCTGACTGGAATTTGTCCTGATGTAATTAGCACATCAGCAGAGGCTAAAACTGGTACATCGAAATACAGATCTAATTCAGACTCAATGTCATTCTCGATATCCGTTCCAGTGACCGTCATTACATATGTCCCAGGTTCTGGAGGTGCCGGATGGATAAGTGTGAGACCTACAGCAACCGATTCTGCTTCTAGCAGATTGAAAGTGTTTGAAGTGAGTGAGGAATACCAATCGAATTCAACACCATCACTCAATCTTACAGGTGAGCTTGCTACGATTGTTGCATTAGTCTCGAATAATGCAGTATTTGTTAGAACTAGTTCCCATGAGGTGGAACTATCATCCGCTTCGCCCAAGGTCATGAATGGTTCATCTGAAGTTACCCTAACTCCAGGTGCGCTAATTATCATCGTATGTGTTAGAAGGTTATTTGCTTCATTTGATTCCTCCACTAAATCATTTGGATCTAGGTGGAAGGACAAATCGACTAGACCTTCAGTTGATGGGGTCCAATTCCACTGAACATCAACTGAATCACCGGGACTGAGTGAAATCGTTTGAGTGGAGATAAGGCTACCATCGGCCCTTGCCATTACCTCTAGATCTGATACCGACCCAGCACCCAGGTTTTCGACAGTTACTCCAATTTGTACGGGGTCTCCGATTTGTGGAATAGGAGGGTTGATAGTAACATCTGGAGCAAATGTGGGATCGGGTGAAAGGTCGTTTACATTGACTCCTCTTACGGCTAGAGCATACGGTTGCCAAGTCCTACTTCCACCATGATAATCATCGGTCACACGGACTGTCCATGTGCCGACACCGGCATTATCAATCAGTACTACTTCGACGTTGTTTTTATCATCGAAATTACCACCAGCAATTGATTTTCCGCCACTGAAAACATTACCTTTGAATGAAGTTCCTCCATTGGGATGAATCACTTCTAGATTCAGATCATTACGTAACTGATTGGTACTTTGAGAGGAACCTGGATAATCGGACCATGCCAATACTACTTTCAGTGGTTCTGCGCCTCTTGTAATATCGAATGTGTATTCCTTTGTTTGACCAGAAGAAATTCGACTTCGGTCATCGACGAAAATACCTTCATCACTATCTGGAATAAGTGAATTGACAAGATTGACCCTACCCCAACCCTCGTCATTGTTGGGTATATTTCTAGCGCCCATATCCTCGGCACCTAGGATTAGCAGTGCCTTTACCAGCGCTCCTTGTGGCGCTGGCCTATTTGCAACCTCCATGAGATATTGTCGCACGAGGGTTGCTGCACCCGCCGCAGCAGGTGTTGCCATCGAAGTGCCACTGTATTCGATGTACCAATTATTCGACCAACCAGAAGATGCTTGCTCGGCCTCTTGTGATAGACATGAGCGGACACCATCACCTGGACCTACTACATCCGGCTTAAGGCGACCATCATCAGTAGGTCCTCGACTACTCCAATAGTACATCTCATCAGGAGAGCCACTGTATCGGTTCTTGTGTCCTCCAACGGTGATTACATTCTTCGCTGTACCCGGAGGAGAAACCCCCTCGTTTCTTTCATTTCCTGCTGCAAAGAGAACTGTCATCCCATCATAATTCCAGTATTGGTCCCAAGTAGAAGTTCGGTCATCGGCGTCTTCAGATTGGGTCGAGTAAGAGCCGAAACCGCTGCCTGCGCCCCAACTATTCGTGTGTAAGCGGGCGCCTGCGTTGTAAGCAGAATTCAGCATGCTGTTGATTCCGTAACTGTATAAGGCACCGGTATCATCATCCTCCATCGCTTGGAAATATAGGTCAGCTCCCGGTGCTACTCCCTCATAGGTACCACTACTTCTCATTCCGGAACCTAGTACTGTGCAGGCAACGTGGGTTCCGTGTCCATCAGATAGATCGGCTGTCGAGGAATCTCCCGGTGTAACCGAAGTTCTACCTGAAATACGGTTGTTGAAATCTCCATGATCGTGATCTATTCCAGAGTCCCCAACAGCTACAGTTTGGCCAGTACCATCTATGTTTGTGATGAAGAAAGATTCAACCGAATTTATTCCCATATGGGTTCGAGCATTGTCGTTCTTTAGCTCTAGAACCGGCAACGGGGCAACATAGGCTACAGCAGGATCTTCAATCATATCTGCTAAGTTAGAAAGTTCAACTTCACCCCAATATCTACCTTCCTCGGGACTCCATCCGTCGGTAAGCCACTTGCCTGCAACATCTGTAAGGGAACCTGACAAACCTAGCCCTGGCTCCATATGTCGCTGTAGATTATCATCCTTCCAACCGAGGATTTCTACCATTATCGATCCTTCATCGACCACTGTTAGCAATGGGTGGACAAGCAATCCGGTGGGAACCGGATGGACTGCAACAACTACAGAGTTAGCCGCTAACTTATCCAATTCTTCGGTTGTTCCTTGAACCAAGAAACCAGAAGGAGGTATGGTCGTTCTTATCTCAACTTCAGCCGATGATTCTACCTCAAGACGAGCATCCCAAATTCCAACGCCTCCATCGACTATGACCATCGCTAAGTCCCAACGTGGATGAGTAAGGGAATTTGGCAGATGGACGGATGGAATCAATCCAGACTCGGTGTATACTCCAATACTAGAATCGGCAGTATTGTCTCTAAGCCTTTCAAATCCCTGTGTCACTGTCGGCGATTGAAGGTCTTGAATTGAATTAGGGTCGGCGGCTATCTCTGTACGCTTAACCGACCAATCTAGAGCCTCTGTTGAATCTTCAGATTGGTTGACGTAAAAATCACCAGCCGGAATCAGAGATATTAGGAATAACCCGATTAGCGCAACCGCAATTCTCTGTCCCATGAATCAGTCCCCAATTGGGTCGCCTTTCAGCATTAGGGTAAACTGTATTGCGATTATTTCACGACCAGAGGTCGTGTCAGAAGAAGTGCATTGGTGCGTCATAGGTAAACATCTCCATAGTCCAACTACCTACATTATACGTCCATCTTTCATTATATTCTGTACCGCCATAGGTGTATTCTAAGATTATCTCAATAGTATAATTCTCCCAAACTGATGCACCAGGTGCAATTAGTTCTAGATTATCGCCAGCAATGGAAGTATGGGCGGCGATCTCATCGGTTTCAAAGGTAGACCTTGCAATCTCGTTACTATCATCATCTAAGAATCTGATATCTAATTGGACATCAGTAATTGAACGAGATCCTTTGTTATCTAATTCAACTAAAACAACATGGCCGCCAACTCCCTGAAGATAGACAACATCTACGGAAGTTCTGTCGTATGGAACAATCCAAGTTCCAATAATCATGATTCCACTGAGTATCAGTAATACGGCCACGGAGGCAAAAATTACCCGGCTTGGTCGAACTTTCTCGACTCGCTCGCCAACGATTTGGAGAATCTCATGGGCGCGTTCGGTTGCTGCATCATGAGTTTCTAATTCTTCATTTTGAGAACGGATTTTGTCCATTAATCCCAAATCAATCACCCCCCAAGAAAGTTGCACCTAAAGTCAGAAGTCCAGATGTAAATGGTTCTGGGACGATAATGTGATGAGTAGAACCCTCAAAACCCGGAATCAAATTCAATAGAGACAGGTCAGATGCTAATCCATTGACTCCAATACTAGTTCCAGTAGGGACTCCTCCTGTGGTTTGAGCATCTAGAAGAACTCCTCTAAGATCGAAGGTGGTTCCAAGGGCATCAACCTCGGCGGTGGCGCGGGCTGAAGCGATTATTCTCCCACCTTGAACATCTTCCAGTTCGATGATACTGTACGGCCCCGCAATCTCGACAACACGAATTGTTGCACTTCTCAGATTTTCTCCAAGTGCCTCTACTTCTTCAATTACCACAGGAGGGGTAGTTGGCATATTGGAAGCTCTGAGGTAAATTCTCTCGACCCCTTCACCTCCGCTTCGGATTGCTAGACCATAATCAGAGGTTGGCTTAATCACCATACGATCTGTCAATCCTTCAGCGAGCAATATGATGTCACCGCGATTGTTTATCGCTCTACCATTTGCTTCAATATACAACGACATACCACTATCTGATGCTGAGAAATCAAGGACTGGAGTGCCTTGGAATGCTAGGGTTTTGGTAATATCATATTCTACATCTGCTTGTGTGGTCAGATTAATCGAGTTTGGAACATCGGTTAGGAAAACAGTAGCGGGCCACCATGTGCCTTCCATCCACTGCATCTGTTGCAACATGATGGAATCTACCGCTGGGCCATCGCGACGATATTTTTCAGGTACAATCATATCAATCGAAATTAAAGTACCAAGGCTGGCGCGTAAATCAATTGATTCGGGAATATCGTTGATTAGCATCTCCGTTCTTGCACCGGCTTCCCTGTTGATGAGCTCAGCATGAATCCAATCGAGTCTATTTGATAGTACGAAACGAGTCGAGGTAGTAACCTCATTAATTCCACCACTAGTTTCCTTGATTGTGAATTGAGAGTCGATACCCAAGGTAGTGGCTTCACCAACAGTCAAACCTTGTAACGTTAGCATCAAGTCTTGTCCATTGACACCTTTTGCATTTAGCATGAATTCACTTCTCGCAGGAAGCCATCCTTCCATGCCCAACATAATTGTCCAATCTTCTCCATTTGAGTTAGGCACGCGACTGACTGAGATATCGATTAATGGGGGCAGATTTGGAATCCAACCTCGAATATGGAATCCGTCAGAAATTCCAGTTGGGGCGGCATTCATAGAAATCCCATGAACCCATGCTGGTTCATCCGCTGTCCCGTTACCTTGACTGGCCTCGAAGATTAGATCGAACTCGCTATCCGCATCTAACTCCAGACCATAAGAAAAGGAACCGTTTCCTCCGGCTGTACCGGTAGAAATTTCGCTTGTCACTCCAGAAAGGACAGTATTAACAGAGCGACCCAAATCAGCAAATCCTCCAAGGAAAAAGGCAACTCCAGAAACCCCTTGTGAGGTATTCAATTCTGGTATTACCAAATTATTGCCTGCATCGGCTCCGGTTGGAATATCTACTGAAACATTTGACGGAAGAGGATCGATAAGAACCAACGCCGAAAGGCCTCCTTCATCTTGAGTTGGTGCGTGATCGACATTGATACTCATAGTTCGATCTCCTGCTACGGACATAAAGGCGGTGCCTTGCCCCATCGCGCCTGTTGCACCAGCTACAGCAGGAGCTTTCCAACCAACCTCTTGTAGACCAGAGATTCTAGTTGAAATTGTTGAAGTCCCATCTTCCGGATGGTGATGGAAGAGGAAGTGGTCTCCGCTCATCGTTACTGGGTTTTCAGCATCGGTAAGCTGTGCGTGGATTGTCGAAATAGGCGAAGATGCTGTCCACTTTGTGGTATCTCCAAATTCAACAGTAAATTCTGCTGGAACATCCAGAATATGAGCGGCTTGTCTCTGACTTCCTTCAATTCCTGTATAACTGAGTCTGTCGATGGTGGAACTGGCATAATATGTGGCAAATTCTGGAGTTGAATCTGCTGTTATATTGTCAGGAATATCTGAAATCCATAATCCCTGATGGGCAGCATCTTCAAGGTTGGAAGGCTGATGGTCGATGTATAGGAATGTGAATGATTTTTCTGAAGAGGTACGAAGAGAGAATGACTGAGAGTCAGTTTCGATTTCATCTATCAGAGTAAACGAACTGAGTCCGCTGAATCGTAAACTTGCAGCAACTTGTACCAAAGGAGTCTGGGGGCCATTCCGACCTTGCACAGTATCTAATTCTCTATCCTTGGATAAGATAAGGTGGTCACCAGAAATTGTAGGATGTGGACTTGAACCAATTTGAAGCCCTATTTCGGAGATTGACCGAGATTCTCTCTCTGGCCTCCAATTATCATGCATCAGTAGGTGAAGAGTCTCGCCCGAAATACCTCCAGAACCACCGATACCTCCACTGATTACATCCACTGTAGCAGAAGGGATATCGTTCAATATAGTGCCAATATCTAGGAATAAATCTACTATATTTATCAGAACGACGTCTAATATTCGAGAAAGGAAATCTAGGTTCTGACCTGTATCGAGACTGGTATCTGCATTATCGGCCCCTCCTAATTCAAATGAGCCAAAGAAGACTATGGCCGTAGGGATTTCTTCGGCAGTTATCTGGATTCGTCTATGATCTGTGTCCACACCTCCGCGTTTCATCCAAGAATGGTATTCGACTGACTCCAGAGATTGTATCGAACGAACCAGAACCAGTGTCTTTGGAGGATATGCAGGGTTAACAGGAAGAGATGGATCATCGACATTTTGAGAAGTATCTCTTGTGAAGTTCTTCACTGCAATAATCAAACCTAGACGGTCTGGTTGACTTCCGGGTAATTCTGGTTCTGACTTGGAACCCAACATCGTGAATGTACGATCTATCTCCTCTGTGGTTAGACTTCCTTCCGGCATACCCCTAAACCAACCACGTGAGTCCGTTACATTGCCATAATTACCATCGGAATTTTCTTCTGGTGCCTCGGAGCGATCTTCATGGAAATGAATGTGTAAATCGGCTCGTTCATCGGCCCAATACTCAAGCGTAGTCAAGCCATTTTCTCCCAAAGTACCAGTTCCGTCAGCAAGAGTACTATCGGTTCGAATTGTTACTTCTAATTGCTCTGGGAGAATGGTTGAAAGCCTGTTTGGATGAATTGCAGCCTCGATATAAGCTACTTCCCAAACTTCTCTATTATCCTGAGAATCAGGCGGTGAAAAGTGAACATATCCAAATCCAGCAGTCACTCCACAAGATATCTCGCTCGAAGGTAAAGTTGTCAGTTCGATTGGTGAGTAACGGTCTGGACATTCAGTTTGCCCTGAGTTATCAATTGAAATTTGATATGGCGCGGCTAAAGATGCGATGCTAACCCCTGATTCATCTCCATCATTGAAAACTCCGAAAGTAAGTGCGTTGACAAGGGACAAAATAAGGTCAGCACCAGCCCCTGAGAGGTCGAACGAGAATCTCTCCAAACCTACTCCCAATGTAAAGTCATAAGGGGTGTGAGTGAACTTTGAATCAATAACCCAGACATATGATTCACCTTCGTTTAGAACTCCGTCAGAATATGCAAATGCTTTCAGGATACTAACCTCAAGAGTCTGCAAATTATCCCAATCAGAATCGGTGGTGCTTGATGGCAGAACGCTAACTTGGTAATCTAATTGGACATATGCAGAAAGAGTTGCACCGGACAAATCAATGTTGTTTAGGTTAACAGTGAGACCCACTTGAATATCATCATCACCATCACCATCTATATCCATTTGGTGTAGTAAGAAATCGGTCTCTGGATCCAAAAGAGACAGTAAACTGGTAAGGAATGTTATCGTCTCAAACTGTTCTACAACATTGCCATCGGTGTCAACATATCGAGTCCAAATGACATAATCTGTCAAATTAAACAGAGTTGACCAAATTGTTCTGACCTCGCCAGGGGGGCGACTACTCTCGTCGGTGAGAATGATGTAAGGTTCAGGATGAATGACTGCAGGGACGGCGGTTTCTACGATGATGACATCATCCAAAGCCTCATCGATATCATGGAGAGGATCGGCAACCGAAGTATCCTGAACCCCAACTCGGACCTGGTCCAATAATGGACCTGCAATATTACTCACGGAATCTCCTAGAACTACTTCTTCCCTTTGGTTCAGAACATTTCCCAATTCATCTAGAATCTGAAAATCTTGTGACTCTATTCTAGCCTCTCCACTAACGGTTGCAAACGGTGCCAATGTAGGTAGGAAAAAGAGGATTACAAGTAGAACCGGAAGAGAAATTTTCGATTTTGGCGCAGTACGAATCAAGCGCACTGAACCATTCTCCATAGCCGCACCTCTGTGAGGTGCGATTTAGGGTCTTGGGCTACAAGAGCAGGAAGAGGCACGTCTATTGAGAGAAAATAATGCAAAGAAATTCCCAATTCAGGACAAGCGGACAGTCTCAATAGCACCACAAGACGGGCAGGCAGTTCGAGCGATATCATGGCCTTCTGGTAAGGTCACCTCAAAGCGTTGCTGACACTGGCTGCAATCCTGCTGAACAATTCTTGATTGTGGTTCAGAATCAATTTGTGGAGATTCTGATTCTTCGATTACTTCTGGCTCAGATTCTTCTTCTAGCTCCGGCTGAGAAGGGGGTTCCTCACTTTCTGGTACGGGTGGAACAGGAAGGTCTTCTTCATCTAGGAGTGTATCCACTTCAGGTTCTGGTTCGGGAGGGGAAGGTAGCCCCTCCTCTTCATTGAATGACTCAGCCTCATCTGGTGACCAAACCTCTTCAGAAGTAGCTTCTAATTCGTCATGTGAAAATTCTACTGAATCATCTTCCACATGAGATTCTTCTTCTGAAAACTCGGCAAGAAGTTCCGATGCAGGGCTTGATTGATCAGATGCACTAATCGGTTCTGGAGTGCTCATTAGGGCTTCTAAATCAGAATCTCCCATCGCTGCATCCTCACTAATTGTGGCTTGAGGATCACTAGCACCAGACATACCAGTTGCATATTGGCCAAATTGCGATGTGGTGGACATTGAAGTCGGCTGGTCAAGAGTAGCAGAACCTGCTCCATACATTGCCTTTTGTTCCTCGACGCTGAGTTCTCTAGGCTTCTCTTCCTCGGCGGCAGCTTGTTCTTCCAGCAGTGCCTCAAGCCTAGCGTTCGACATTCGACGCCAGGTAATAATGCCAATTCCGGCTATGATAATAATTAGCAGGACAGTTGCGATAATTCCAATCATCATTGGGCTTAATCCAGTGCCATCATCGGATGATGAGCGAACTGATACTAAGTAGGTCACTTGGGTCGAAGCACCAGCTTCATTCACAATTGTACAAACAATTTCGTAGGTTCCCTTTTGTTGGAAAGTCTGAGTAATCGCAGAGCCACTAGCATCCATGTCGTTATCCATTATTCCATCCGAATTGGAATCTGTATTGGTGTCTAGATCCCAGAAATAAGTTAGAGTCGGAGACTCAGCATCGATAGCCTCAGCCGTCAAGGTAGTAGGTTGACCTAGAATAACGGCTCTCTCTACAGTCTGTTGAGGAACCAAGGGAGGGGTAGAATCGTACAATTCAATGATTGCAGTGCGCTCGGTTACTTGTCCTTCTTTGTCAGTTACTCTAATCGTAACCTCGCGATTGCCCGCTGAAAAACTTGAATCAAAACGGAAAGTGAATGTTTTGCCATCCTCCCAATTCCAACTACTGTAGTTCTGAATTACTGTCTCATCAACCAGCCACTCAACACTGTAAATCCCCCAATTATCGTCAATATTGGCAGTTAGCAAGAGTTCGTCATCGAAGTCTTTGCGGATTGTATCACTTGCGGACAGACTAACATCTGGTGGGCTGATATCTTGAATTGTTGTGTTGAGATACACAGTGGCGCTTCGTCCATCCTGAGAAACTGCCCTCAGACCGATGGTAAACTGAGCTGGTTCGTTCCAACTTATTGTGATTGAAGAACCTGAGGCGTCAAAGAAACCGTCGCCGTTTGTATCCCATTGGAAGCCGGTTTCGCTATCGATTTGGTTTGAAAGATTTGGAGTGTTCGAAGCGTCGAGAACAACCTCTGCTCCAACATCAAATATTGCTAGGTCAGAGGAGTTGGTAATTGTCGGCTGTAAAATTGGAATCAGGTCCATTACTACAGTGGTTGCCACGAATCCTGTACCTGCACCACCACTAGGAGGACCTGGGCGATTATCCACAATCAGATACAGTTCTTGACCTGCATAGTCCGAGTTTACCGACCATGAAATACTTCTTTCTTCCAACACCAACAACATATCTGCATTATTGTCATCCATACCATTAGCGGTAGTTCCTTGTTCGTAAAATTCCATTTGGGTTCCAGTCAACAGGAAAATATCCGGAGCGCCTTGCATGGTTGTCACGAATATGTTGACTTGAGTTCCTTCATCCAGAACTAGTGGGCCAGCGAGTACAGAATGCTCTCCACTATCTAGACGGACAATTGTATCGACTATTCCGAAGACGGGACTATCGACTTCTTGGACATCTAGGACTACAGTAGCGAGACTGCCGCCTTGAGCGCCCTCTCCTTGATCCTGTGGATGAGCCATATTATCGAGAACTAGGTACCAGCGAGTATCTCCTCTATCATCTGGAGCTGTCCAATGCCAGGTGCCATCTCCTTGAAATGACTCGAATACTGAATCGGAATGCCAAACCGAATCTAAGCGGTAATTCTGTTCATTCTGATAGACTGAGATTGAACTTCCGGAAAATAGCAAAATGTCGATATTAGTATCAGAAGATACGTCGAAAGACAATGTGTCACCCGGGGAGAGGGTTCCGAGATCTATTCGAACACAAGCCCCGTCATCAATATCCCAACTGGATGGGAGATCGCCTAATACAGCCGGAGCACACGATATTACTCCCTTTCCAGCAGCGTCAATTGCAGGGGCTGATGTGGTCAATAGCAGCAAGACCACCAGTACTACGGAACTACGTTGCATTACGCGGGGGTTCACGCTTGCCTTTTGAATCGTATCGCATTTCCGTTCGGAAAAATATCATTTAATTCAGATGAATTTCACTGATTATTCGTCCTTAGGAATTGGAGTGGGGGGGAACCAGCGTAGGACTACAACATCTCCGACCGAACGCACCCAATTCCAAGGAACTGCAACGTGGACTCTGCCTTCGACTAAATCTGCGGGAGGGTCGGCGACAAAGATGTGTGTGCAGGTCCAGGAATCTGTCTCGACCACCGTATCGTGGACTGTTCCGAGAAGCCGACCATCTGGAAGGATGACTGGTAAATCTCGAATTAGACTGACTTCGCTCTCCACCATCGAAGGCCCCCGCTATGAAGCAAGAAATCAAGTTAGCCCCGAGAAGGATTACTTTCCTAGGTTCTTGTGGGCCTTCAAGGAGGGGCGGAGCTTCTCAGCACCCTTACCCTTGTTGTACAATCCACGGCCACGCTTACCAGCACTGGTTTTTCCTCTGAAGGCTCGGCCACGGTGGCTGTTGCCTTCAGCAATCCAACCTAATTGCTTGTCTGCCTTGATTGCTGGGTGATGAGGGTCAACCATGATTACTTCGTAGAATTTGTTCTTTCCATCTTCGCCGACCCAGTATGAGTTTAGAACCTCGAGATTAGGATAGCGCTTGCTTGTTCGCTCTTCCGCCATTCTTTGGATGGACTTAGCCATGGTGATTTTCTTGATACCAGCCTTTGATGGCTTTCTCTTCATGTGGATCTTACCCTTTCGTAGTCCACCACGCCTTACGCGTGTGCGCACTACGGTAATTCCCTGCTTTGCTCTGTAACCGACGCGGCGAGCCGC